>JACCDI011886231.1_pt1 | contig 18969 bp, 21 predicted proteins | sample 7442791 | NCBI WGS metagenome assembly JACCDI01 (sample SAMN15323434, study PRJNA562643) | freshwater metagenome | isolation source: river surface water | place: USA:Blue River Watershed | collected 2017-08-15
GCCCCCGACTATTATGTCAACGGCGGCTGGATCCAAATGGAACCGCGCGCTTTCATCAGACCCGTCGGCACCAACACCACTTATACTTTGGTCAAGACCATCAACATCAAACTCAACCCCAGCAAGACCTACTTCAAACACTGTGGTCAACGCCACACCTTCACGCTCTTTTTTCCGGCCCTCCCCGAAGGCACCGAAGCCATAGATATCATCGAAAAAGAAGCGCCCGGCACCTACTTCAATTTTTACAACATCCGCTTCTCGAGCTGGCTCAAACTCAACATCCCGAAAAGCACTTTTATCTATTCTTAACGCATCGAAAACAACCCGTAAACATCCCTCAATAACCCCTAAAAATCATGAAAAACACCTTTCTACTCGACCAATACATCGCCCTCATGGAATGCAAACTCTCTATAGCCAAACTCCATAAAGAAAAGCGCCTGGCCATCCGCAACAACCAATTCGAACGCGCCGCCGACCTCAGAGCGCAGCAATATGAAGCCAAAGCACAAATCGAAAACATCACCTCAGACGCCTGGAACTACTTCACCCAACACCTCAACAGCACCGACAAACAATCTGAACGCCCCAACCTCTACCTGATCATCGACGAAAGCACAACCAGTTACCCCACCAATGATAAAATGAGCCAAAATCCAAAACCTGAACCGAACTTACCTGAAATGAATCATCAAACCGAACCCACTCAAACGCATGACCAAACCGCTCAGGCCTTCAAGGAACATTTTGCACATGAATTCAACGAACTCACGGAGCTGTACGAAAAACTACAGGCGGAAGGAAAGTACCAGGAAGCGAAGGTGGTGTTGGAGATGAGTTTGGTGGTGGGTGAGTGGTTGGGGAGGTAATAAATTACCTTGTAGGAAAAAGTTCCTGATGATTGGGGTCAAATTTAATCTCATCATTAATATGATATCGATAATGATTCAAATCGCTTTTGAAAATATGTGTAGTGTGAATTTTGGAAAGCGGAATAATGTAAAGCTCTCTAGGGTGATGATCTTCTATTCCAACTCCAATAGCGATAAAGACTTTAATTTTTCTTTCAGCAGAATACCGCCAATAGTTTTTCAGTTGAGCTTCCTTAAATAGCTCTAATCTTCCTTCATAGAAGTTGTTTCTCCATTTACATTCAATCGCAAATCGATACTCTTTACTTCCTGCTGTTAGTTCAAATTCAAGGTCTGGGTATAGATTTGATTCTGCATAAATTCCATTGGCATATTTATCACCTCGCCATTCTTTTAATTTATAGGCTCTGTTTTTTGAAACTTTAGTCGCGATGAATTCTTCGAAGGCATGCCCTTTAAGCAGTGATTCAGATTTTTGGTGATTTATATTCTGATGTGAAGAATGATTATTAGTAGATTTTGCCTTTGTGGTAGACTTCTTAGGTTCATATTCGGGTAACCCAAAAACAACCCGGCCAATGGGTTTGAGTAGAACGTAGTATATAAATTTGAAAACAATCATTTTAAGCTAATTAGATTTTAGGTAAAATTAGCTAAATGTGCTGGACAACTAACCTTGAGTTTCTATTGCTTCTACAATAGTTAATAAATGAAAGGTATAAGAAAAAGATCTTCTGGTAAAGATTGTTTTTGAGATGAGTATGATGGTGGGTGAGGTGGATTTTTAAAATTTCAGTTTTTTGGCAATTTGAGCGGTTATATCAAAGTCTTCACAGTTTTTCAGTTTGAAAATATCCTTATGTGCCCATCCTGTATTTTCATTATTGAAAAAGTGGAGATGAAATGTAAATAAAGCTCTTTCAACTTGTTGACATGTTAAAGAAGGTGTAAGTGATTTGCCAAATTCATTAAACTTATTTATAACGCTTTCATATGAGTAGGTTTGATCAAATTTTTCTAAATTTTCAATCCCGAAACATCCAACAATCTTTGAATCTATTACAATTAGGGGTCTTTGTGAAAATGCGCTCCAAAATGTAGCGTGTTTTGATGCAAAAGACGATCCAATTCCTGGAATGGTCTGGAATAGAAATTTACTACTTGCTTTTCCTTTTTTTGCTAGATCTATGGCATCACAATATCTAAGAAATAAATCTTGGTTCTCGGCTAGTTCTTTTCTAGGCATTTTGTCTCTATCCTGATTTTGGAGATAAAACATTCTTCCTGATCGACCTCCCCATCTATAAATTAAGTCTATGACTCTAAGTACATCTTCTTTTTCTTGAATTGGATCTTGAATTTTTTTAACGAGTTCAAGAATTTCTTTTTCACATTCTAAATCGGTAATTCCCTTTTTAATCTGACTATAGTTAGTCATTTGAGGAAGAAAATAAGCTTCTTTATTTTGGTTAGATTGCCATTTAGAAAGCCAGTATTCGAAGTTTATTTGCGGAAAGTTAAGTTTCATGAGTTTAATTCGTAGTTGTTAATTCTCCATCTATTAAGATGTTGAAAGCCATATAATATCTTAATATCAATTTGTTATACTTGATAACGAATTCTTTTTTAGCTTTTATTAAGGAATTTCAAGCTGGATAACAAAATTATTTTAAGATTACTTTTCCATCTTTTATGTGTCCAAAAGACCTTGTATAATTGAATATCAGTCTATTATATTTTGTGTCTAATTCATCATTGGCTATTAATGATGAAATAAAATATATACAGTTTAGTGTATAATCAGCATTAATATCGACCATGCACAATAAATCAAATTGATCAGGTTTTACGCCGCTTAGATATTTAGCTCCAGTTTGATTTCTTCTGGTTTTCACCTCTATTCTTACAGTATCCGATGTAAGGTTGAGTTGATTTTTCAGTATTGATTTTTCATCAATCGAACCTAGCAGGTCATAAGAATTATTGGAAGTGTTTGATTGGTTTATTGTTTTAAACAAGCCCGACTTTTCAAGCTCAATTAAGGCATAATATTCTCCTAAATCACCTGTGAGTTTATTTATTGAAAATCGCTTATTCTCACCGCAAATTAATCTTTGTAATTCTAGTTCGGCATGATATAAGTCTTGTAATACGGTTTCTAAGTTTACTTTCATTATAGACTAAAATAGTATTCTTTCATTTTCTCTGCCATAAGTTTTCTGCGCTCCTTTAGAAACTCATCATAATGATCTAATGTCATTGTAAATATCGATTCAGGAACACAGTTGGATTTCAAATTCTCATGTAATTCATCTAGTGTAGAAATACCTCCATATTTCAATGCGCCTCCATGACATTGCTCAAGTACTTCAGAAAAATAAGCATCAGGGGCTTTATTTCCAACTGCAATATTTACCTCTTGTTGCATATAAACGTAATTTGCAATTTGGTTGTATTTTCCTCTCGCCATTCCATGTTTCTTTAGAAAATCACGCGGAAAAATATGGTGGATATCACCTCTATATGTAATTAGATCACCAACAGTAATTTCCTTAGAGAGTAACCCTTTATCATTTGCTTTGGCTTGACTTGCCAAGTAAACTAAAAAGTAAGGACTGCCGCTTGAGAATGAATCTAAACTTTGAATCAAAGATGCATTCCAAAAAGCATCGGAAAGATCAGCCATTTCTACCTCTTCTAAGAATTGGTCAAATGGTTTATTGGCAATTTGTTTACTATCATAATCAATACTTGATTCTGCGGAACCCGAATAACGCCCAGTCAATAAGGATAAAACAAACCAACGGCGAACATACTTTTCAATGTTTGCAGGATTTTCTCCTTTCTCACGAAGCTTTAAAAATAAGATATATGCAAAGTTCAAGGCGTTTTGAGCACGAATCAATTTCGGCGAAATAAATCCAGCTGATTTAATAATCATGATGAAACGTTTGAAATTCGTTTCATTGATGAATTGACCGATACCTGCACTTAATTTTTCAAAAGATTCTTTTGCAATTTGCTCTTCAAAAGTTCGGGTTTCAAAGTTACGACCTGACAATAAACTCACTAAATCAGATAATTTACCTCGATTGAATTGTGAAGTAAATGCTACACGAAGTACATCCGTATATGAGGGATCATATAAATCCTCATTTTCAGAACGCAGCCAAGCCATCTTTTGGAAATATTCTGTTTTTGCAAACTCCGCATCATTGTCTTTGATGAACTGATAAAACTCCGGTGCTACTGCTAAGTGGCTGAAATAATCAATTGCTTTGCGTAATTCTTGACCTCCGTAGTTGTCATTTGCAGCGATTTTACTCATCGCAAAATCAGCTTGACTCAAAACAACCCCTTTGGAATTGATTCGGATAAATATTTCCGTAACCGTTTCAATATCCAAATCTCCTGCAAGGTCAATTAAACCGATTTGCTTCTTCGTTAAGTTGAATAAATTATTGATGGCTTCAACCACCTTATCTTGGTCTACATCGGGATTGTTTTGCAAATAGGTATTGATGTAACCAAAAGAGTTAACTGTTCCATTCAAGACTTCTGAAATATCAGGAATCCAAGTCTTGTCTTTTAATATAACTGGAGTTTGAACGTCAAACTTTTCCTCTATGGGGTTAAAAGCAATTTTTATTCGAATTCGTTTGTATTCTTTGTTTACAACATAATCTCCCAAAATGGCAGCTGTTAACGCAGTTATACGTTGCTGCCCATCTATCAAAACTTTTTTACCTTCAGCAGTACTTCCGTCCTTCAAGCGTACATTCGGATTTCTCCATGTAATTACGTAACCAACAGGATATCCTTGGTATAAACTGTCCATCAAATCACGAACTTTGGAAGAATCCCACACGAACGGGCGCTGAATTTCAGGTATGGCAATCTCACCGCTTTTGACCCAAACTAAAAGGGTTTCGATAAGGTGTTGGATAACGGAATATTTTTGTGTTTGCATTTATTTGGATTCTTTTGAGTTCGATATCGTCAATAATAAATTTTTATAATTCTCATTTTCTGGGTCTTCAATATTGATTCCCCAATGATTAAATAGTTTAGTTACCAAGGTTGTTGCTGCTATGTTTGCTTGATTTTTGCATCCCTTTAAACGAGCGTCATAAAGCCAGACAAATTTTTCCCAATTATCATCCCAAGACAATCTTACAAGTGCCCAGTCAAAATTATCATCGGGATTTGGTATAAGAAAATATGAATCATCTACTTTCCAACTTGTCATATTACCATCCACATCAATTTCCAAACTTCCAAGGAAAAGCGTTAACTCAGGTAAAAGTTCTTTGAATGAGTTTTTTAGATCTTCAAAATAAAAACAATCGAACTCAGTATCATCATTGTTTTCAGGAAAATCAGGGTATTCTAATTTAAGATTGAATTCATCAAAATTCAAAGTATAATTTGTCATCCTTAGTTATTCTTCTTTTTGAAATTTATTCCAGAGTGATTAATGATTTTCATAAACTTAAGCTCTTCCTCTAAAAACATAGGTGTTTATTTTTTGATCATAGCTAACTTCTTGAAGTTCCTCAATAGATCTAAATAATCCTAATGAAGCTTTATTGAATTTAGACACAGTGAATTGTAGATTTCTAATTTCATTTAATTGTTGTTTAACAAATGAGCGCGCAAATCCTCTTTTTTGAAATTCTGGATATATGAAAAAGGACCAATCTTCCATTTCGTCTTTCTTAAAGAAATATCCTGCCCCAATATAAAAGTTTGTATTTCCACCACTCATTTTAATCGTAAAGAATTCAATATTTTTATCGTGAGGTAGATGCATTAACCACTTTTTCTCTTTATTCAGAGAATTTATTTCGATTTTCCATTCAGAGAAACTAATCGGCTCAATCAAAAACATCGCTATAGAGAAATTCATAGTATTCATTAACCTTATAGGTTATTTCATTTTCTTCACAATAAATCGTAACACTACTAACATCGAAGTATTCTGAACGGATCAAATCTAATTGAGGTTCTTTTGATTTGGCAAACTCAACAATATAATCAACGATTATTTTTCTTTGATCTTTATTTAGGTCAATTTTAATATGTTCGTTATCCATGCAGTAGAATAAATCAAATTTATCTACATGTTGCCATTTATTGATTACAAACTCAACGTTGAATAGGTTATTTTCAAAATTATTTATACCTATTAATTGAGGATTTAATGCTAATTTCTCGGCGATTAAAAAAGATGAAAAATCTATATATATTGTTTCGCTTTCTTCTGGACTGGGGCCGTTTATTTCAATGTGAATTTCAACATCAATAATTTTATAATCATCGTCTTTGCCTTCCTCGCAAGCCATGATTAATCCTTCATAGGAATAACATGAACCCGATTTAAACAAATATTCGAATAAACTTCCATAGCAAACCCATTCCTCAATAACTTCTCTAATTTCCTCTTTTCTCTCTTCAGATCTCTCAAAAATCTCCAATTCCATTCCTTTATGGGTTGGTGTGACTCTAAATTCGAAACTGTCATGATAGAGTAACTCTATTAATTCTTCTTTCAATGTATCACTCATTTTCTTCCTCTTCGATTAAACTTTTTAATTCGATTCTTATCGGACTTGTATACAAACTAAATTCTAACTTATTCTCCTCACAACTCACCTCCCAATTAATCTCACAATTGAAGTCCATGTTAAATTCTGGAAGTAAATCTTCAATTTGTTTTTCAAGATTTTTAATTAGAAGATATAACTGATTTTCAGATAGATTAATTGCTTTCCAATCATCTTGATAATACCAAAATTTAAGGTCTTTAATCTGGTTTCCCTTTTCTTTAAAGAAATCTATACTAATGTGTGAAGATTCAAAAAAATCATCATCCATTCCGATTGATTCAGGGCTAATATTCAATTCCTTGTAAATGAAATTCTCATCAATATCTAAATAGAATTTTTCCTCTTCTTCGAATATATCCCCTTTGTATAAAGTCAAATAAATAATAACCTCATTATTCTCAAGAACTATTTTCCCATCGAAATTTCCGTAACCACCGTTGTCAATTATATAATCAAGGAATTCACCATAACCAAACCATTCTCGAAGTATGTCATAGATTTCACCGCAGGCATCATTTTTTTTGTCTCCGATTTCAACATCCACAAAACAACCTTTTGTTACAAAGTTTGCGCTGAACTTAATTTCTTCATTTAAATTTAGAATCTCTTGAAGTAATAATAATGTCTCTTTTCCCATCTAATAATTATTTATGACGAAGTATTAATTGACATTAATTAATCCTAAGTATATCCAAAAATTTTATTTGCTTTCCTATTGTCCAGTCCATAACATTGACGTAAACTCCATTATGCTTAAATGCATCTTTTTTAAGGCATCCAGGACATTGAGTATCAACGTAAATATCGTCTTCTTTTGAGAATAAATCTTGTTTTCCTTTTAACAACATTTTTTCACTTTTACAACTCATGGGTATCACATACTTCAAACCATCCATTTGAAAAATATTCCAAACGATGATTTCAGCAATCTCTTTTTGCGGTAAAGAACTTGGTGTTTCTTTAAACTTAGCTTGGTAATAATCGATAAATGTATAAAGCAGATTTTCACGAGCTATAAGTAAACTATCCCCTTGCCATTCGTACCCATAAGAACTTTGAAAAGCGATTTTTGCCCATTTGAACCATTCTTCTTGTGTACTACAGTATTTTGAAACAACACTCAACTTTTTATCTAAAAATCCAACACGTTTTTTTAATGGCAGTAATTCCTGTTTATCAGAAACTGGGTCATAGCGAGAAACAATAAAAGGCGCTTCACCGCAAGTAATTTCTACTTTGAGCAAACTTACGTACTCTTGCCAGTTACTTTTAGTAACTCGTTTTGTGTCACAAGCATCATTCATTTGCTTAACAATGGTTAATGGCGTGAATACCTCCGCTTTGTCTCTTGTTCTGTATAGTTGCTCTGTTTTACTCTTTAATGCCCTTGGTTGTATAAGATTGCCTAATGTACCTGTTATCAAATCAGTGGTAATATTTGCAGTCGGAGCAAACAAATGCCCATTAGAATCATAGGAATCAGTTGCCCACAATATGTTACTACCTGTGGTTTTATCTTGCAAAAGAATCTCCAGTAGATGATCTTCCTTTAAAAGATAATCTTCTCGAATGTCTATGTTTTGGGTATTTGTTTCTTGATTTATCATTTCCCACATTTAGTCCATAGGTTGGACTTTTTCCTCAATAAAAGCGATTTCCTCTTTACTTAGAAAGTATTTTTTATAAAGCTGTTGGTCGATTTCTGAAATTGATTCTGACCAGTTGATGTCAGAATTTTGGGTGAAGTCTTGAAGAGGAACGAGTTTAAATGCTGTAGTACTATGTTGAGTAGATTTTAATATAGCGACCATGGTTCTGAAAAACTTGGTATTATAGTATTTCAATAATGATGTTGCTTCAAATTCTGAATTAAAATTTCCTATTTGCAAGAATGTTTCAGTACAAATTTGACCTTGTTTTCCTAATACTGCTGGACCAATAATTTGAACTTTCCCTTCATCACCTATAAATCTGTCCCTGCTATCTCCATAAGCATATGGGGCAAATACTTTCCATTTATAAACAGATTCTACACCAGAAGGGATTGGATATTGACATGGTAAATATCTGTAAACTCTTTTAGTGTTTAAAAGTCCTAAAACTTCAATATCATCATTTTTAATTTTATTAGAAAAAATATCAGGCAGATTGTATTTTTTAGGGTCTTTCAAAAAATCCGTACTTAAACCAAATGGTTTTCTTCCTGATACTATATTCTGCATGTTTCTATTATTTAGAATCTCTATTTTATCAACTTTGTTATAAATATTACTTAACTCTAAAAATGGAATAAAAACACCAGAACCATTTGAATTCAAATAGCCCTTGTATCGATTCACTCCTTCGTCAGTCGTTACTGAAATATCAGCTTTACCTTGATATTTGTGGTCATAGTTAAAGAAAGCTACTCTCCCAATTCGAGTATCTTTAAAAAGAATTTGACTACGAGTATATAGATTAAAGCTTTTGAAATGTTTATCATTTATTGCGCTTTGAATAAAGTCACTCATTCCCTTACCTGCACCTGTAGTCCATCTAGCAGGCATAATAAGAGAAAAATTACTTTTTGATATTTCTTTACTCAATTCATAAAAATAATGATAAAGCGGGCTAGCTGAGGAATTTACTGCACCACTCTCACGCCGTCCATTATCGTTTTCCTGATATGGCGGATTGCCGACTACAACATCGAATTTCATATTTTCGTTTAAATTATAAAGTTCTTGTAATTTTTCTTTTGCAATGCCTTCTTTCGCTTCTTCAGTTAAATCGTGATATACAAAATTCCTTTGAGATATATTATTTTCAACATCAAAGCCAAAAATGTAAGATTGAGTAATGCCTTGCAAAATAGGTGTTGGTGCCAAGCCATAGACTTGGTTTTCTAGAATATGTTTCAAACACTCGTTATCAGTCTTGTAGTGAGAACGAGTATTGTTAAATAGTTTTTTTACTATCTCGGTAATGTACATGCCCGATTTCATGTACAAATCTATAAAGGTGCTGTCAGTTCTAGTAAATAAACTTGGGTCGTACTCTTCTAGATGATTAATCATCATCTGCACTACCTTTTTAGGGGTAAAGATTTGATTTGTTTTTTGGTTTGGTATAAGTTCAAAAATATCTTCTTGAGCTGTGAAATAGTTGGCTAGTTGTTCTTTTTTTAACCTAAATTCTGCAATAGATGCATTGAATCTATATTTATTAAATACTCCTTGAAATGTTTTTCGTTCGCCATTCTCTTCATAGTCAAAACCATCTCGAAGTTTGTGAAACTCTTCTTTAGTTATGCTGGTAAGATCAAGAAAATCATTGTCGTCAATTTCTAAATCAAAATTGTCAATGGTAATTTCATCCTTAGAATCGTTAGCCATTATGAACATTGGGATGGTGCGAGTAAATGAGCGCAATCGGTCTTTTATTTCATCTTCTTTTGTTTTTTGTACTTTTTCAACAACCGCTTCTTCTTTTTGTATAACATTACTTTTTACAAAATCTTCTTCCAAAATGGCAACTAATTTTTCCTTTAATTCGGCACTGTCTTTTAATTCAGCACTGTTAAATTCTTCAGCTACCAACTTAACTTTCTCTTGTATTTTTTTGGTAGCCTCAATAGTTTCAGCTTGGGTTGTTTTATAAATTTCTTTGTATTTGGCTATTAATGGTTCCGCCACTTGAGTAAAGGATTCGACTAATTTTTGGGCAGAAATCTCCTCGCTATTATTGATCAGAAGATTATCAACAACACGTTCAGTATTGGTTTTGAATATTTTTTCACCAAGAATAATTTCAGTGTTTTCATTTATTTTGGCAATTTTATTCTCACTGACTTTTCGTGCATCATCTAAATCGAGGCTCTCTTTACTTTTAATAGCCTTTTTATTTTTCTCTTCAGGTAATTTGTTTAATATTTCTTCTACTTCTTTTGGGAAACTGAAAACTCCTTTTATACTTTCATTAAATAAAAGGTTTGTAATAAAACGGGCATTGACAATTTCTGAAGCAGCCAAAGCATTCGGAAAAGCAAGAACCTTTTCTGCATCTAGCTCAACCATTTCTCCGTTGATATCTTCAGATATTACAGGAAAAAAGTTTAAGAGTTCATGAATATTCTCTTTTCTCTCCTTCTCGGTAATTTCACCTTTTACCGCTTTTGGGTTTAAACCATTAGCAAACTTGTCGTAAATTTCCAGGACCCGAGTTGGAGCAAAATCAAATAAATATGCAGAGTTTTTCATGTGCAATTCACCGTCTCTTAATTCCTTGTATGGATTTTGAGCTCTAAAAGCTGCTTGCATATATAAAGAAGGAGATTTTATATCTGTTAGCATTAAAACGGCAGTCCATTCTTTAATCGTAACTCCAGTTGTTAATTGCCCACAAGAAAGGGTAATCGTTTTATCGTGTTCACGTATTGCTTTTTTAACTTTTTCATATGATGATTCATTAGCTCTTATGTCATTTTCTTCCTCTTCAAATGATTGTCCATTTCCTGCAGCAATTATAATCTCATACTCTTTAAAAATATTGTCTTCTTTGAGAAGTTTTTCAAGAGCTTTGACTGAATCCACACGATTTCCAACATACCAAAAAGTATGTTTTAATTCTTCTCTTAATTCGGGAGTAGAGAAAGGGTATTTTACATTCGATGATAAATTTTTAATAAATTCTTTTACATCGTTTTTGTGTACGAATTCTTTTTTTTCAGTTCTAAAAAACTCATTTAAATCAAATGCGTAATCAACGTTCTCATTCTCAATTTCTAAACCTTCATTTACCTCATTGGTAATCATCTGAGATATTCGATAGGTAAATAATTTAAGATCCGGTAAATCAATATGATCTCCAGAATCAACATTACTTTCCTTTATCTGGTTTATTTCTATTTTCTTAACTCTTTGTTCATCTATATATGTCCAATTATAGATAGCTTCTTTAGGAAATTTTTCATTAGCCAATGCTTTGAAAGGTGTGCCAGATAAATGAAGTGTGAATTTTCGTTTAATAACATCAAAAGCAGCATCTGTTCTTCCCGTATCGATTCCTTCATGTGCTTCATCAATAATTAGCAGGTCCCATTTAAGATCTGCTATCCATTTTAGTTTATCGAAATTTCCACCAAAATATTTGGATCCTTTAAGATCTTGAAGCGAAAGAAAAGTTAAAAGCGGTTTAATTGGCTTACTTTTTATGTGGTCCTCTCGTGATATCGTTTTTCTATTACTAAGAGATGAGGTTTCAGAAATAAAGGCATAACCATCAATGAACATTTCATAATCATCGAACCAAGCATTAGCTATCGCAGGTCTATTAGTTACAATTAGAACTTTATTGGCATTTAACTTTTTGGCTAATTCATAACTAGCAAGTGTTTTACCAAAGCGCGGTTTTGCGTTCCATAAAAATTCTCCTTTTTCTGTTTTTTCGAAATACTCTATTGCTTTTTTAACTGCCTCTGCTTGCTCGTCGCGCAATTCATATTCAAACTGTCCCGTGTCATTTTGAAGTGCAGCAAAATTTTCTTTTCGAAATAAATCAAATAAGACCTTTGATTTAGATGGTTCTCCATTAAAATAAAACCATTCCTGTCCTAAATCAGTTCTTCTTTCTATTCCTTTTTTTACAAGAAATTTATGGAAGGTTTTATCATTAAAACTATCCTTTTCTCCCTCGAAAAATGCTGGAGCATGCCAAAGTGTTTCGTGCTTTAATTTGATGGCTGGATTATGTACTTGTTCGAGAATCCTGTCTTCAACTTTCTCCCTTTCTGTGTAGCCAATTTTTTGTGAACCTTCATTTTCAGGAATTGTTGGTAAAATGTATGAATATACTTGAGGATAAACTTTTTTATATGATTTTATCGCTTGTGTTTTTTTACTCATGTTGATGTTCCTTTTCAATAATAGTAATGAATGCTTTCTATTCAAATATTAAAATTTTAAATCCAAATTCTCGAATAGAAATTAAACATAATTAAAATTACACAGTAATAAGATAGAATAGCTGTTTTGGGCCCGAGTTTTCACGTGATTTTTTGTTTTTAGTTATCTTCAAACAAACTATAAAAAATGATTTCAGCTTTTCCAGAATTACAGAATTTATTTCAGCTTGAAAGTTTTGATCAAAATCAGTTGGATGAATGTTTAAAATTGATTGATAAAATTTATCCTGAAAAGGATAAAAATCGAATGGCCCATTCAATGCTAAAGCTAGAACTGCTCAAGTATCAAATGAGTGGAGGAAAACAACGGTGGATTAGTAAATTCAAGAGGTATAACCCAGTTAAGAATTCCAAGAATAAAGATTTAAACAGAAAAAAGTTTGGTTATCTAAGTTCAAATAAAATTCCAAAAACTCAAGTTGAGAAAATTAGAACCTCTTCCTCTAAAAATTGGAGGAAATTAACAGGAAAAAGTATTTCAGAATTGTCATTGATTTTAGATGTGCGGACAGAATTTATAATTCGATTGATAAAGCGTCATGTCAATGGTGAGAGAATTGCGCATGATCACAAGCTAGACCAACGAAAATTGGAAATGATTTCTGATTACATTAACAATCGTTTGTCCATTCTTGAAAGACTCAAAAAAAACAAATCGCATAGTAGATTTGTAAAAACTAAAAAAACAAATCTTTCGGTATTTAAAGGTGTTTGGGGGCAAATGCGTAAGTATGGTTCTCCGGGTAAGATAATTTATATTAGAAGTCGGTAATCAAATTGTAATCAATCTTTCAAAATAAAATAATCTTTGTATTTCTCCTTTATTAAAATAATTTCAGAGGCATCAACAGGATGCTTTAATTCATAGATCTCATTCCAATATTGACCCCAAGAACCTCCTGAAATAGAATCACATCGTATGAGAACCCATTTCCCTCTATACCCAATTAGTTTACCTAATTTATCATTCGGTACTTTTTGAATTGTAAATGAATGAGTTCCTTTACAATTGTTATATTTTGAGTTGGGTTTCACACTAATGACTTGCCTTTTATGTTTGTTTAAAAAATCATCAAATTGATTTTTCTTCAAGTGTTTTTCTTTTGTATAGGTGGGAATAAACAGAAATAAATCTAGTCTATTCTGAAATTCAATTAAGTCCAAAAATTTGCGATTACTCATTGTATTTTATACTTACAGGAACAATTCACCAAAATGTAAATTAAATTAATTCATTGAATATCAATGAATTTTACACCAAGAATCATAAACTGTTATTGAATTCAATTCTTTCGCCTTGTTCTTGAATTTCGTCCAAAGTAAATTCATTGAAACATGTAAAACGATTCATGCATTCTTCTTCAAAAAATTCAATTACTATATCTTTTTCGATTTTTGAATCAAAATCAAAATCTTCAAAGAGCCCGTTATCATCTGAAATCACTGCTACTTTATAATCTTTAAATTCATTAAAATACAATACAATTTCTGAAATACCCTTTGTAGACATTAAGGATTTTTCAATTCTACAAGTTCTTATGATATAGTCTTCATTCATTTATTGCGCTTTAACTAAAAGTAGTTTACAAGATAATAAATAGATAGAATAATTGACTTCTACCTTTCTACATGTTTCTATTCATTGATGAATTGATGCCAACCTGACCCCAAATCTCCCTTCACTATCAGGCCAAAGCACGCTAAACCTATACAACTTGCCATTGATTTTGATTTCTGGTCTGTTGCCGTATGACCCAGCGACGAGTTTGCTTCTCGCCACGCCGAAGCTATAATGCAGGCCATCGATTTTACCCACAAAATGGTGTTTGTTGTGGTGGAGGCTGAATTCATAGCGATGCGAGAGGTAGAACTGGTGCCCCTTGAACTCAAAGGTGAAGCTGACCGTTTTTTCAGAAATGTCTCTTTCGAGAAGAACTTCGTCGGGGAAGATGAGGGCGGTCATGGTTCGTAATTTTTTCTGATGATTATTTGTTCCCAGCGTATTCTAGAATTGTGTATTCTTCTTCAAAATTGATTGGTTCGTCGCGTAAGTATCGGAACCAAATCACATAACCGGTCTTTGTTTTTGCGACGTAAGTGACGTAGACAAATCCGGGTTCGGTATCGCGGAGGAAGTAATTGAATAGAGGTGCATTGGTGTCTTTTTTGTCGATGTTTAGGGTATGCATCTTTGCGCCGTTGTATTCTAGTGTATTGAGGGCAATAGCAAGGGCCGAATCCATGTCGGGTGCAGTAGTCCAGAAGTTACCTGGTTTGAATTCGTTGTAATCATCTCTGTCCGGCACCCACTGCGCGTTAGCTATACTTGAGGTCAATGCGAAAATCAAAAGGAGCTTTTTCATGGTAGTCGTTTTTAGTTGTTTGCTGATTTTTTGGTTTAATTAGTTAGTCGCTGCGCTGTATCGAATCCCAGACCTCCCTTCCCGATTCGGCCATTCAACGATGAAGCGGTAAAGTTTTCCATCAATTTGGAGTGTTGGCCTGTTGCCGTAAGCGCCTGCACCGAGTCTGGACCTGACCACGCCGAAGGAGTAGTGCTGACCATCAATTTGGCAATTGAAGTGGTGTTTGTTGTGGTGGAGGCTGAACTCGTGGCGATGCGAGAGGTGGAACTGGTGCCCCTTGAATTGGAATTCGCAAGAGGCACTTTGTTCGTTGGGGTTTCTTTCAATAAAGACTTCGTCGGGGAAGATGAGGGCGGTCATGGTTCGTCAACTTTAGTGGCGCCGAAGCTCGTCAGGACACTGCTCGTATTTTTAGCGGGGTCGTAGACTAAGGCGTAGAGGTCTTTGCCTTCAGTGTATTCGAAGTGGTGGGTGAGGGTGTTGATACAGTACAAGAAGTAGAGTTCGTAGCCCTCGCGGCCTTTGAGTGCGTGGATGACGTACATGTAGCGGTCGTCGGACGGATTGACGTAGTAGGCGGCGAAATAGAGGTTTTTGCCTTTGTTGAAGACCAAATCTTGGTTGGGGAAGCGGTGGCTTTTGAGTACCGACTGCACTGTTTTTTTGACTTCGGCTTCTTTGTCGAGATGGATGAAATAATTACCGGCGCCAATTTGCAGGTAGTCTTCCATGAGGTTGAACTGGTATTGGGCAGTGGCTGTTTGCTGGAGCCCAAGTAGGATGGCGATACTGAACACAATTGTTTTCATGACTTGATGTTTTGCGTGTGGATACTCTGCTTATTTGTTGTTTTTGTCCTTGTTGGGGCTCACATTGAGCACTCCAGGATCGTAAATCAACGAGATGCGGTTTTCACCTTCCGTGATGTCATAGAAATAGCGGTAGCGGTTTTCCATGTAGTAGCAAAAGACGTGGTAGCCTGGCTTATTGTAGTACTGGCCCCTCATGGAATGGATCACGTAAACGTATTCGCTATTGAGCGGGTCTACAATGGCCGTGGTGAGCAGCAGGTTGGCTCCCTTCTTGAACACTAAATCGTAGCTCAGTTGGTTGTCTTGGAGTGTTTCTAGGATAATGCGCCGTGCATCTTTCTCCGTGGAAGCAAATAAATAGTAGTTTCCTTTGCCAAATTCGCTGTATTTCTGCATCACGGACCACTGTGCGTGGGCACTTGCGCTGGCGAGTAATAAAATCAAAAGGAGCTTTTTCATGGTCATAGTTTTAAAGGTGAGTAGTTTAAGAGAAGCTTCTAACTCTTAATACCCAAATCTTTAAAAGGTAACCCTGAAATTTGAACTTATTCCGAAAAATAATACAAAACAGCTGCTAATACAATGACAATCAATGCAATAAGAATCATGTAATTTTTAATTTTTTGAATTTTGGCTTGGCGTTTTTCTTCTAAAATTCGAGTAGCACGTCTGAATTTGATACGGTCGAAATCAGCTGAAGTCGTTTTTTGGAATTTGATTCCCTTGCTCTCTTCTATTTTTGGACGTTTAAGTCGCTCAATATCGCGCTCCTCATATTGTAAACGTCTTTTCATCTCTTTGCGTCTTTCACGCAAAAAACCGAGTTCCAACAGGCGCTCAAATTGGTCCATTTGTTCTTGCTCCGCACTCATTTTTCTTCCAAATAAAGTTCACGCAATTTTTTCTGACAACGTGCCTTCTGATTCTTCGCGTTGTCTGCATTGGTATAACCCATCACTTTGGCAATGAGCTCAAAAGATTCCTTCATGTAAAAGAAGCGATAGAGCAGCTCGTAGCACTTTTTGGCCATGTATTCAAACTCCCGCAGCGCAGCATCCAAGCGATCCAATTGGCTTTTCTTGCGCTCCATCTCAACCTGATTACCAAGCCAATCGCTATAGTTGGTCAGCTCGCCCTCCAAATTCACAATCTCTGGAGTCCGGCCCGCTCTCTTGAAAATTTGATTCCTACAAATCGCAATCAGGTAAGTACGTACGGAACAAGTTAAAGTAAACTCAGGGTCTCGGGCTTTCTCGAATAGCACAATAATGGCATCCTGAAATAAGTCGGCCAAATAAGCCTCGTCTTTGGTAAACTGCTTCAAATGCTGATACACCACCGCCCGGTGCTGCCTATACACAATGGTATAGTAGTGCGCATCGTTTCGAAGTAGTTCGAGTTCGGTCATTGAGGTAAAGATATTGAATCAAATTTACATTGTAGTAAACTGTTCAATTACCCTCAAATCATTCACTACCACCTCCAACATATACTTATCAACTGTGGAATTGTACTTCACAAACGGAGCCACCAGTGGATACTGGTCTTTCATCAGTAAAAATTGCCTGAGGCTAAGTTCCAACTTCACTGGATGTTTCTTTCCTGAATAAGCAAAGCCGAATACATCAGGAATTTGTTGCTCGTGTTTTGCTTCGTTTTTGAACGGCAAGTCGAGGTATTCTACAGAGCCAATTCGGTCAATATTATAGGTTTTGTTCTTTTCTGATGATAATTCATAGGCCATAACGGTCTGATAGTTCTCCGTGAAGCCAAAAGGTTCAACAATGCGCTCAGAGATAGTTTCTGTGTTGATGGATTGGTATTTCTTCAACACCACCTGTTCTTTGTTCATCATGGCTTTGGTGAGGCGTTCTACAATTTTGCCATTCTTGGCATTGAGTAGGTGAGCCGCCACCATTGGGAGTTCCGAGCCCATATAGATTTTACTTAGCACAGCATCCTTGAGTTTTGACTTTTTGCCAGTTGTGAGCACCAATTCTTTGAGAAACTGTGCTTCTTCCTGACTAAAATGAACGCCGTCGGCACCTTCTTTTTCTATGAAGAATCTTTGGCCAGCATCTTTGTGTAGGTCAAAACCACATTCACGCAAAAGGTCGAGGTAGCGGTAAACCGTTCTTTCGGTGGTGTCAAGAAAGTTTGATAGTTGTTGAACACTTTTGTGCGGTGCTTCTTGAAGGTAGGTGATGAGTTGAAGTACCCTCAGTATTTTATATTGGTTTAACATGTGCAATATTTTGGACAAATAACCCCAATTTGTTTGGGCTCTGCAAATTATTGACCTGAGTTGTCAGGGGAATTTGTGCTAATGAGATTGATTGACTTGAATTGTCGAGAGTAGTGGTGATGTTTGTATCCGTTAAATGCATTTTTAACAAATTAGAATTAATGTATCACTTAAATTTTTAACCATGCTTGGTGCTATCCCAAACCCTAAAAAAACTTTGGTAATTGACTTTTCTATTGAGAAAATAAAATCTACCATAGAATTCATTCCATTATTAAACTCCAAATACAAGTTTTCTAGTAAAAATGAAATTTTGAATTCTTATATTTTCGAAGCACTTGAATTTTTGAGCCTCGGGATTTTTGCAGACATTTCCTTGTCTAAACTTGATGATAATCGCACAGAAATAACGATTGAAATTAGAAGAAAGATAGGTGCTTTTGATCAGGCTCACGAAGTTTCAAGGGCCAATGATCATATTGCTACTGTATTCGAGCTCATTTCAAAATGTATTGTTTTAAGTGAAAGTGAAATATCAGAATTGGAAACAAAAAAGAAAAGTATACCTGAAAAAAAAGGATGCATGGTCGCAGTTCTGATGACTATTGGCAGTCTTCTAGGAGGAAGTATTCTTTATGCAATGGCTTGATTTGCTTGAATTTCAAGCATTGCTTCCACCACCGGCACATCTCCACCCGCCCAGTCCATTTCTCCCAACTCATCCATCGATAACCACCTATACGCTAAATGCTCCGTTAGCTTAGGTTCGCGCGCCTCCGTTTCGCACAAATACGTATGCATGGTGAGGTGAAAATCGGGGTAGGGGTGTTCCACGGTTAGCAGCTTGGATTTGACTTCAATTTGCATATCGAGTTCTTCGCGAATCTCGCGTGTGATTGTCTGCTCCTCGGTTTCACCGGATTCCATTTTGCCGCCAGGAAACTCCCATTTTTCAGAAATATAGGTGTATTTGGCGGGGCCGCGTTGCACGGCCAGGATTTTGTTTTGGTGTTGGATGACGGCAGCTACGACCTCGATGCGTTTCATGGAGGTAAAGATAGTTGAAGTATCTATTTTATTGATAAGTTTAGAACATGTTCTAATCTTTACTTCGCACAGAA
>JACCDI010941338.1_pt1 | contig 18967 bp, 17 predicted proteins | sample 7442791 | NCBI WGS metagenome assembly JACCDI01 (sample SAMN15323434, study PRJNA562643) | freshwater metagenome | isolation source: river surface water | place: USA:Blue River Watershed | collected 2017-08-15
ACATAGCAAAAAAAGCCAATGCCCGTAAATAAAAACAATACTGAGAATAGTCGTACAATTGTAACATCTATTTGATATCTATGCGCAATACCAGCACAGACTCCACCCAACATACTTTGATTAGCAGCACGCGTCCAACTTTTATTTGTTGACTCCTTATTATACTCATTATCAACCTTAGTCTTTTGCTGTTCCTCTTCAAATGAGGCTGCCGCTTCTTCTGCTAAATCATTTGGTCTTCCAATACTTGATGTAATTGCATTAATAATCTCTTCTGTAATACACAAAGCTCCTTTCTTAATAGCATCGCTCATCAATTCTGCAATGCGCAATTCTATATCATGCATGATTTCATCAGCACTTTCTTCTTTATTGAAATAGTCCTTAAGGCTCTCTATATAATTTTTAAGTACATCGTATGCTGCCTCTTCAATTGTAAAAACAGCGCCTTGATAATTAATTTGTATAACTTTTTTCATGGTTTAATTTTTTGTAATGATTTGAACAGCAGTATTGATTTCCATCCAGGTTTGTTGAAGTGATAAATAAAATTCTTTCCCTTTATCCGTTAGAGAAAAATATTTTCTGGGCGGGCCCGAATTACTTTCTACCCATCTATAGCTGAGCAAATCAGCATTTTTTAATCGCGTAAGCAAAGGATACAAAGTGCCTTCTAAAATAACTAAGTTGGCCGATTTCATTTTTTCTATAATTTCTGAGGGATATACTTCCCCATTCATAATTATTGATAAGATACAATACTCTAAAACCCCCTTCTTTAACTGACTTTGCGTATTCTCTATATTCATATTGTTACTATTTAAATGCAAATATAGATAAAATATAGTACTATGCAATACATAGTACTATATTTTTTAAAAAAAATAATGCCACTCGGTTAAAAGTGGCATTATACATTTGGAAAATTAGTTAATTAAATGCTTCTATCGATATCAAAAGCTTCTAATTCATTGGCAACCGCCGTTAAGAAACTAGCTCCTAGAGAACCATCTACAATACGGTGGTCATAACTTAATGACAAATACATCATATGGCGAATAGCGATAACATCACCAGCAGGTGTTTCTAAAACCATAGGTCGTTTTTTAATGCTTCCTACCGCTAAAATAGCAACTTGAGGTTGGTTGATAATAGGTGTTCCCATCAAACTTCCAAACGTACCTACATTGGTCATCGTGAACGTACCACCTTGTGTATCGTCTGCTTTTAATTTATTATTACGCGCCGCGTTTGCTAAACCATTTACATCTTTGCTCAAACCTAATAAATTCTTAGTATCTGCATTTCTAATAACAGGTACGATCAAATTACCAGATGGCAAAGCTGTAGCCATACCAATATTGATATCTTTTTTAATGATAATGGTGTTGCCATCTACACTCGCATTAATCATAGGATATTTGCGAATACAATTAGCAATTGCTTCGATAAAAATAGGCGTGAAGGTAATTTTCTCACCATATTGTTTTTCAAATTTAGCTTTATTAGCATCTCTCCATTTAACAATATTAGTAACATCCGCTTCTGTAAAGCTGGTCACATGCGGTGAAGTTGCTTTACTTCTAACCATATGATCTGCTATGAGCTTACGCATACGATCCATCTCTACTAATTCTACATTACCAGATGCAACAACAGAAGAAGCAGGGGCAAGACTTGCTGCAACAGGAGTTGCTGCTGGAGTAGCATTTACTGGAGCTGGCGCAACAGGAGCAGCAGATCTATTAGCTACATAATTTAATATATCTTTTTTAGTAACACGGCCTTCATTACCGGTACCAGGAATCGATTCTAATTCAGCCATACTGATTTTTTCAGTGGCAGCTATATTTAATACTAAAGGCGAATAAAATCTATTACCATCTGTGCTTGCTTTGGCAACCGGAGCAACTGACGGTGCTGCAGTAACAACAGGTGCAGCAGGAGCTTGTTGTGGTGAAGGACTTGCTATTGGTGCAGCAGGTGCAACAGGAGCTGCTGGTGCAGCCGAAGCGCCACCATCCGTATTAATCTGTGCAATTACGGTACCTACAGGTACTACATCATTTACATTAAATAAAATAGCTGTAATAGTGCCGGCAGCAGTAGAAGGTACTTCACTATCAACTTTATCGGTAGCAATTTCAAGCATGGTTTCATCCATTTTAATAGCATCGCCTACTTGCTTATGCCATTTTAAAATGGTTGCTTCCATAATACTTTCACCCATTTTGGGCATTACTAAATCTACTATTGCCATAAAAATATAATTCTATTGGGTGTAAAAATAATCAAAAAGAAATAATAAGTAATATTTTGTTTGTTTTGTTAATATACGGCATCCCTAAAATCCCTTCTTCTCAGCAATTTTAAATCTTGTAGAATTGCAGATTTAACATTGAGGGTGAAGCTATAACTCTTTCTTGGTCCGAATGGGATGGCATTAATACGCATTTCCCAACAATGTAAGTCTCTATAAATATCAATAGAAGTAAAGGTCAATTGCTTATACACAAAATCATAACCTGAACTGAAAGCTATTTTGAAATTTTTTGTCAAATTAAAATCACCACTCATCATTAAGGTCTGAGAAAAAACCAAGGTATCCTTGTTAATAGTTTTAGTTGGCGATTTAGATAAATTTATGCTATACGCCATAGTGAGGTTCCATGGAATATTAAAATCTATATAATTAGCGTATCCGTTGTTACTTAATAAACGATTACTCTCTTTATCTTTTACTTTAGTGTCTTTTTGAGTAGAATGAAAACTTGCATTTAAGGACATATTCGCACTAGCTAATTTTGCTAATTTACCCGTCTCGTCCCATAATAATTGTGGCATTCTTCTACCATTTACATAATCATAAGCATAGGGATCATATACAGCGCCTGCTGCAATTCCAATGTTTTGAAATAAATTCGTTCGGAACCCTGCTGTTATCACACTCCAATTAAAAGAATCGGCTGCAATATTATATGCAGATGAAAAAGACAATCCATCTATAATAGATATATTTTTGGTTCCAGATGCCGAGTCTTTACCATTTCTCACTTTCAATTGTACATTGTTTTGAATATTGAAATTGATTGAACTATTGATGTTGCCAAATTGGTTTAAGCCCGGTACACCAATAAGTGATTTTTCATAGGGCGACATATAGAACCTTCTTTGAGAGGTGTCCATTCTACTCAAATAATAATAATTGAAAGGCGCTGTTGCATAATCGGGAATAAATCCGGCACCAATACTTGGCGTGATAACATGTCTTATACCAGCAATTTTTCCTTTTTTGAAAAAATGGACGCCATAAATACGAGAAGAAATCGATGCAGAAGCGCTTATATCTCGAGCAGCAAAAAAGCCATACTGCTGTACGGTATCTATTTTGGCACTTATATCATTATACGCTTTTGTATTGCGTTCCGTAAGCCAATATTCCGTATAGTTAATATTGGTAGAAAAATTGAAAAAACGCAAAATGTTAGTAGAAAAACCAATTGGTAAAACATGTTTTATACCATTTCTAAAATCAGATAAGGAAACGGTGTTAATATTAAAACTGGTATCATAAAAAGTCAACTGATTCAACATGGTCATATTATAACTCATATTGATTTTATCATACCAATGCGCAGAACTTGATTTTTTACTTTGAAAAGGATTAAAAGAACCTAAATAAAAGTTCATTTCTGGTAACGTTACATTCACTTGTCGAGTGCGCGTATTTTGACTATGACGGGCACTAATCGTCAAGGTATATGGTTTATTAATCCAATTCTTTGAAAATGAAATATTAGATTGAAATTGATTATTTAGAATTTGGTCTGCACTATAACTATTATTAGCATAAAAAGAAGAAGAACCAGCTACTACATTAGCACTAAAATTCATACCAGGTGTAGCTTTTGCATCTACTTGGTGTCGCCAGTTAATCATAAAATCTTTTGTTAACGAACTACTACTTTCATATACTTCGCCTATTTTATTATACGCATATGACAAGGATAAACCACCATTGTAGTGATAGCGCTTATTATAATTAGAAATAGCACTTGCTCCCCAACTCCCTTTAGAATAGATATTCGTTAAAAACAATAAATCAACATGCCTATTTAGATTAAAATAATATCCGCCATTGGTAATTCCCAAACCTCTTTGCACTTCCATCGTATAGCCAGGTATTTTGAATCCAGAGGATTGTTGTTTGGCAATAGGGAAAACTCCAAAAGGAAGAAATAGAGGTGTTGGAATATCTGCAATCATTAAATTGGCTGCGCCTGTGGCAATTATCTTATCTGGTACTACTTTAATTTTCTTGGCTCTGATACCAAAATGTGGATGCTCCAAGGCACAAGTAGTATAAATATTTTGCCAGCCGTAAATAGATTGGTCAGCATTTCTTTTTACTTGATCGCTTATCACAAAACCTTCACCATATTGCGAATGTGCATTGCGCACAATGGCCTTTTTCAATTTGAAATTATAGATAAGCGAATCGTAAGTAAACGACTCTGCCCCTTGCTTAAACAAAGGCTTCTTTTTACTCATTTCTTGATTGGAATCTAGAGAAGGAAGCGCTTTTATTTGTTGGTTTGACTGATTATAATCCAACTTTCCAGATTGTAATACAATATCTTCATATTGTAATTCTGCTGCTCCAAATAACAAAAATCGATTATTGGCTACATCCATTATAGCCGAATCTTTAGCTTGTGTTACTACTTTAGCCGGCAACGCATCAGATGAAATTTTAATGCCTAAGGTAAAAGCCAATTGCTCTGTTTTGCTCATTTTCTTAAAAACAGAATCAGGAATTACAACTTTTACTAGCGTATCCTTTACAAGGGTATCTTTTAATGGCAGGGCGTATATTTCTTGTTGAAGGGTATCCTTTTTTTTAGCTAAAAGGCCAACTTGGGTATTCTTTTGCTGTTTTTGCTTTGACGTTAATTGCTTTTGCTGAGCACTAGCTAGTTTTACTAAAAAAATGCAAAAAAATACCATTACTCCAAAAAAGGAATTGATTTTGTAAAATTTTGAAGTATTTTTAGGTTTTGGGTGCATGTATATGGTCAACAAAAATAAATATTCCAAGCCGATATTTAAGAACAAACCCATTTTATTAACAAAGTATATGAAATTCTATATAAAACTATATTTAATAATCCTTGCCTTTATGCCCACTTTCGCTTTAGCGGCAGGAAAAGGATTACATAAAATCGTTATTGACGCTGGGCATGGTGGTAGCGATGCTGGTGCTGGTGGAAAATTTTCCCATGAGAAAGACCTAACATTAGCTATTTCTTTACGATTAGGAGCCTTAATTGAAAAGAATCTAAAAAATGTAGAGGTTATTTATACCCGCACTACTGATATTTACCCGAGTTTAAAAGAACGCCACCGCATTGCCAATCAAGCAAATGCTGACTTGTTTATTTCCATACACATCAATTCCTCAAGAGGTACTACAGAGCGTGTTTTCCAAGGATATAAAACCATTAAAAAGAAGAAAAAGAGAGTTCAAGTACCTATTTATAAGGTGATTCATCATCACGAAACTACCGCTTCGGGCACTGAAGTACAGATTCTGGGACTACATAGAGCAGGGCAAAAAGCTAATGCTATGACCAGCAACACCGACAACGTGGAGGAAGAAGTGGGTATGCTTGATGTGAATGATCCTCAAACGGCAATTATCATAGCACAATATCTTCAAGCTTTCCAAGGTAACAGTGTATTATTAGGCACATACATACAACAAGAGTTTAGTAGCCAAGGCAGAACAGATAGAGGCGTAAAACAAATGGGCTTAGAAGTTTTGGCGGGTAGTGCTATGCCGGGCGTATTAGTAGAGTGCGGTTTTATTAACAATCCAAGCGAAGAAGAATACATGAATTCTGAAGTTGGGCTGGATGAAATTGCGCGAGCGATATTCAATGGTGTGCGTGCTTATAAAGCAGAAATTGAAAAAAATTAAGCGCTAATTTTGAATAATTATCAAGTTTATCCTATCTTTAAAACTTATAAATATCATTCTTTCAAGATGAAAACTACTATAAAATCATTTTTATTGACCACTTTAGGAGTTGCCGGTATTTTTACAGCGATGTTGTATCAATCCTGCACTCAAGAAAAATGCCAATCTATTGTTTGTGCATATGGAGGAGTTTGTAGAGATGGTGCTTGCTTATGCCCAACAGGTTATGAAGGTTACCAATGCGAAACGATGACACGCGATCGATTTAAAGGTGTATGGATGGTAACTGAAGATGGATCTATTTCTAACAATGTAGCTTATGCTGTTTCTGTAGAAAATGGAGTTGCAAAAAATGAAGTAATCATCAAATCTTTCAGAAACTCACTTACACAATCAGTTGTAGCTACAGTAAAAGGTGATACCATGTATATTGCACAACAAGTAGTGAATGGCAATACGATTGAAGGAAGAGGATTTATTACTAAAGATTTATTTTATGGCAAAAACGGCTTGATGCATGTAAACTACTACCTTATGGATGCTAATGGCAATGTTGATAATTTTGCATGGCCTACCTACGTTGGAGGTAAAACTTCTATTTGGAATAAATAATAACACCTTATTGATATTAAAAAAGCGCATTGAAATCAATGCGCTTTTTTATTTTATATCAACTCTAAAATGCTACTTTACTTCTTTCTTTGTTTTTCTGTTATAGAAGGATAGGAAAAATCCAATTACCATAACCACAACACCTAACCATAATACATTGATATAAGGGAAGATGAGTGCTTTCATGACAATATAATCATCCTTACTATTATTTTGTTTAATAGCGATATCAGCTGTTTCTTCTTTTGGATTTATTTTAGCAAACTGCATTATTAATTGCATACTTGCTAAGGTATCGTTTATAAAAACCTCTTCTTGTCCGTGTATAAGATAAATAGGCAAAGCTTCTATTTGTTTGCCTTTTAAGTTATAAACCGACAATTTAGCTCCTACAGCAATATCTCCTGCTTGTGTAGAAATGTTTCTCTTCTCTAACTGCGTTGTAAAGCCTTCAAAAATAGCAAATCCATTATTTACGAAAATACTATCTCCTTTTTTCACAATAGTATGCTTGAAACTATTAGTATCATTTTTCTTAGAAGGATCTATGACAGAAGTTACGTAAGTAAAGATGTCTTTATGAATATAATGTTTAGATGCTGGATTTGCGATTAATCCAGATTTGCCTTTAGAATTGATAAAGGCATCTGGATATAAATTAAACGCCTCTACTACTTTTTGAGTAGCACTATCAACAACTTCATAATGTACTTTAAAAAATGTTCTAGGATCAGTAGTGCTCGTAGAATCGCCTTGATAGGTTACCAAATATGGCCCCATAGCAATTGGCGTATTTCTAAATAACAAAACATTTTCTTGACTTTCTTTCACTTTCTCTTGCATCGTTTTCTGTCCTAAATCAATAAATACGCCCATGGTATTTATAGAAAGTACTTCCTTTTTAAAAGAAGATAAGACTATACCTAAGATGACTAAAGCAAATCCAAGATGAGAAATGGCTGGACCCATTTTCTTAAATACCCCTTTCTGATTATAAATAGCGTAATATACGCTTGCTATGACACCAAAGCAGGCTGCATATAACAATAAAAATACAGGAACCTTATTTATAGTTTCTACATATGCTATAATACAAGTTAGCACTAGACTAATTGATTTTATAATTGCAAATCTTTTTAATAACGGTTTCCAATCCGTGTTTTTGAATTTCAAGAATAAGGTACTTGCCGATAAAAAGGTAATAAGAATAGCCAACCAAATTTGTATCGCATTATAATGCTGTACTGGATCGTTTGGCGGGGCAACTTCTTTCCCACTGATCCATTTTACTAATGGCGCCCAAACCGGAATAGAAGTGGTCAGAATAATTTGAATAGACGATAAGAAAATAATAAAAGCGCCAATGAACATCCAAAACTCTCTTGAAAGGAGCGCTTCTTCGTTTTCTATCTTAGGAAATTGTTTACGTCTGTAAATATATAAGATGATACTTGGCAACAATACAATAGCTAAAACAATCAGCAAATGCCAAAGCAAAGAACTACCCTCTCCTGTAAAGGCATGCACCGAGGTATCGCCTAAAATTCCCGTTCTGGTTAAGAAGGTAGAATACCATATAAACGCATACGTAAGAACAAACAAGATAAGACTTACGCCTAAAGATCGTTGTGTAGCTTTAAAAATTACTATCGTGTGAAGTGCTGCTACTAAAAGTAACCAAGGTACTAAAGAAGCATTCTCTACAGGATCCCATGCCCAATAACCTCCGAAGGTTAAGGACTCATATGCCCAAGCACCGCCCATCATAATACCTAAACCTAAAACACCACCGGCAACCAAAGACCAATTTATAATCGGCTTAATGAAATTTACAAATTCTCCTTTCCATAAAGCGGCAACTGCATAAGCAAAAGGAACAAGGGTAAGCGCAAATCCAAGAAATAAAATAGGCGGATGAATAACCATCCAATAGTTTTGCAATAATTCATTCAAGCCATTACCATCTTTTATATACTGCATGTAATCAGGCTGAGCAAAAATAGGAGCCCCTTGCATTTGATTTCTCAATAAGGCAAATGGTGTAGTACCAATTTTTATGCTCTCCGTTACATATATGCCCAATAGCATGGTACTAAGACAAGCTTGAATAATGCCAACAACTGTCATCGTACGAGCTTGCAGGCTATCCGATTTATACAGTATAAACAGGCCTAAAATTGAATGCCAAAGCATCCATAGCAAGAAAGACCCTTGCTGACCTTCCCAAAAACAGGATAATAGATACTTTGTAGGTAAGGATAATGACGAATGCTCGTATGCGTAATGATATTCAAAATAATGGTTATATATAATATAATACAAAGTGAAAAAGACACCCCATACCATAATAACATGCACCATAAATAATTTACGGGCAATAGATAACCAAGAAGAAGAAGTTGTTGGATCTTGTAGTTCCCATTTAGCAGCATTGAAAAAAGCAAAAGCACTAAATAAAGATGCAACAAAGGCGCTTATGACCATTAAATGGCCTAATTGGCCTGGTAAAAGATGTTCGTTTAAGAAAGTAGTATTCAAGTAAATTTAGTTTAAAGGTAGAATTAGTTATTGCCTACAGCAACTTGATCTTTTTTGTATTTAGACGGGCATTTCATCTGTATTTTAGAGCATCTGAATACCGTTCCATCCATATATCCCATCATTACAATTTGCTCTGATTTTTCGATATCGGTTGGCTTAGCGCCATTAAACACTACTTGATTTACGGCACCCGCTTTATCTTTCACATAAAAAGTAAAATGATTAGCATCTACCAATGGGTCATAAATCATGGCTTTATCTTTCTCTAAAAACCCAATTACATGTATTTTTTTGGTAGGATTTTTAGCCGCAGAAGCAAAGGTTTCATAGGTACTAAAATCACCAAACATAGCTACTATAGCTCCTACTCCTAGAGCAATTAAAACCAATAAAATTATGTGCGTCCTTTTCATAAAACCGTCCTCAATCTGATAATTAAAAATTTTGCAACAAAAATACTAAATAAACGCATTGTTTGAATTTAGTTTATACATTTGCTCCCGTATTTTATTATTTATCTTTTCTCCATGTCCATTTTAAACACTTTCGACCCAAATTCTGTTGGATTAAGCTCTAATACCATTTTTGGTTTGCCTTTTACTGAAGAGGATGCGCTACTTTGTTTATTACCCGTTCCTTGGGAGGTTTCGGTATCTTATAGAGAAGGCGCTGCAAGAGGACCAGAAAATATTTTTAAAGCGTCTATGCAAGTAGACCTTTATGATCCGGATGTTACAGATGCATGGCAAAAAGGTATCTATATGGTACCCATTGATAAAACATTGAGAAAGAAAAGTGATTTTTTACGTCAATGTGCTGAATTAATTATTGCGCATTTATGTGAGGGTGGAAATGTAGAAGACAATGTACAATTGAATGGTAAATTAAATGAAGTTAATCAAGGTTGTCAATTCATGAATGAATGGGTTTACAATCATACGAAACGCTTACTAGCAAACGGCAAACGTGTTGGTTTAATTGGCGGTGATCATAGTACTCCATTAGGGTATTTAAAAGCACTAAGCGAGCAACATGAGTCTTTTGGGATTTTACAAATAGATGCCCATGCCGATTTACGTGTAGCTTACGAAGGATTTAATTATTCGCACGCTTCTGTGATGTACAATGTACTTCAAGAAATTCCGCAAATGAAGAAATTAGTTCAAGTAGGTATTCGCGATTATTGTGATGATGAATTAATCTTAATCCAACAAAATCCTCAACGCATCAGTACCTTCTTTGATAAAAATATAAAAGAACAACAATTTGAAGGTATCACTTGGAGAGAGCAATGCTTGCAAATCATTGATGAACTACCTCAGAAAGTATATATCAGTTTTGATATTGATGGCTTAGATCCAAAATTATGTCCGAATACCGGAACGCCAGTGCCAGGTGGATTTGAAGTAGAACAAATCTATTACTTATTCAAACTACTTAAACAAAGCGGAAAAGAAATTATCGGATTTGACCTGAATGAAGTTTCTTGCGGAGAGCATATGGAAGACGGTATTGATGCTATTGTAGGCGCACGTGTTTTATACAAAATGTGCAACTGGCTTTTAGCGTAGTATTATTTCTTAAAAAGCTCTTTAAAAGCTAAGCTTAAAAATCTAATATTCCCCACAGTATAGCGCTTCCAAAGGCGTTTTGGTTCTTTATAAAATCGATAGAGCCATTCTAAACCCAATTGCGTAATCCATTGCGGAGCGCGTGATTTATATCCATGATAAAACTCAAAAGACGCACCTAAGTAGGCAATTACCAATGGCTTACCTGGATGCTGCTTTTCATATAACTGAGCTACTTGTATGCCTATTAAACTTTGTTTAGGATCACCTAATCCAACAAATAAAAACTGACTATTTTGGGCAGTTAATAATTGACACACATCTTGCGCAAGAAATTTTATATAGGCCTCATCAGTAGGATCAAAAAAAGTGGGTGTGCACACATTACAAGCAGGATATTCCTGACAAAATAAATTAGCTAATTGCGTATTCGGCAAAATAAAAGTAGCCGCCAAGTGTTCTTGTTTTATGCGCGCCCACAAAACAGGGAATAAATCGCTTCCTGTTAATCTGGATTTTAGCGCATGTTTATATTTTAATTTACTCAACCATACAATAGGCATGCCATCAGGCAAAACCCATTTAGCCGATTGAGCAAATTGCAACAATGACGCTTTTCCTTTTTTATTAAGTTCTTGTAATACATAAGCATTAGGCGTTACTATATGTTGCACCATATCACTAGATGAAATAACATGCATTACATCTTCTACTACTTCAGTTACATGAGCAGCACTTATAAAATCGAAGCCAAACAATTTACAGGTTTGCATACTGATTCGGTTTAAAATAACCCAATAAGATTCCTTTCACACCCCAATACAAAGCTTTCATATTTCCTTTTGTTCTAATTATAGTAATACCCAAAAGAGCTATCACATTCCAAGTGCGTAATAAAAAGGAATGATACTTGTAAGCAAATTTCATAGCAGAGGTATTGTAATAATAATAAAATAAATGATGCGCATTGGCTGTGCTCATAGAGCCTTTGTGATATACCTTACTTTTCACAACCAGAGCATTACCAAAGCCCAATTTTGCTGCTCGCACCTGCCAATCATGTTCTTCTGCATACAAGAAAAAGCGCTCATCGAGCAATCCAAGCTGCTCTAACATGGAGTAACGAACTAGTAAGCTAGCCCCATGCTGAAAAATATGTTTATCATTGCTTACATAATCTTTGGCATCATCCCATTGTTGATTTTTAAATTGCAATTTTGAAACTGCAAAAAAGGGATGATAACGTACTGCGCAACATTGAATTTTATTGCGTTGCTCATAATCCATAATTACAGAACCCGCAAAACCCAAATCTGTTTGTTGCAACAAACAATCTTCTAAATGCACTAAGGCCTTTTCTTCTGGCATGGCATCATTATTCAACAACCAAATAAAATCATAGGTATTGGGCAATACACAACGGATTACTTTGTTAATTGCTTTAGCAAAACCATCATTTGTTGCGGAGCTAATAAGCTGCAATCGCTCACTCTTGCATTCAAATTGCGATTGCCAATTTACCGCTTGTAAGCGGGAGCAAGCCGCCATGAGCTGTTCTTTAGATTGATCTGTAGACCCATTATCGATGAGTGCAATATGCGCATTAGTTGTTTTCCACACTTGCTCTACTAGCAAATTGGTATCCGCAGCTGCATTCCAATTGATAATGATACAAAGTGTTTTAGCCATTGCTGAGTATAGTTAAGTAAGCGCGTTTAAAAAGTAATTTTACAATACGATATCCATTATAAACTTGCTTGAATGGATTGATCTTAGCCATAAAATAAATTCTGAGGCGTAATGCATCTTTATTTAGTTGTAGCTTTTTACTCATCAGACTAGCATGCCCAAACCTTATTAAGGTAGCCGAATTAGCTGAATCCAAACCGATGATTTGCCCTTCTTGTTTGGTAAACTCAAACCAGAATTTCCAATCTTCATAGGTTTTATAAGCAGGATCGAAACGCAAAGCACCTAGTTTATGTTCAGGAATCAGTGGAGCAGAGATAATAAATATATTGTCTTTTATTAACTGATCTCTTACAGAGGAAGCCATTGCTATAAATGGCTGTATGGTATTTTTTTCTTTTTGCTTGGACGTGTAAAAATCTTGAGGCTGATCAGATTCAAAAAAATAGGATGGAGAAATGCTCATCAACAAATCATGATTTTTTTGAAAAGAAGCAATTTGATTTTTCAATTTATCTATTTGTAAAAGATCATCTCCATCTAAAAATTGAATATAGTCGCCGGTAATTAGTTCTATTGCCGTATTTCTGGCAACAGCAACGCCCTGATTTTGTTGATATACATATCTAAAGCGACTATCTAAGTCTACAAATGATTTAGCTAATTTGCCTGTATGATCCGTAGAGCCATCGTCTATAATGATGCACTCCCAATTGCTATAGGATTGTTGTAATACGCTTTCTAAACAGGCTTGTAAATAAGCTGCATAATTATAACAGGTTACTATAATACTTACTTTATAATCCATTCGGAGTTGTTGAAAGCGCTTTTTTCAAATACTGTTTATAAAATAAAAGATAGAACAAAAATACATAGAGCAACGCCACTACAACTACTTTCCACAACCAAAAAACAGGAAGCCAAAGTGCTAATATATAAAGTGAAATGGCTATCAATAAGGTTTTCAAGTAAGGCATTAGTCGCAATTGCAAGTGTGGCTCTTTTACCCAAACATAATAACAAATGAATTGCACTGAGGTACTTGATAAATAAGCTATAGCAGCGCCCAAAGCATTAAAGTACTTAATCAATATAATATTCAAAACAATATTCACGACACTAGCTAAGGCCGAAATCTTTAGGGTCAATTTTATATTTCCTTTTGCAAAAACAATGGTCCATAAGAAATTGGTTATATAGGCCATAGGTAAGCAGAAAGACAAAATAGCATAGATGCCTTTTGTGCTCTCTCCATATTTATTTTGCGTCATAATATTCACCACATCTACCCAACAAATATTCAATACTAAGGGGATAAACATGGCAAGCCAACTTTCCAATTGCCACAACATATTTAATTCCTTAACTACGCCTGTTTCATAAGCATGGCTTTTGGCTAATATTCTAGAAACTTTTGGCAATAAAACGGGTGCAATGATAAGTAAGGGTATTCGAGACGACTCAAAAGCTTTGTAGGCAAAACTATAATCGGCAACAAAAACACTGGTGCTAATAAAGCCTAACAAAATCCAATCGACACGTGCCAAGGATGACTCTAAAAAAATTACACCTAATTGAGGTAGGGATTCTTTAACCAATGACTTATAGGCCTTCCAATTAAAGCTTGGCAATACCCAATGACCACTTAAATGAGTTGCAGAAAAAAATGCAAATAAAACTTCAACAATAGCAACACCCACATAAAGTATGGCAATATTGCTAATGGTCACTGCATGAATTTGAATAAGGAAAAACAAGCCTATTACGCGCACTACATTGGCAATAATACCCATAAATGCCAAATGCCAAAAGCGCTCTTTGCCATTAGCCAATTGCTTAAAACAAGAAGCAATATAAGTGCAAATAAAACTGATGAATACTGCAATGAGTAAAAAATGGATTTGAAAAAAGCTAGGAAAATAAATTTTTGACACTAATAATAAAATAGTGGAGAGCAGCCCCATAACTAATGCATGGGTTAAGTAAATGCCCGTAGTGGAGGCAATTGACATACCTGCAGATATTCTTCGAACAATAACATGATCAAAGCCAAAAGTAGCAAGCAGGGTAAAGGTTGTGCTTAGGGCAATTGATAAATTTAACTCTCCAAAAAGTTGCTTATCGATATAATAAGCAGCAAGCATAAAGAACCCTAAACCAAACAATTGATTTACGATAATTTGAAAGCCACTTGCGGATAAACTTTTAAGATGATTGATATTCATGTAAGAAGGTTAAAAGTACAATTTTTTGCTTGTTTTTTAAAAAATAGATTAATACTGTATCTTAGTGTTTTAGTCGAACTAAAACACCATGCTAAACATGCCAACAGCGTCGCTTACAAAATCTAACCCATTAGCCAACAAGTTATATACTGCTTGTCTATTCTTGGTAGCACTAAGCATTCCAATGTATTACAGAATCAATGCATTGGCTGTTGTTTTATTAGCTGTAAGCTGGATTTTTACCGAAGATTTTAAATCAACATTCACACAATTAAAAAAACGCCCTTTACTCATTTGTTGGATCTTATGGTACGCACTTCATGCCATTAGTTATTTTTACAGCGATGACAAAACGATTGCAAGCGCCGATTTAGAGTCAAAGCTCTCTATCCTACTACTTCCTTTGGTTATTGGCACCCAAAACAAAGAAAACGAAACCCAATTAAAAGGCGTATTTACAAGCTTCATTATAGGCTTGCTTGCTATATGCTTCCTTAGTATTGGAAGTAGCTATTTAGCCTACCAACAAGACCATCAGATATCCCATTTCTTTTACCACAACCTCGTGCATTTTGCTGACGCCAATGCCGTTTATATGTCATGGTATGTATTGATAGGTATTGCAATTTTATTATTAGCTCCAACAGCATTCTTTTTTACCAAACAAAAAAGTATACAGATCATCACCGTAATCGTCTTAGAGCTATTCTTATTAATGCTTTCGGCACGAATGGTATTACTTTGCCAATTCGCCATTGTATTACCTATTTTAATTTACCAAAGCACCAAAAAGGATTTTACAAAAGGATTGATAAATAGTGGATTTGCCCTAGTATTATTGGCTGTATATGGAATTATATTCTTAACTAACAACCCTATTAAAGAACGCTTTAAAGAAATGACGCCTTCGCAAACAAAAAATTGGGTGTCGAAAGAAGATCCAAGTAAACAACAATTCAACAACTTTACCTTGCGCATTTTCATATGGAAAACATCTATGGAAAGCATACAACAAGAGCATTTGTATTGGTATGGATCCGGCATTGGTGATGTAGCTGCCATTCAACAAAAAACAATTGAAAAACACAACTTTGAATTAAACGAAGGCAATAGATCCAAGAAAATATGGGAGTTCAACATGCATAACATGTATATTCAGGAGCTCTTTATGTTGGGTATCATCGGATTACTAACGTTCCTATTTATTTTATGTAGACCTTTATTTTTTCAATTCACAACCCCTTACAAATGGTTATTTTGGTCTTTCCAATTAACTAGTATGGCTGTGTTTTTTATAGAATCAGCGCTGCAAACTCAAGCAGGCATTATATTCTTTAGCTTTTTCTCTATGCTGTTTTTACAACATTATTATTCCAGTAAAGAAACCCAATCAACTGTTTAACAAGATGACCTCTACCCAACGCTTTACTGAAATAAGGGCATTTTTAAGTTCCTTACCTAATCACCAAGTCTATAAAAAGAATACAAGCTATTTATTAAGTAAAAGATTAATTGATATAGTGGTAGCCAGTAGCATTATCCTTTTAATTATGCCTTGGCTAACTCCTATTGTAGCTTTACTTATAAAACTTAATTCTAAAGGACCTATCTTTTTTGTGCAAAAAAGAACAGGGAAGGATAACAAGACTTTTCATTGTATCAAATTCAGAACAATGAAACTCAACAAAGAGGCAGATACCCAACAAGCAATCACTAATGACCTTCGCATCACTCGCTTAGGAAAAATATTACGCCTTACCCATATTGATGAATTACCTCAATTATTAAATGTATTAATGGGCACGATGAGCATTGTAGGACCACGACCTCATATGCTATACCACACAGAAGTGTATTCAAAGGCTTATACCTATTATTTATTACGCCACGAATCTAAACCTGGCATGACTGGCATGGCTCAAATAAAAGGATATTTGGGAGAGATTATAACTCCGAGAGATTTGAAAAAAAGAGTCTTATGGGATATATACTACAATAAAAATGCAAGTATCCGATTAGATATCTATATCGCTTTCACCACCTTGCAACAAATAATACATAAACTCATCAAGTAGAAAATTGTAAGGCGCTAATGACTTCTTTAAGCGTCCCAAATGAATGCTCATTGATATAGGTAGTTATTTTTTTCATCGGCACCCACTCTACTGCTTCTATTTGCTCTATGGCTTGAGGAATTAATTGCGTTTTATAGGCGGTATTCATTTTAAACCAAGTTGTTTTCTTTAAAAACCATTTGCCTTTCATTTCATATATATGCCAAGTTTCGAGCAGTAGCGCTCCTAATTGTAAACCACTCACATTAGTTTCTTCCTCCACTTCTCTTAAAGCACATTCATCAATTAGCTCTCCATCATCTAATTTCCCTTTGGGTAAATCCCAAACACCTCTTCTATAAATACATAATAACTCCTTGTTTTCATTGAAAACAGCACCTCCACCGGCCTCTATAAAAATGAAAATAGCTTTTAATGTATCTAAAATTTGATCCCAGTCCTTTGCAATAATAAAGCAAAGCCTTGCTTTTGCTTCTTGCTCAAAAATAAAGGATTTAAGCTCGTTAGGAGTTGTATTAGGTAAGCAATAAAAAACAGTAGCGTCTTTTGAGGCAAGTGCAGTGCCTATTGCATTGGTAACGCAAATTTGAAGGGCGTTGAAATAAATATTTTTTAAAAATTCCATGATTTTTTTTGCAAACTTCCATATTTGAGCGTAGGTTTGATGCATGAGTACACAAAAACACTTTGCAGAGAAGTTATTGCAAATTAAAGCTTTACAAATTAATACCCAAAAACCTTTTGTTTGGGCTTCTGGCTGGAATTCTCCGGTATATTGCGACAATAGAAAAACGCTTTCTTACCCTCACGTTAGAGATTTTGTAAAAAGCGAATTGGCAAATATGATATTAGAACAATTCCCTGATGCCGATGCTATTGCAGGTGTTGCAACCGCTGGTATTGCGCATGGTGTTATGGCTGCTGATTTATTAAAACTTCCCTTTTTATATGTTCGTTCTAAGCCAAAAGAACATGGCATGGGCAACCAAATTGAAGGGGTATTAGAAGCCGGCCAAAAAGTAGTGGTAGTTGAAGATTTAATTTCTACAGGCAAGAGTAGCTTAGAAGTTGCAGAGGTACTTCGTGCGCATGGCGCAACAGTAATTGGCATGGTTGGTTTATTTACTTATGGTTTTCCAGAAGCTGCTGCTGCATTTGAAAAAGCAAATGTACCTTTATTTACCATTAGCAATTATAGCGCTTTAATGGAAGTTGCTGAAGATCAAAAAATCATCTCCACAGAAGAAAAAGCGCATTTGGAAACTTGGCGCTTATCTCCTTCAACATGGAATAAATAAAAACGATGAGATATTTACAATTAGTCAGATGGAAAAATCTTGTAATTATTAGTATTACACAATTTTCCATTTGGCTTTTTTTAATTAAGCCCATTTATAACGAAACCCATATGCCCTTGCATACTTCTATTGCAACGCTTATAGGCATATTATTATCTACCTTATTTATTGCAGCTGCTGGGTATATCATCAATGATTATTTTGACATCAAAACCGATGCTATAAATAGACCTAATAAACTCTTATTAGAAAATACAATTGATCGTCGAAAAGCGATCTTACTCCATCTCTTGCTTACTTTGGTAGGTATGCTCATAGGAGTCATCATCGCATTGCAACATAACAACATACTGCTTGTTGGTTTTCAAATCATAAGCAGTTTACTATTGTGGTTTTATTCTACCCGTTATAAACAATCGTATCTGACCGGAAATATTTTAGTAGCTGCATTAACTAGTATTTGCATTTTAATGTTTTATTGGTACGAGCCCCAATTGGCTATCCATAAAAATGCACAAACAGTACTTTTCACTACAGCTCTTTTTGCTTTTACCTTGACTTGGATGCGCGAATTAGTAAAAGACATGGAAGACCTTAAAGGTGATACCATAGCGGGTTGTAAAACAATGCCAATAGTAATTGGCTTACAGAAAAGCGGAAGAATCGTGCAAGTAATTGGAATTCTAAGTGTGCTACTTTTAGCACTCTTGTCGATCCTACTTTTCAATAGTGCTCATTATTTTTTCTGCATCTACCTTAGCCTAAGCACTTGCTTACCGCTCATCATGGTCATCGCTCAAGTAAATAAAGATGCTACGAGTGAGCACTATGCTCAATTGAGCAGTAGCTTGAAATTTATAATGCTATTAGGCCTTAGCAATTTGTTTATCTATTACATCAATTATTAAGTAATGCCAACCTATATTTTAGCTTCTCAATCGCCACGAAGACAACAACTATTGGCTGAAATGGGAAT
>JACCDI011003355.1_pt1 | contig 18962 bp, 10 predicted proteins | sample 7442791 | NCBI WGS metagenome assembly JACCDI01 (sample SAMN15323434, study PRJNA562643) | freshwater metagenome | isolation source: river surface water | place: USA:Blue River Watershed | collected 2017-08-15
TGCTACTCCTTCAGGTACTGCGAAGCCTGCGAATGCTATTCCAGCTTCTGCTACTCCTTCAGGTACTGCGAAGCCTGCGAATGCTATTCCAGCTTCTGCTACTCCTTCAGGTACTGCGAAGCCTGCGAGCGCTATTCCAGCTTCTGCTACTCCTTCAGGTACAGCTAAACCAGCTAGTACTTCGACGAGTGGAACACCTGCCGGTACAATTAGAACAAATAGCAATTTACCAGCATCAGCGACACCATCGGGAACTGCAAAGCCAGCAGGGACAGTAGTTGCAAAGCCAGTAAATAATACTGCTAAGCCTGCTAGTGCAGTGCCAGCTAGTGCAACACCAAGCACTACTCCTACTACTCCAACTGCTAAGCCTCGTAAGCCATAATAATTGAATATATTATTCATAAGAAAGGACAAATAAATCTATATTTGTCCTTTCTTATTTATGAGCGACCAAAGATATAATCTAAGAGGTGTTTCTGCATCTAAAGAAGATGTTCACCAAGCAATCAAGAACATTGATAAAGGCATTTTTCCTAAAGCATTCTGCAAAATCATTCCAGATATTATTGGTGGTGACGATAATTATTGCAATATCATGCATGCAGATGGAGCTGGTACAAAATCACCTTTAGCTTATGCCTATTGGAAAGAGACTGGTGATATAAGTGTTTGGAAAGGTATAGCTCAAGATGCAATTATTATGAACCTAGATGACCTGCTTTGTGTAGGTGCAACTGATAACATATTACTATCATCAACTATCGGTCGAAATAAAAATTTAATACCTGGAGAAGTAATCTCTGCCATTATAAATGGTACAGAAGAAATTTTGGAAGAATTAAGATCTTTCGGCATCAATATATATTCTACTGGAGGCGAAACTGCTGATGTTGGTGATATTGTTAGAACTATCATAGTTGATTCAACAGTTACTTGCAGAATGCCACGCAAAAATGTTATTAGCAACCATAATATCAAAGCTGGCAATGTAATAGTTGGTATAGCCTCTTATGGAAAAGCAAGCTATGAAAATGAATACAATGGTGGCATGGGCAGCAACGGATTAACATCTGCTAGGCATGATGTTTTTAGCAAGTATTTAGCGAATAAATACCCTGAATGCTTTGACCCGATGGTACCATCCGAATTAGTCTATTCAGGAAGTAAATTACTAACTGATAAAATTAAAATCGACGAGAAAACAGAGATAACTGCAGGCAAATTGGTGCTTTCAGCTACTAGAACATATGCTCCAATATTGAAAAGATTTTTTGATAATGGTCTACAAGATATTGACGGAATTGTGCACTGTAGCGGCGGAGCACAAACCAAAGTGCTACATTTTGTAGAAAATGTACACATAATTAAAGATAATCTTTTCGAATGCCCTCCTTTATTTAAACTAATTCAAGAAGAATCGAATACCCCATGGCAAGAGATGTATAAAGTATTTAACATGGGACATAGAATGGAAGTTTATACCAATGAAAGTAGAGCAGAAGAATTGATTAGTATCTCTAAATCATTCGGTATAGATGCAAAAATCATTGGTCGCGTTGAAAAATCATCGAAAACTGAATTAACAATCAATTCTATATACGGCACATTTAATTATTAATGTTGTATATTGATATTATTATAAAATATTACTAATTTAAATATTACTAATTATAGTTATATAATTAGTGGTTTAGTTTAAGTTACTTTGTATTATAATAAACACAACAACATTTGATAAAGTATAAACACAGGGTTAAACCTATTTATATTAAAATTAGTTTAGTACTATTAATAGTACTAATGCATAGTCTGTTCTCATTGCAATTAATAGACTATAGTGTTTACGTAAATAAAATCAGAGGTATTGAAACCTTTCAAGACCTGCATAATTCCAAAGCATTTAGTTTTTCTGTTTTTAGTGATAATCAAGGTAATTCACCTGCTAGTAATTTTTATATGGCAAGGGCGAATATGCATATGCGTAAGACGAATGATAAATTCATTCTTGGTGTCGGAGATCATTTAAACAAAAATAGTGGCAACGAATTCCTCTTTTTTACATGTACTGATCCTTTTTGGAGAAGTAATTTCTATCCGAGTATTGCCGATGGTGAAAATAGTCTATATGGAAGCGACCAATCAGAATGGGGTGCAGGCAGAGGCTTCTTCGATGCTTTAGAAATACATAAGAGAGGCAATGTTACTTTCAGTAAAGAGGGCACAGATTATTATGCCGTAATGAAAGACCCAAGCGGATTCAATGTGCATTTTATTTCACTTTATTACCCAGATGAGCCTGCTCAACCAGAACTAGCTTTTCGACAAAGCAGTAAAAATTTTCTATACGCTGCATTGATGGGTATTGCGAAAAAGCCAAATGATATCATCGTATTGGCTGCACATAGTAAATTCGGTTTTTTTACAGAATATTTAAATCCAGAACTCCGTAGGTTAGTGCAATTAAAATGTGATTTAATAGTATCGGGTAGTACGCATTATTACGAAAGACAACAAACCAATGATATGTCTAAAGGTCCGCTAATTATAAATACAGGATCTATTACGAATCCACGCTTTGGTTCACATCCAGGTTTTTTACAAGTATGTATTCTCCCCTATCAGCAAGGTATTCATGTACAATATATCGCATTAGATGAAAATACTTTTGAGATGAGATCTAGCCCCTATGCATATTTCAGATCTTTCGATGGTAAAGTATTTGATTTGTATTATGACAATCAAGCTATCTAAGTTTAATACAATAAAAAAAACCTCTATGAAAATCATAGAGGTTTTTTTATAGAACTGTATTAATTTATTTTACTAATGTCATTTCATTTATTAAATGTGATGCGCCTGCATATTTATCAATGATAAATAATACATAGCGAATGTCACATACGATAGTTCTCTTAAATGTTTTATCGAATACTAAATCTCCAGTCATTGCTTCCCAATTTCCATCGAATGCAGTACCAATAATTTCACCATTTGCGTTAATTACTGGCGAACCTGAATTACCACCAGTAATGTCATTATCTGTTAAGAATGCAACAGGTAATTCACCCTTTTCATTTACATAAGCACCAAAATCTTTTTTCTTCAACATATCTACTAATTTAGTAGGGATGTCAAATTCTTGATCATTTGGTACGTACTTCTCTAACAAACCTCTAGAAGTTGTATAGTAATTGTAAACAGTAGCATCTTTACCAGTATAACCAGCAACTTTACCATAAGTGATTCTCATAGTAGAGTTAGCATCAGGGTACATTAACTGATTCGGATTCATCTCCATTAATCCGGCTATATATACCTTTTTCTCTTTAGCTAATGCTGTGTTGAACTTAGTGATGTTAGCAATGAATGAATTTCTATATTCTGTCATTTTAGTAACATACATAAACAACGGATCAGCAGCTAATTTCTTTGCTGATGGTGCATTTAAAAATGCCTCCATTTTTTCTTTACTAGTAACTACTGATTTCTTGAATGCATCAGCAGCAAACTTTTCGAAAGAAGCTTTAACAGTAGCAGCCTTGTATTTCTTTAAAATTTCAGCTAATACTGATGGTTGTTGATCTTGTGGTATATCGTTATAATAGATAGTTAATAATTCAGCAAATACTTTTTGATCAGTTGCAGAAGCATAGTCTTTATACAATTCTTCTAATTGTGGTTTTAGCTTATCAACTTCTTTTTTAATTGCCTCTTGATCTGCAGGTGTTTTAGTTAATGCTGTATTAAGTGCTGTTAAACGTGAAGCATACCCCACTGAAATAGCCGACATACCAGCTAATGAATAATAAGAACTTCTTAATGCGTATGGTTTATAATCTTCAAAAATCACATCAATGTTCGTCATTACATTCGCATATTTTTCTTTAGTGGTAGCATTAGCACTCGCCCACTTAATAAAGTTTTCTTCTACTGCTTTCTTTCCCGCAATAACATCTAACTTTATTAATCCTTCGTTTTGTCCGATGTAATATTTCCAAGTATTTGCTGCCGATGCATACGAGTCTGCTAACTTAATTCTTGTTGCAGCATCGACATCCATATCAGCTTTCATCACTTCTAATCTCTTACCAATTAATTTTACGATTGCCGGATTTGCTCTATCAACAGCATTTTGCATTTCTTTAGAGAAAGCATAACGATTAGTTCTACCTGGGTAACCCATGATCATTGCAAAATCGCCTTCTTTAACACCTTTCATAGAAATATTCAAATGACGCTTTGGCTTGTATGGCACGTTATCTTTCGAATAAGGAGCAGGCTTACCATCTTTACCCATATAGACTCTGAAAATTGAAAAGTCACCTGTATGACGTGGCCACATCCAGTTATCAGTATCGCCACCGAATTTACCAACTGACGATGGTGGTGCGAATACTAAACGAACATCAGGAAATCTTTCATAAACAAACATTAAAAATTGATTTCCTCCGAATACATCTCTAACAATAGCTTGATAGTGTGTTCCTTTTGTTGCTTCGGATGTTAAGTTCTTTATAATTTCTCTTTGCTTAGCATCTTTTTCTGCATCTGGCAATCCGTTCGTCTCCGATAATATCTTTACAGTAACATCTTCCATTCTAACTAAGAACGATGCAATCACCTCAGGTGATGATAATTCTTTATCTCTACTCTCTGCTACAAATCCGTTAGTTAAATAATCATTTTCAACACTTGAATTGTATTGAATACTACCATAAGCACAGTGGTGATTAGTCAACATCAAACCTTCAGCCGAAATCATCTCACCTGTACAGAATCCCATTGAAACAATGGCATCTTTTAAACTAGAATTATTTACATTGTAAACATCATCAGCTGTTAACTTGAATCCGATTTTTTTCATTTCATCGTAATTCTTGTTAATCAACATAGGCAACCACATTCCTTCATCAGGAGTGTTAGCTCTAAGACCAAAGCTGCTTAGTATAAGCACTGATCCCAATAAAATTTTCTTAATTGTCATAGTATTATTTAAATAGGATACGAAAATAGGAAAAAAATGTAAATTTAATCTTGTCAAATAAATAGTATTTTTGGTCGTTATAATTGAAAAAACATCAAATGAAAAAACCTCTTTTATTAAGCGTTCTAATTGCTTTATTCATTAGTAATGAGACAATTGCAGAAGAATTTCAATTAAGTGCTCAAGTAAAAAAAGCCACTATATATTGGCAATCTGCTAGCATTGAGGCAAATGCATCAAAATACCTAAGCAAAGGCGAACATTTGTTGATTATAGATAAAATGCCTAATAATATTGACATAAATTCTATTCAAGTATTATCAAATAATAAATTCAATATCGTATCGGTAGAATCTAGGGTAGCTAGCCCCGAAAGCACTAAAAAAAGCAAACAATTTTTAGCACTTAAAGACAGTGTTGAATTTTATGAAGATTCGTATGAATTAATAAAGATTAAAAAATATGCTGTTGATGAAGAAATAAGTTTATGGATCAGCAATAAAAACATTGGAGCGAAAGCAGGTAATGTTGTTGAGTTAGAAGATTTAGCAGAGGTTTACAAAAACAGAATTCCACAGCTAAAGAGAGAGTCGTATGTATATGAAAAAAACATGCTGAAGCTTAAAGAGAAGTTGAATTATTTTCAAAATCTAATCAACGAAAAAAATCAGCATGACAACGGCATTGAAGTTTTAGTTCGTATTCTGAATCCAGAAAATCAAACTATCGATTTATCTATTAAATATTTATGTTTTGATGCAGGTTGGTCAGCATTTTACGATATTAGATCAGAAGATAAATCTGATGATATAACTTTTATTTTAAAAGCTAACGTTTGGCAGAATACAGGTATTGATTTTAACAATATAGAATTAACACTATCTACTGGTAGACCAAACAATAGTAGTGTTAAACCAGAATTATTTGATTGGAGATTGAGTTTATCAGAGAATCAACCTAGAGTAGAAATGTATAACAAGCAACCCATGTTAATGGATGCACAAGAAATTACAAGTTTGCCAAGTAGAAATATAAATTCTGTAGCACCGGGTATGAGTTCATTTGTTGAAACTTCTGAGAGTATGAACAAAATCGAATATCATATTACAAAATCATTTGACATCACAAGTGGCTCTGGGAAGAAAATTGTAGAAATACAATCAAAATCTGCAAAAGCAAATTACAGGTATGTAACTATTCCGAAGTTAGATACTAAAGCATATTTAATAGCAAGTATTAACGATTGGGATAAATTGATGTTAACTCATGCAGAGGCAAACGTTTTCATCAATGGAGCATTTATTAGTAAGACAATTATAAATCCGGCGATTATCGAAGACTCTTTAGAATTTAGCTTAGGTGATGATGAGTCAATAAAAGTAGAAAGAAAATTAGTGAATGATAAAAACAGTACGAAAAGTATTGGCTCTTCAAAAAAGATCAATCAAGAGTATGAGATAAGTGTTCGAAATAGTAAATCAAAATCAATTAAAATAGATGTATTAGATCAAATTCCATTGAGTGGTGACAAAAATATTGAAATAAAATTCTCTGTTTCAGATGGAGGTATAGAACCAAGTACAGGCAAAATAACCTGGACCTATTTACTCAAACCAGAAGAGACTAAAAAAATGAGCTATCAGTTTGAAATTAAATACCCTAAGAAAATGATTTTAGTTGGTTGGTAATAATTTTTCGATATTCGTTTTCTATTCTATACTTTTGAGCATAAATTAAATTTTAATAAATATGAATTACGATGTAATCGTTTTAGGAAGTGGTCCAGGTGGTTATGTAGCTGCTATACGTGCTTCACAATTAGGTTTTAAAACTGCGATAGTTGAAAAAGAAAGCTTAGGCGGTATTTGTTTGAACTGGGGTTGTATACCCACTAAAGCTCTAATAAAAAGCGCGCAAGTATTTGAATATATTAATCATGCATCAGAATACGGCATTAAAGTAGGTGAAGCAAGTGCCGATTTTAATGCGGTAATTAAAAGATCTAGAGATGTTGCTGATGGCATGAGTAAAGGGATACAGTTCTTAATGAAGAAGAATAAAATCGATGTCATTATGGGAACTGGTAAAATCAAAAAAGGTGGTAAGTTAGAAGTAACAGATGCTGAAGGTAAAAAGACTGAGTACTCTGCAAAGCATACCATCTTATCAACAGGTGCAAGATCTAGAGAATTACCTAACTTAAAACAAGACGGTAAGAAAATAGTAGGTTATAGAGAAGCGATGACTTTATCAACTCAACCAAAATCATTGGTTGTAGTAGGATCAGGAGCGATTGGTTGCGAGTTTGCATACGTATATAACGCAATGGGTACTAAAGTAACTATTGTAGAATTTTTAGATAATATCGTTCCATTAGAAGACGAAGATGTATCTAAAAACTTAGCAAGATCATTCAAGAAAGCTGGTATCAATGTAATGACAAACTCTTCGGTAGAGTCAGTAGATACAAAAGGTGATCTTTGCAAAGTGAATATAAAGACTGCAAAAGGTATGGAAGTAATAGAAGCTGAAGTAGTTTTATCGGCAGTGGGTATTGCTTCGAATATTGAGAACATCGGATTAGAAGAAGTTGGTGTAAAAACAGATAAAGGCAAAGTTGTTGTTGACGAATTCTATCGTACAAACATTCCTGGTGTATACGCAATTGGAGATATAGTACCAGGTCCGGCTTTAGCACACGTTGCTTCAGCAGAAGGTATCATCTGTATAGAAAAAATCAAAGGCTTACATGTAGAGCCATTAAATTATGGTAACATCCCAGGTTGTACATATTGTTCACCAGAGATTGCATCAGTAGGTATGACAGAGAAAGCTGCAAAGGCTGCAGGTTATGAAATCAAAGTTGGAAAATTCCCTTTCAGTGCATCAGGTAAAGCAAGTGCTTCTGGTGCGAAAGATGGATTTGTAAAAGTTATTTTCGATGCTAAATATGGTGAGTTCTTAGGTTGTCATATGATCGGAATGAATGTTACCGAAATGATAGCAGAAGCAGTTGTGGCAAGAAAGTTAGAGACAACAGGTCACGAAATTATAAAATCAGTTCACCCTCACCCTACTATGTCTGAAGCCATAATGGAGGCAGCAGCAGATGCGTATGGTGAAGTTATTCATTTGTAACTGGTAAATAGTAACTAGTAACTAGATGTATCTAGTTACTAGTTACAAGTCACCAGTCACCAAAATACTATCACATGAGAATTCACTCTATAAACACCGGCCTATTCAAACTTGATGGTGGCGCAATGTTTGGCGTTGTTCCAAAATCCATTTGGCAAAAAGTAAATCCGCCTGATGAAAATAACATGTGTACATGGGCTATGCGTTGTTTATTAATTGAGGATGGTAACAGATTGATCTTAGTTGATAATGGTATCGGTACCAAACAAGACGCAAAATTCTTTAGTCATTATTATTTACATGGTGATGATTCATTAGATAAATCATTAAAAGCTATCGGCGTTGAGCAGAAAGATATTACAGACGTACTTTTGACGCATCTACATTTCGATCATTGCGGTGGAAGTATTGTAAATTCTAACAATGCAGCGGGTTGGGAATTAGCATTCCCTAACGCAAAATATTGGTCACACAAAGACCATTGGGAATGGGCAACAAAACCAAACCCAAGAGAGAAAGCTTCTTTTCTAAAAGAGAATATATTACCTATACAAGAGAGCGGACATTTAAATTTTGTTGGTGAAAACACATCGTTTTCAGAGAATATAGATTTAAGATTTAGTTCTGGACATACAGATCATATGATGTTGCCAGTGATTAATTACAAGGGACAAAAAATTGTATTTTGTGCAGATTTAATTCCGTCTTCTGGACATTTAGGACTAGCATGGGTCATGGCATATGACACAAGACCATTGTTATCTATGACAGAAAAAGAGGAACTATTAAAAATTGCAGTAAAAGAAAACTGGATATTGTGTTTTGAGCATGATGCAAAGGTAGAATGTGCTAAATTAATAGAAACTGAAAAAGGCATAAAAATCGAAAACAGCTTTTTACTATCTGACATTTAATCATTTTTGGTAAATCAGGTATGATTTTTGCGGATATAAGCCGAAATAAGCTGTTTTTAAGAATATTGTACAATATTTAGTACATTTCGGTATATAAAAGCTAATTGCTTGAAATAGACAAATAATAAACGTATTTTTGCAGCCCTTTAATATTAGAATACAGGAGGAAAATGAGACAACTGAAAATTACCCAGTCAATTACCAACAGAGAGAGTCAGTCATTAGACAAGTACTTGCATGAAATCGGTAAAGTTGACTTGATTACAGCAGAAGAAGAGGTAATACTAGCTCAAAAGATTCGCGAAGGAGACCAAGCCGCTTTAGAGAGATTAACTAAAACCAACCTACGTTTCGTAGTTTCGGTAGCTAAACAATATCAAAACCAAGGACTTACATTAGGTGACTTAATCAATGAAGGTAACTTAGGTTTAATTAAGGCAGCTAAGAGATTTGATGAAACGAAAGGATTCAAATTCATTTCATATGCAGTATGGTGGATTCGTCAGTCGATTTTGCAAGCAATTGCAGAACAATCAAGAATTGTAAGATTACCATTGAACCAAGTAGGTTCATTGAGTAAAATCAGTAAAGCATTTTCAAAATTAGAACAAGAATTTGAAAGAGAACCTTCGCCAGAAGAATTAGCAGAAATATTAGAGACTACTGTCGATAAAATCTCTGACACAATGAGTAATTCTGGTCGTCATGTTTCTATGGATGCACCTTTTGTTCAAGGTGAAGAAAATACATTATTAGATGTACTAGAAAACCAAGATACTCCTGATACAGATAGTATGTTAATCAACGAATCTCTTAGTGAAGAGATTAAACGTTCATTGGCAACATTAACTGAAAGAGAAAGAGAAATTATTGTATTATTCTTCGGATTAGGTACGAATCATGCCCTTTCTTTAGAGGAAATTGGTGAAAAATTCAACTTAACACGTGAAAGAGTTCGTCAGATTAAAGATAAAGCACTACAACGTTTAAGACACACTTCTAGAAGTAAAATATTGAAATCATACTTAGGTTAATAAAAACCTGAAATTGTTAAAAAGATTGAATGTTAATTAATTATTAATGTTCAATCTTTTTTTATTTTTGCGGCAGACAAACACTAACAAAATATCATGCTAAACAAATACGAATCTGAATTAAACGACTGGATAGCCAAGGAAAAAAAGGCGATACAGTTAATTAACGTGGTCGGACAACTATGGTTTGATCATTCTATTGAGCTAATCTTATTCAGAAAGCCATTAGTTGATGTAAGTGCAAGTGAAATTTTAGGATATCACTTATACGCTAGAAACATCGTAGGAAAACCCATCACAATTGATGAAACTTATGCATTAGCAGAGACTATTCATAAGCTAGAAGTTGCTCCTTCTAGAATTGATTTAGGTCGTTTAGCATCAGAGTGGATAGCAGAAAAAGGTAATTTTGATTCGATCGAATCATTTGTAAAAGCTAAGTTAGCTGCACACATCGGATTAGACAAAAAAGTATTAGCTCCTAAAGATGTAGTATTATATGGTTTCGGTAGAATCGGACGTATTGCTGCACGTGAATTAATTATGCAAGCAGGTAAAGGTGAGCAATTAAGATTAAGAGCCATCGTTACAAGAAGTAATTCAGATAAAGACATTTCAAAAAGAGCCGATTTATTAAGATATGATTCAGTTCATGGCGCTTTCAATGGCACTATAGTAGAAGATTTTGAGAATAAGGCATTAATAATCAATGGGCAAACTATTCAAATGATTGCTGCTAAAGATGCTTCTGATATTGACTACACACAATATGGCATTAACGATGCATTAGTAATTGACAATACTGGTGTATTAAGAGATCGTGAAGGATTATCAAAGCATTTACAATCAAAAGGTATCAGCAAAGTACTTTTAACAGCACCAGGTTCTGGAGTCCCAAATATTGTATTTGGTGTAAATCACGACGGTCATGATGCTAATGAGACTATTTTCTCTGCAGCGTCTTGTACAACTAATGCGATTGTACCAGTATTAAAAGTTGTTGAAGATGCTTTTGGTATTGAAAAAGGACATATCGAAACTGTACATGCTTATACAAACGATCAAAACTTATTGGATAATTATCACGATAAATATAGAAGAGGTCGTTCTGCAGCATTGAATATGGTTATTACTGAAACTGGTGCCGATAAAGCAGTATCTAAAGTATTGCCACACTTAACAGGTAAATTGACTGGTAATGCAGTACGTGTACCTACACCTGATGTTTCATTAGCTATTTTAAACTTAAACTTCAAAAGAGAAATTAATATTGATGAAGTAAAAGAAAAATTAAAACAAGCTTCATTGTTCGGTGATCTAGTAGAGCAAATTGAATTCTCTATTTCAAACGAATTAGTATCAAGCGACCTAATAGGTAACTCTCACGCTTCTATCGTTGACGGTCCGGCTACCCTATTAGCAAAAGATTCTAAAGGTGCTGTATTATACGTATGGTACGATAATGAATATGGTTATACTCGTCAGGTAATCAGATTAGCTAAATCAATTGCTGGTGTGATCAGATTGAGATACTACTAGTCAAAATATACATTGATAAAAAAAGGTCTGAAAATTCAGACCTTTTTTTATTTATACAATTGTTAACATATTAACACCACACAAGTTAATAACCTAATTACCAATAACTTATTTTAATTCACTTAGACTCATTTTACACAATTCATGTGGATAATAATATCATGAATTAACAAATATTTAAAGGATATTTAAGGTTCCTAAGTTCTATATAAGAACATTTAGGTGCATTAAAAACAAGGAGGAAAAGTGAGATTAAAATCATTAGAAGTCAAAGGCTTCAAAAGTTTTGGAGATAAAATCAGCATCAACTTTGATGATGGTATAACTGCTATCGTAGGTCCGAATGGCTGCGGTAAATCAAATGTGGTGGATTCTATTCGCTGGGTATTAGGTGAACAGAGTACTAAAACTTTACGTTCAGAGAAAATGGAAAACATCATTTTCAATGGAACGAAAAATAGAAAGCCAGCTAACCTAGCTGAAGTATCGTTAACATTTGACAATACTAAAAATATTCTTCCTACTGATTACTCTACTGTAACCATAACAAGAAAGCTATACAGATCTGGCGAAAGTGAATATCGATTGAATGATGTTCAGTGTCGTTTGAAAGATATAACTGATTTGTTTTTAGATACTGGTATTGGTTCAGATTCTTATTCAATCATTGAGTTGAAAATGATTGAAGAGATTTTGAATAATAAAGACAATTCTAGAAGATCTTTATTTGAAGAAGCTGCAGGTATTTCAAAATATAAAATCAGAAAAAAGCAGACTTTAAATAAATTAAAAGATACTGAAGATGATTTAAATCGTGTCGAGGACTTATTATTCGAGATTGAAAAGAATCTAAAGCAACTAGAAAGCCAAGCAAAGAAAACTGAACGTTACTATAAGCTTAAAGAGCAATACAAAGAATTAAGTACTCAATTAGCATCATATAGAATTGTTGGCTTAAAACAATCAATGCTTGATTTAGAAGAAAAAGAGAATGTTCATAATTTAGACAAGAACAAATTCAGCACTGACATAGATTCTATTGAAGCAAAGATTCAAGAAGAAAAATTAGAAAGTTTAAATAAAGAAAAGAATTTAGGCGTACAGCAAAAAGCATTAAATGATCATATCTCTAAAATTCGTTCTTATGAAAATGAGAAGAAAATAAAAAATGAACGATTAACATTTTTACAAGAGAAAGAACGCAGACTTTCAAGTGATTTAGAACTTGACAAAGCTTCAGTGCATGGCATACAAATGCAAATGCAAACTTTAGAACAGACTAATCAATCTGAACAAAAAATTTTAGCGGAGATAGAATATCAACTTGAGCAATTAAAAAACGAAGTTGACATCCTGAAAGAAGAACATCAATTAGGTAGAACTAAGTTAGAACAAGCTCAACAAGAATTACAACACAACCAAAGTATCATTTATAAAAACGAGAAAGAGTTAGAGATTGTAAAAATTCAAAAAGAAGGATTAGAGCAAGAGATTGCACGTAATACTACTGAAACAAATCTTCGTAAAGAAGAAATGGTAGAGTTCGATAAAGAAATTGAAAAGCTTGAAGGACTAAGCAAAGAGAAGACTGAGTTTTATCAGAGATTACTTAGCTCAGAAGAAAGTTTAAAATTAGAAATCGAAGCAGCTGAAAAGAAAATCAATGAAATGAAAGATCGATTCGCAAAAGAATCGAGAATCTTAGATGCTAAGCAAAATGAATTCAACCTTACTAAAAGTTTAGTTGAAAGTTTAGAGGGTTTCCCTGAATCAATTAAATTTTTAAAGAAAAATACAGAATGGTCGAAGAACGCTCCTCTCCTATCTGACATCTTATTCTGTAAGGAAGATTACCGTATTGCAATTGAAAATTACTTAGAAAGTTACTTGAATTACTATGTAGTTGATACTTATCAAGAAGCTCTCGCCGGTATACAATTACTAGGTCAATCGGCAAAAGGTAAAGCAAACTTTTTTGTATTAGAAAGTTTAAAAGAAACAAATCCGGCTAACAATAATGACAATCAAAATGAATTAGTTTCTGCATTGAATGTTATTAACGTTGATTACAAATATCAGAGGTTAGCAAATCATCTCTTATCAAATGTTTGGGTGATTGATTCAAATGAGGATTCATTCATTAACAAAGAAACTGACTCACAAAAAATCTATCTAGCTAAATCGGGTAAGTTCAACAGAACGAAAATTTCATTATCGGGTGGATCTGTAGGTTTATTCGAAGGTAAGAGAATTGGACGAGCTAAGAACTTAGAAGTTTTAGAGCAAGAGATCAAAGATATCAATGCATTTATCGATCAATACAATAGAGAAATCGATGATCTTGTTTTTAAATTACAAGAGCTAAAACAGAGTACCAAGAATGAAGAAATTTCTAGTATTAAAGATGAAATCAATAAAGTAAATACTGAATTAATTTCATACAAAACTCGTCAAGAGCAATACAATAATTTCATCAGTGATAGCTCTGTTCGTAAAGAAGATATTCAAAGAAAAATTGAAGATTATGACCAACAGTTAAGTAGCATGATTCCAGAATTGGAAAATGCCTTAGCTAAGAAAGACGAACTTCAAGAACATTTACAAGATGCGCAGTTAAACTTCAATAATTTAAATGATCGATTAACTGAAAAGAGTGCAGAGTACAATCAACGTAACATCCAGTTTCATCAACAACAAAATAAAGTTAGTGGAATAGATAAAGAGTTAGAGTATAAACTCAATAACTTAAAGATGTTACAAGATCGTATCAACATAAATCAAGGTGAATACGATGCAGCGAAAGCAGGTATTGAAGAAGTAATGGTTACTCATGATACTTCTGATACTGAATTAGTGGCGATGTATAATGAGAAAGAAGAAATGGAAAAAGCTACAGCAGATGCTGAGCAAATCTATTACGGTTCTAAAAACATTATTACAGAACTAGAAGAACAATTGAGAGTTATTCGTAGCAATAAAGAACAAGCAGAGCAAGTTTTCGAATCTATTAGAGATCGCAAGACAGAAGTTAAGATGGAGTTAACATCATTAAAAGAAAGACTTTCTGTTGAGTTCGGTGTTGATATTGATGAATTACAAGAAATTGAAATCCCTGAAGGTGAATCAGAAGATCAACTTCGCGTAAAAACGGAAAGACTTCGCAACCAAATTGATAATTACGGTCCGATCAACCCTATGGCCATGGAAGCCTACGATGAAATGAATAAACGTTATACCTTTATTCAAGAACAAAAGGCTGACTTGTTAAATGCAAAAGCATCATTACTAGATACGATTAAAGAAATTGATGATACCGCCAAAGAGAAATTCATGGATGCCTTCACGCAAATTCGTCATAACTTCATTATCGTATTTAGATCTTTATTTAACGAGGAAGATTCATGTGATTTGATTTTATTAAATCCAGAAGATCCATTGGAGTCTGATATCGATATCATCGCAAAACCAAAAGGTAAACGTCCATTAACTATCAACCAATTATCAGGTGGTGAGAAAACATTAACTGCAACAGCAATATTGTTCTCTTTATATTTATTAAAGCCTGCGCCATTCTGTATATTCGATGAGGTTGATGCTCCTTTAGATGATACGAACATCGATAAGTTCAACAAAATCATTCGTAAATTCTCTGATGAATCGCAATTCATCATTGTTACTCATAACAAACGTACAATTGCAAGTACAGATGTAGTTTACGGTGTTACTATGGTTGAACAAGGAGTTTCTAGAGTGGTGCCTGTTGATTTACGTCAACTAGAACCTGTAAACTAATATTGTACACATATAATAGCTGAATGGTCGAATATATTCGAATATCTTAAACCATTCAGCTATTTTTGCGTCTTAACAATTCAAAAACACATCTAAACGTGAAGAAACTTTTATCGAGTATACTATTTATCGCTCTTTCTACTCTATCATTTGCTCAAGATGCTCAAATTAAGGGCAAACTTACTGACCAAAATCAAAAAGTATTAATTGGTGCAAGACTAGAATTACTCTCCTTCCCCGATACAAGCAACAAAAAATATGCTTTAAGCAATGAGTCTGGTGATTATAATTTCTCTTCACTCAAGCCAGGAAATTACCTTTTAAGAGTAAATTACTTAGGCTACCAAGCTGCATTTAGAAGAGTAAACATAATTATATCTTCGGATGTACAAACTATAAACATCGCACTTCGCCCCAAAGTTGACCAACTAAAAGAAGTTACTGTAACAGACAAAGCAATTATCGGAACACAAAAAGGTGATACGAGTGTCTTCAACGCAAATGCTTTCAAAACAAATCCGGATGCCAATGCAGAAGATCTAGTAACAAAAATGCCAGGTGTAACCATGGTTGATGGTAAAGTGCAAGCACAAGGTGAACAAGTACAGCGAGTATTGGTAGATGGTAAACCATTTTTTGGCGAAGATCCATCCGCAGTATTAAAAAACTTGCCGGCAGAAGTGATTGATAAAATAGAAGTGTTCGATAAGAAATCAGATCAATCTCAGTTCACTGGTTTCGATGATGGAAATGCACAGAAGACTTTAAATATAGTTACGAAGCCTAGTTTTAAAAATGGAACATTTGGTAGAGCATTCGCAGGAATAAACTTAGATGAGCAGTATAAGGTCGGACTTAACATCAACCAATTTAAGGATAATAGAAGATTTACCATTTTATATCAGAGCAATAATGTAAATGAGCAGAATTTTGCGACTGAAGATTTGTTAGGTGTGGTAGGTACGAATTCGAGTAACCGCGGACAAGGTGGTAACAGAGGTGGTGGTAGAGGCGGTATGATGGGTGGCGGCATGATGGGCGGTGGTATGATGGGCGGTTTCGGCGGTAACGATGCATCAAACTTTTTAGTGAATTCAAATAATGGTATAAACACAACACATGCATTTGGGGTAAACTATAGCGATAAGTGGGGAAAGAAAATTGAGATAAGTAGTAGTTACTTTTTTAATTATACTAAGAACGCAAGTATTAGCAATACCGACAGAACATTCATAACAGGTTCAGATCAACAATTGAAATATTTAGAAGATAATATTTCATCGAGTGAAAATTTTAATCATCGCTTTAATTTAAAGTTTGATTATAAAATAGACACCTTTAATAACATTACATTCCAACCGAGGTTAAGTTTTCAAAACAATAAAGGCTTAGCTTCAATCATTGGAGTTAACACACAAAATTCTACAACAATTTCTAATTCGGCTAACTTACAAGAATCTAAATTAATTGGTTCGAATATATCCGCACCACTATTATATAGAAGATCATTTGAAAAACGCGGACGTACATTTTCTATCAACATCACTCCTACTTATACCAATCAGATAGGTGATAGTTATTTGAAGAATGAATTCAATTCTAACACTGATAGTACATTCAATGATACTTTGAACCTATTAACAAATCTCGATAAATACACCATCTCGATCAACAATAATATAACATATACAGAACCATTAGATTCATTTAATGCTATTATTATACAAGCAAATTACAATAGAAATTATAATAACTCTGATCGTATAAGTAATACTTATTCTATTGCGAATGATTCTTATTCTGTCTTTGATTCTAGTTTAAGTAATACCTTTAAAAGTGTATATACTACTCAATCTGTAGGTTTAGGTTATAGATTTCAAAAAGGGAAAATGATGTGGTCAATTAGTGTGAATGCACAAGAAGCGATATTGAATAATCAACAACAGTTTCCGCAAGCATATAATTTAAATAGAAAATTTTCTTCTTTTCTACCATCTGGATTTATGATGTATAGAATAGATAATAAAAGAAATTTAAGAATGTTTTTTAGATCTTGGAACAATGCTCCTAGTGTTGATCAGTTACAAGAAGTATTAAACAAAACAAACTTAACTCAATTGAGCATCGGTAACGATAATTTAGATCAAGATACCAGAACATTTGGTGTAATCAGATATTCATCGGTAAACACTACCAATAACACCTCATTCTTTGCAGTATTAAGAACAACTTTTACCAATGATTATATAGGTAATAGTTCTGTCGTTGCAAAAAAAGATACGGTATATAACGATGTTCCATTAATTGCCGGCGCTAGATTATCGAGACCCGTAAACTTAGACGGTTACTACAATGTAAGTACCTTGATTTCTTATGGATTCCCATTCAAATTAGTTAAGTCGAATATCAATGTTAACTTCAATGCAGGCATTAGCAGAACACCAAGTATTGTAAATGATATTGATAATTTTGCAACGACACCAACAACCGGCTTAGGTATTGTATTATCATCAAACATCTCGAAAAACTTCGACTTTACTTTATCTACTCAAACAAATTATTCAGAGCAGACTAACTCAGCTCAACCACAATTAAATTCAGCATTTATCAATCAAGAAAACAAAGTAAAATTCAACTTAATGCCATGGAAAAAATTAGTATTAAGCACTGAATTTACTCAAATGATTTACGAAGGAATTTCTGACCCATTAAGTCAAAACATCTTATTATGGAATGCAGGTATCGGATATAAATTCATGAAGAAAGATGCAGCTGAAATTAGGCTAACAGCATTTGACATATTAAATCAGAATCAATCAATTGTTAGAAACCTAACTGATACATATTCTGAAGATGTTTACACTAACATACTGCGTCAATATGTGATGTTGAATTTTAGTTGGAAGTTTTCTAGTTTCTAGGAGCTGAGGAAAATAGAAAATGGAAAAAAGAAAATAGTTATTGGGGAATTGAGTTATTGGGTTATTTAGGTAAATTTAATTAATAGTAAATTAGTATTGGTTTAGCGCCTACTCGTTCTTAACCCTTAATTCTTAATTCTTAATTTTCATCAAAAGCCCGCTTGCTTAACAGCCTTTAACAAGGCATCACACATGTTTTTATTGCCTGCAATGAGCGATCTCCCAAACACCGGGTCATTACCTCCATTGAACTCTACACATCTACCACCGGCTTCTTCTACGATAAGTATACCACCTGCAACATCCCAAGGATTTAAATTGTATTCAAAATAAGCATCAAATCGACCGCATGCTACATAAGCCAAATCAACGGCTGCACTGCCTAATCGACGTAAGCCATGACTCTCTTGCATAAGGTTCGAAAACAAGGTCATGTATTGAGGTAAATAATCGAATTTATAATAAGGGAATCCGGTTGCCAACAAAGAATCTGAAATCTTTTCTGTTTGTGTGCAAGAAATGGGTTCATTATTCAAGTATGCACCACCAGATTTTATAGCATGAAACATTTCACGTTTACCAATTTCATAAACAAAGCCTAATACTAACTGATCATGATGTTGTAAGCCAACACTAA
>JACCDI010908040.1_pt1 | contig 18959 bp, 14 predicted proteins | sample 7442791 | NCBI WGS metagenome assembly JACCDI01 (sample SAMN15323434, study PRJNA562643) | freshwater metagenome | isolation source: river surface water | place: USA:Blue River Watershed | collected 2017-08-15
CTGAACTTCCTTCGAATCAACGAGGGACCTGGAGAGGTGGCTGAGTGGCCGAAAGCGCCCGTTTGCTAAATGGGTATACCCCAAAAGGGTATCGTGGGTTCGAATCCCATCCTCTCCGCCACTTTACTAAACCCCTGATTATCAGGGGTTTAATGTTTTTTAGGGGTCCGGAAAGGGCGGAACTCTACCAAAAACTCTACCAAAACCTGTCCGTGTTCAGGGGTGTTTGAGGGAGTCTTTTAGCCCGTTCTGGAGGGGGTGAAAGCCCGGTCGTATTAGGGGAGGCAGGAAGGCGGATTCCAATCCGGGCAATGGCATGGAACACATACTTGGGTGCGTAGAGATCTGGCAGGCAGCTTTGCTCATTCGCGAGGTCCGGGAATTGATCCTGGCCCTTCATGCAGTTGGGCTGATTGGGTCGCTCGGTCGCCGTTCTAGGCGCCGAAAGTGAACTCCAACTGTAAGCGATTGTCCGTCCTCGGGAGTCCATAGGAGTTGCTTGGAGACTCGGTCAGACTATGCCTGTTCGCCGATTGGCCTCCATGAACTCCAAGTCTAAGAAGGGACTCAGCTCACAGCTCAAGGACATGGCTGTGCTACCTCGGCCCGAATGGGATTTCCGATGGGTAGCGGACGAGCATGAGGCCGAACATGTGGGGATCTATGAGGCGGCTCGAGAGGTGGTTCGCGTGTCAGCTAGTCGTGCGGGGTGCACCATCCCTGATGCCATGGGTAAGCTTGCCGACGCTATGGCGAAGAATGCTTACCGTATTCTTGAGCGTAAGGATATCGATTGGGTTGTCGGTGTCTTCATATACCTCTCCTTCTCGCAGCTTTCTGTCGGCAGGTTCCCCGGTCCTGCGATAGCTTCCATTGATCCGTCACTAGAGTTGATCGATGCGATGCGCAAGTTGAGGGCGGTCGTAGTGAAGCCGGGTTCAGACTCCAGGGTCGAGATCCCTAGTTCCAGTCTCCTGTTCCAGGTCGAACCTGGCATAAGCCTTCAGGAGGCCATAGATGCCCTGGAGTTCCAGTTCAAGATGCAGCGATTTGAGCTCAAGGAGAAGCCGCCTGTGCGCGGGCGCCCGGGTATGCCGATTCTGAGGGCCCTGTCATTCTACCGTTACTCCATGGGGCGCCCGGCCACCAATCTTCACTTAAACTTCGAGCAGGAGTTGGACACGGCGAGTACCTTCAAGCCAGGCCGGCCACTGACTGCGTTCGGAGAGCAGCTCTACAGGGGCATTCAGGGGTCCAACTCCAATGACCCGATCAATGTCTGGTCCACTGAGTTGGCGAGGTTTGAGTACTACTTCGAATCTGCCGTGCGGCAGATGGTCAGCCTGATTAAGGCAAGGCCATAGAGTCCGTTTTAATCGGGCATTTTATCGGACTCCGTATTCTGTCCTGAGCGCGTAGGGGCGGGCTAGATTGCCCCCATGCACAACGCATCGAACGCCGAAAGCCTGCCGGCAGACAATAGCAGCGCCTCCCGTCCCGAGTGGATCCGTGTGCCGAAGGTCGGCACCGTCTGCCCGCACTCCGGCCTGAGCCGGTCCTTCATCAGTCAGCTCATCAAGAATGGTGAGATCGACTCTCGCAGCATGCGCAAGCGCGGCGCCAAGCACGGCGTGCGCCTCGTCTCCTACGACAGCCTGATGGCGTACATCCGTAAGGCCGGCGAACCCGGACTCCGCAAGTGAGCGACGACATCGGCGAGTTCGTTCGGAGTTTGGACGCCAGGCAGGTATGGTCCGCCCTGGGTCTCCACGGGGAGCCAAAGCTGTCCTGCAAGTGCCCTAAGCACGATGACAGCGCCGCATCCTTCTCTGTCTTCTGGTCCCAACGTCACGGGCGCTGGCTCTGGAAGTGTCACGCCGGCTGCGGCCATGGCGACCTGGTCGACCTATGGGTCATGATGACGGGCCAGACCAAGGGTGAAGCCCTGAGCGAGCTGCGTAAGGCCTTCGACAGCCGTTGTGGCGGCTATGCGCCCCCCGTCCGTGAATGGATCTCTCCAGCGCCCGAGGCCCGGCCAAAGCCGTGTCTGGAGATGGACTCTGGGACGGATGCCGAGTTCAAGGCCTTGGCCGAACTACGTAAGCTGCCTGAGCTAGCCCTGCGGCTGGCAGCCGAGCGCGGACTGCTACGTTTCGCCAATCATCGTGGGGCGCGTTGCTGGGTTATTACTGACCCTGAGGGCTGGGCATTTTCCTGTCGGCCCTTGGGGGTTAATCCCTGGGAGGGAACGAAGTCGCTCATGGTTAAGAATACCCATGCGGCCCATCTAGTAGGTTCCCTTTATCTCCCGTTCGGAAGTTTGGTATTCATGTGTGAAGGCGGACCTGACCTCTTGGCTGCGCACGCAGTGATTCATTGTCTCGGCGCAGCGGGCCATCTTAAGCCCTCGCGGGTTATCGGGGTCGCTATGCTCAGCGCGACCAGTAATCCAGGCACGGAGACCTGTGAGGCCTTTCGGCATAAGACTGTCGTAATCTGGGCTCATTCCGATCCAGCCGGTATCGCTGCGGCGGAGCGCTGGGCAAGTCAGCTACGCCCCTATGCTCAGGCGGTTCACGTCATCCAGGCCGGCGACCTTCTGCCAGGAGAGAAGGACCTCAACGACGTGGTGTCGCATGAGGATGGACTGCGCCTGGTCACCGAAGCCCTCGAACGGCTCATGAACCTCTGAGCTGCCCGATCACCACGCGCTCAAGACGAACTCGTTTTAATGATCCCTGCATACCGCGGGGGAAACCCAAACCCAAAACCAAAACCAACACATGATCCATAGTGATCCCAACCAGCCGCGTCGGGCTTTCCCGGCGCCCGTCCTTCCCAGCGTGTTCTGGGAAATGGCCAACCAGGTTGAGGCGTACGCCAAGTGCGGCGCCGAGCTCCCCGCAATCTCCCTGATCGGCGTCGTCAACGCGTCGATCGGGCCGGGGCTGGTCGTCCACAATCCGAAAACCGGGGATGACACGCCGTCGAACCTGTACTTCCTCTGCGCGGCGGAGCCGGGCTCAGGCAAGAGCAGGGTGATGAAGCCGATCCAATCGCCGTTGGAGGCTTACGAGGCTGCCCTGCGCCAGAATTGGCGAAGGGATGTGCGCCCTAAACTCCAAGCCAGGCTCCAGGAGTTGAAGGCCGAGCTCAAGCGCATGGATAAGCGCAAGCCGGCCGAGTCCGAGGAGGATACGGAGCAGCAGGGAGGGGTGCCGGATGGCATGTTCAATCCAGGCTCGGGCACCGATAGCCGGGCCAAGGTCCTGGCCGAGATGGTAGAGGTCGAAAAGGCCCTGATCGTTCCACGGATGATGGTGAAGGATATCACCGTCCAGAGCCTAGGGGTGTTCCTCCAGGATCATGACGGAAGAGCCATCAGCATCGACCCGGACGCTCGCGAGCCGATCTCGAACATCCTGGGCAAGATGAACAATGGCAGCTCCGACGAGAACATCTACCTGGGCGCGTTCTACGGGGAGACCTATCTCTGTGATCGCATCACTCGGGGTGAGGTCGTCGTCGAGAACCCCTGGTTGTCGATCCTTTGGCTGGTCCAGAACGACAAGTTCGAGGAACTGCTCAAGAACCGTAACATCTTCCAAGGGGGGTTCCTTAGCCGGTTCCTGTTCTGTGAGGTGGAGGCCCCGCCTAGTCCCCGTGGTGGTGCTTCGCGGATCGATCCTGATAAGGCAAACGAGTACGCAGTCGCGTTGCGACGCATCCTGACCAAGTTCTACGCTTCCAAGACGCCCGCACGGGTGGTCCTGTCTGAGGCGGCCGTCGACCGGCTGGACGCTTATCACAACAGCTACCTGGCCAAGTATGAGGCAGGAAGAAGGGATTATTGGACGTTCGAGAACCGCTATGCCGAGCTGGCGACGCGGCTAGCCCTGACGCTGCATGTAATGCGTTATGCCGACTACGCCGCGGACTATGAGATCAGCCTTGAGACGGTAGAGGGTGCGATCGAGATCGTAGAGTGGTTTGCTGAGGTCCGTGCGGGTCTCTACACGATGATCAAGTTCGGGGCTGAAGAAGCTCGGCTCATGAAGATCTCCGAGATGTGCCGGCTACGTGCCATGGGCTTCACTCTGCGCGATGCATGCCGGATGCGTCTGGCTGGGACCGATAAGAAGTCTAAGAACGAGGAGCTGCTCCAGGAGCTTATCGATCAGAGCGTCTTGGTGCGCGTCAAAGGTCCCGAAGGAGGCTCAGATCGCTTCAAGATGAGGAATAAGTAAGCTTCGGGTCACGCGCGCCCGCGCGCGCACGCACGCGAACCGGCAGGAGTAGGGGACCCTCAGGGACCTCTTTCCTGCCGGTCTTTTGCGCTTACAACTCAACCTCAGTAAGTTACGTACGGCAGTTTGCGTTTGCACAGCCCGTGCTGTCTTTGACTCCCATGGATAGGTGTCACGTGTCACAGGGCCTGCCGGTGTCTATGGAAGAAATCAACCGCTCGCACCGTCAGATCTGTCCGCCTGCCTGGGGAATCCAACCTTCCTGCCTCTCTCGTGCATGGTGCCCATATTATTAAGTTACTTCCCCCTTATCATGAGTGAGTTGCGAAAAACAAAATACGCACAGTCACCCCCTGTGACATGTGACAGCCTTAGTCGTCGACTATGTCTGTCGGAGTCCGGGGCAGGTGCGGCACGACGTGCTGGGTGTAGAGCTCGAGCAGATCCCTGGTCGGGATCTCGTCGTCCACGAGCATGCCGGCGCCGCCCAGGAGCTTCATGGCCTCAAGGCGCGCCGTTGCCGTGATAGGCAGGTCGCCGTATAGGCTCATCTCCAGGGTGTGGCCTATCTCCAGCTTGCGGACCTCATCCGCGTGCTGCGGGTTCCGTATGTAGTGGTTACCCAGAAACGGATCCTTGGGCGGGGTGGGGTCGTGGCTCATGTCAGGGCTGCTTGGGAGGTTCCTTGGCTGCGGCGGCCTCGACTAGCGCCGTCAGTCGCTCGTAGGCCTTCATGACCTCAGCGTACTCGGGGGAATCCTCAGGCACCTCTTCGCGCGGTCGGCCGTTCATGCCTGTCCGCTTGGTGACCCCATCCGAATAGGTCTTTGGGTTCACCCAGATCGAATACCAAGTTGAACCATCTAGTGAGAAGTTTACCTCGGGCTCCTCCGGCCATGAACCGTGATCTGATTGTAGTTTCCAAGCCCAAGCTGGAGCATTGGAGTAGCGATAAGCCTTACCTATAGCTCGTCCATCTACGACTAGGTCGGTCAAATAGAGTTTCTCCCATGCCTGCCCGCGGCAACAGGGGCAGTCGTCATAGTACTCAACGTAGCCGGAGTGGTCCTGGAGGTTGGCCAGGGTGAAGTTTAGGTTGGCATTCATAAAGTTTAGCCGCGTCTAGCCGAGTGAGTTGCTTGCAAACGTGGACGCGGGCGGGTTTGAACCGCCGACCTCCCGGTTATCAACCGGGTGCTCTAACCAGCTGAGCTACGCGTCCATAAAGGGTGGTCCCGCCCGGATTTGCACCGGGATTTAAACCTTACATAATGTTTCGTTTTATTTAAACTACAGGACCTAAAGGTGGTCGCGGGCGGATTTGAACCGCCGACCCCCGCATTATCAATACGGTGCTCTAACCAGCTGAGCTACGCGACCTAAAGTGATCCGACATGTTGCCGACTACCGATCCTGGAGTCCAGGGTGGCACGACGCAGACTGATTGCCGGAGTCTACCGGGTTCTGGTTATCCATGGGTGGAAAACGCGTGACCCGAACAGGAGTCGAACCTGTATTAAGCGGGTAGAAGCCGCTGGTTCTATCCATTGAACTATCGGGTCAAATCGGCGGAGAGGGAGGGATTCGAACCCTCGAAGCCCTTTAGGGGCTTGCCCGTTTAGCAAACGGGCGCACTAGGCCACTATGCGACCTCTCCCAGAAATTAACGCACCTAAACATTCTCCGGCCGGGCCTATCCTGGCCTGGTAGATAGATGATAGATGCGGGCCCTTGCGGGCCAGAAAGTGAAGGAGACAGACCAAGAGGAATGACATGAGCGTCATTAGCGTCGGCGCCCAGGATCACTCCCAGGACTAAGATTAAGCCGATGCCTACAAGATCCATCTCCAAAGTTTGCCGGCGCTGAGTGATGATCATGCCGCCGGCGGTGATCCCCGGTCGTGTGACACGGGGACGAAGCAACTAACTCGACTATCAAGGAGCGGTGGTGCCGTTGGCAGGGAAGGGGGCTTCATTGGACGAGGCCCGGTGCCCTGGTTGGCGGCAGATAACTAAGTTCAACTTAATCACTCCTTGGTGTCAACATTAGCACTGTGAGTAAATGTTAGTATTATAAAGTGATTTAAACCATTCTATTTAAACGGTTTACAGTTTGTATAAAAACACACCCCTAGCTAATAATAGGCCGAACTCCCCGGTCCGGACTAGGTTAAGCCCCTACTCTCTGCCTGAAATATGGTACCTGATCAGGCCCCTTTTTTAGAACGCTCGCGTTCAGCCTCTTTCAGTAGCTGTTGGAAGGTTTCAGCTTGGCCTTCTGTGGAAGCTTTCCGTGATTCAATCTCCTTCAGTAACTGCTTGGCTCTTTGTTGTCCAACAAGCCTAGCCTCGGTTGAGAGAAGAACTTCGAAGGACTGTAGCAACTCCCGCGCCTTCGGGTTTGTTACACCGGATAGGTTGAGTAGAGCATAGGCTTCAATTTCATCCTTAATCACGCCATCGCCGAGGTAATAACATGCTCCTAGGGCGAATTGACCTTGGGCATCTCCTTGTTCGGCAGCTTTCTTGAACCATTTGACTGCCTCTTGGGGATCTTTTTTTCCATTAATACCAAAGCGATGTAATTCGCCGAGAGTCACTTGAGCATAGGCAAACCCCTGCTCCGCAGACATTGTCATTAGTCGCTGCCCTTCGTCTCGATTTTTTTGGTCTTTGCTGGCTTGTAAGCATACCCCTTGCGCGAATTGGCCGATGGCGTCTCCCTTGGTTGCTGCTCTTTGGGCGTACTGTGAGGCAAGCTGGTAGTTTTTTTCACCCAGGAGTATCAGGGAAATAGACGCTTCTGCATCCGTGTATCCTTGGTCGGCTGATTTCTTGATCCATTCACGGGCGGCCTTTGGGTCGGCTTCAGTACCTTGTCCGTTTAGGAGCATTTTGCCATAATAGGCCTGGGCGATAGGGTTACCTTGTTCTGCAGATTTAAGATACCACGAAGCGGCGAGAGTTTGGTTTTTATCAATGCCATAGCCTGTTTGATAGCAAAAGCCTGTCATCGCCTGCCCTACGGCGAGTCCTTGGTTTGCAGATTTAATAAACCATGCAAATGCAGCTGCGTAGTCTTGGTCTACCGCCAGGCCGTCCCAGTGAAGCATGCCCAATTCAAATTGGCTTTGTGCGTTGTTTTGGTCCGCCGATTTTTTAAACCATGCTAGCGCTCCAGGCATATTCTTAGTTGTACCTGTGCCCAGCTTGAGGCACATGCCGGCGTTGAATTGGCCTTGAGCATAACCGTGATTGGCTGACTTAACGTACCACGAGAATGCAACTTCCGGATCTTTAACGACCCCCATTCCATAGGCGTAGCAATCCCCAAGGTTTGCTTCAGCGAGCGGCTCACCCTGGCTTGCTGCTTTAATATACCACTTAACTGCCTCTCCTAAGTCTTTTTTTAACCCACGTCCTTCTAGGTAACATACCCCCAGGCTGTTTTGCGCACTGGCGTGGCCTTGCTCTGCTGCCTTGCGCAGCCATGAGACGGCTTCGACTTCATTTTTATTCGCGCCTCGATTACCTGAAAGATACGCAAGTCCTAGCTGAGACTGTGCTTCTGGGGCCCCTTTTTTTGCTTCGGCTATGATCAGATCAAGCTCAGACGGGAGGTCGTCTATACTAATGATGTCTGGGCTCTTGGACTTGAGGGCTTCCGCTGGCTTGCTCTGCTCGGGTTCCTTAGCGTGGCTAAGTGTTGCCGCGAATAGTAAGCATGTGATCAATCTGCGCATTGAATTAGGGTTTTATTATCTTATCTAGATAAACTTGGCTTTAAAGAGGTCAACCTTGGCGGTTCTTGCGCGTTGCGAATTACTTAACCTGGTTTGCGCCGGCTGTGGTAGGCGGCGACGATGGCGACGATCTCAGGGTAGCCTCGGAGGGCTGTAGGGATGGCGGAGACGATCTTAGTCGCCTCTCCGAGGGCGATCAGGGCTTCGCCCTGGCGTGAGGTATTATCCAGGTAGTCGGCGTAGTGCTTCCACCCCAAGGCTAGGTTGAAGTTCGCCGCGGGGACTTCGCCGGCCAGCTGGGCCTGGAGCCTGAGGCCGGTCTTGAAAGCGCCTTCGGTGGCCTCGGCCATGCCATTGGCGACGCCTGCGCGGCCGACCAAGATCCAGCAGTCGCCGATCCAGGGGTAGGTGTCACCTGACAGTTTGGAGAGCTTGATGGCCCGGTGCGCCCACAGGAAGGAGGCCTCTAGGACGTCCAGGTGGTCGGCTGCGGTGAAGCCGGCGTAGTAGGCGGCTTGGGATGCCTTGTCCAAGGTGCCAGACGCCTTGCTGAGGGCGTCTGAGGCCATAGCCAGAGTGCTGAGCAGCATGTCGTAGGTCCCGTCCTGGCTGAGCAGCTGCCAGTTCTCCAGGATCACGTGCCCGCCGTAGATCGGATTCAGGAGCATGGCCTTCTCGGCCTCGGCGTAGAAGAGTGAGACGCCGACCCCGACGTCTCCGGCAGCCCGGAGCTCGCGGCAATCCTCGACCCAGTTGGACAACGCTTCCTGCCTTACGTTGTCACCGATCAGGCTCAGGTAGCGCTGGTAGATCGCCTGGTCGGCAGGGTTCTTCCCGTCCGGCACATGGTCGGAGGGCAGGGGATTGCCGGCGGCGCTGATGTCGGTTTGGCGTGCCAAGTAAGTTAGCCTAATGGATTTAATTGGGGGCAGTGCCCTGTTAGTCAGGATATGAGTGCCTTGATAGTCTGCAGATAACTTTCATTACGCCGTACGATGATAGGCGAAGGTATGTCTATCGTAGTCCAGGTTACATCCGTTGACGTAGTTTGCGAAGACTGGCCAGTCTTGTGCGTCGGGATCGTAGTCAATGGCTTCAGGTCTGTCAGTAGCTCCAATCTGGAAGAGTTCAAACGGTGCGTGATTCCATGTCGCTCCTTGTTCGCCCCAGAGCACAAACCCTCCAACGACAGATTTGTGCACTAACCCCAATGCCTGAGCCGCTCCTTGGCGCTCTTGGGCCAGGCAGTTTGTGGAGTATCCGAGTAGAACGCCATTTGGCTTCAACATGGTTGCAGTCTTGTCTACGAGCGCAGCTGTTAGTTTGGTGGTGCCGCATGGGATGCCGGCCAGCGATATGGCCAAGTCGTAAGTCCCTAGGTTAGGCTCCTTGAGCAGGTCGGCCTGCATGTAGTTGAGGTTCTTGAGTCCGACGGATTTGTCTTTAGCTGCTTTTATTGATCCACTTGAGCGATCTATCCCCGTGAAATTGATGGATGGGTGTCGCCGAGCCAATATCTCGGCACCGAAGCCTATCCCCGTTCCAATGTCCACCACATGCTTGGGCTGGAAGATTGTGATGTAGGTGTCAGCTGCTACGATTGTGTCCAGAATGTAAGACCGTCTGGAGGAGCTGACCCATGAGCCAAACGGAGGTTGGGCAATTTCGTCGTAGAAGGCTAAATCATCCTCCTCTGATACGGTTCCCATGAACCTTTTAATTGTATGTGCTTCAAGTCGTGCGTGAGCCTCAGGGGGAATTTTTTCGAAGACGGCATTCGCTCGGTTGTCTGATGAGCCTGGGGAAAAGAGTTTCCATCTCGACCTGAGCAGCTCGTCGATTTGCTCAACTTGCTTTCGGTTGAGCACCATATTGCTCCTGATGAATGAGTCCGGGAATATTGCCATGGTTTTTGTGATAACTAGGAGGTCATTCACGCCAGACCTCCGAGGCGAGGGGGAGGGCGTTGAGTTCGGCCCTAGCTTCCTGCCAGGAAGGGTAGTGTTCGGTCATGAGGGTCATGAACCGTTCACTGTGCCTAGGCTCCAGGAGGTGGATCATCTCGTGTACTACGACGTACTCGAGCAGGTCTTTGGGCTTCTTAACTAGCTCGGTATTAAACCGGAGGGTCTTGGCCTTGGGGTTGCAGCCGCCCCAGCGGGTCTTCATACGCTGAAGGAAGTAGGCCGATGTCTTGACGCGTAGTTTCCGTTCCCACTTGGCGATCAGGGGAGGGATGGCCTCATGGAGCAAGGAGCGGTGCCACTCCTGCATGATCTCGTTACGCTTCGGGGTGGGGGTTTTCGGTCTGACGGTTAGGATGAGCCGGCGGTGATCCATCCGTACCGAGGGCTTCTCGTCCTTCTCGATCACGCTTAGGAGTCTGCGGCGCCCCCAGATGTGATGGCTTTCCCGTTCCACGAAGATCCGGGGGGCCTCTCTGGCCTGGTCCTTCATCCTGCGCTGTTGGGCTTTAATCCAGGCGAGCTTGGTGGCCACGTAGGCACGTACGACCTCAAGCCTTGTGCCGTTAGGCGCGACCAGGGTTACCTTCCCATGCGGCGGATAGACGGACAGGTGGACGTTCTTTACCGACTTCCGGGCGACAGGAATCTCGAGGTCGCCGAACTTGATGGTTTCGGACATCAGTTGCCTGGTTGATTCATGAGTAGCTCAAAGAGTGCCTCAGTCGCGGCACGGTCGTAGTTCATGACCGGGAAGAGGGCGTTCAGGACCTGGGCCTCGCGGGCTGAATCCCCCTTCCATCCGGCAGGTGCGCTTTCATGCATCACTTGGTCGATGGAGATGGCTAGGTTGACTAGACGCTCGCCGTATTCGGCGCTCTGATCGGCTGTGGCGTCAGGCGCCGCTGCGGCCAAGATCCGTGGCAGGTTGTTGTAGACCACGGTCGCCAAGGGGCGGCCTTGGAGGGCCTGGGGCACCCCGGCGCTGTAGTGCTTGGTGGAGATCTTCTTCACCAAGGATTCGGCGTCTTTCAGGAAGGCCTCGTAGTCGGCCGAGTCATCGCGGCGCTTGGCGATCAAGTCGTCCAGGAGCTTGGACATCTGCTCGTAGAACTGCGGATCAGTGAGTTGGTCGCGCTTCAGCGTGATGCGGATGTTATTGATGATACTCTCGGCGACCGCGTTCTTGGACAGCTTGCCCTTGGCGTTAAGCTTCTGGGCGATGGCATCGTGCATGCCGGTCTTGATGATGAGCTCGGTGAGGGTGAGGTTGCCTAGGTTGCCCAAGTCCCTGACTGAATCGGCCTGGACGTAGGTATTCAGTAGGTGCCGCATGTCGGCCTCGTAGGGCTTAGTGTCCAGTTCCTCGCCGGAGTGCTTCTTGATGGCTGAACGGATCTCGCTGTATAGCTCCACCTCTTTCTGGATGGCTGCAGCCTGGGCCTCGGTGTAGCCCGCCTCGGTCATGTCCGCGGAGATGGCTGCATAGGCGCGGACGAAGCCGGCAACGGACTTGTAGAACGAGTCGCGCATCGGGCCGGTCTGGCTCAGGGCTTCGGGGTTGGCCGCGTCCCCGCAGAAATAGCGGAGGTATTGCTCAATCTCGCGGGGGTGGGCGACGGGTTCGCAGAGATGACGTAGGGCCTCGAGTGAGTCGTCGAGCTGCTTCCTGCCTTCCTGCAGCCAGTTCTTGATGTTCACGTCGTTGGTACCGCCTCCGCCCAGGTCGGTGTCGAGCTCGTCGGAGTTGTAGACAGCGAGGGCTTCCTGGACGTTGCCCAGCATCTCCTTGTAGTCGACGATGTAGCCGTAGTCCTTGTCGTCGCCGTCCAGGCGGTTGGTTCGGCAGATGGCTTGGAAGAGGGTATGATCCCGGAGCCTGTGGTCTAGGTAGATGTAGGAGCAGCTTGGGGCGTCGAAGCCGGTCAGCAGTTTGCTGACGACGATGATCAGCTTCATGTTGGCCGGCTCCTCTTTGAAGCGCCGCTTCACGTCATCCTCGTACTGCTTGGTGGTCTTGCCCCTATCCTTCAGCACCAGGTTCGTGTAGACGTCGAACTTGTAGCGTTCAGTGCTACCAGGCGGCTCGCACGAGATCGCGGTAGGGTTCGGCTCGTATGAGGTCACGATGCCCACGTGGTTGCCGAACTCGGTGTTCTGGAACAGCTTGAAGTAGTGGCATGCGTCGTAGATCTCGTCGGCGACGAGGATGGCGGTTCCCCGGTCGCTGTTGAGGCGAGGCTTGAGGCCAAAGTCCTCGATGATGTCGGCGATGATACGCTGCTTGCGCTCACCGGCGCTGAGCAGGGATTCCATGGTCGCCCACTTGTTGCGCAGGACGGCCTTCTGGTAGTCGTTAAGCCCTTTGGTCTTCTGCTCGAACCACTTATCAATGGACTCGCGGTTGGTGAGCTGCTGCGGCACGTTCCTGGCCTCGTACTTGAGGTCGAGGACTACCTTGTCGGCAACGGCCTGGTGGAACTTGTAGGTATGGATATAGGTGCCGAACACGTCCCGGGTCAGCTGCTTGTCTTTGCGGAGCAGAGGGGTGCCCGTGAAGCCGATGAAGATGGCGTCCTGCATCCAGCGCTTCATCTGTCGGTTCATGTCCCCGCCCTGGGTGCGGTGGCACTCGTCGACGAAGACGTAGAATCGTCCGGAGATCCTGGGCGGCTCGCCCTTGAGGTCCGAGGTGTCGAACTTGTGGATGAGCGCGCAGAGCAGGCGAGGGGAGTGTGCTCCCAGTTTCTCGGCCAACTTAGCCCGCGAGGTGATACGAGGAGACTCGGAGTCCTTGGGGATGACATCGGCGTTCCTCATGACACCCTCGATCTGCTTATCCAGTTCGTCGCGGTCGGTGATGATGAGGATGCGTGCCTCCGGATCGTGCTCCATGAGCCACTTGGCGATGAGGACCATCAGGATGCTCTTGCCGCTTCCCTGGGTATGCCAAATCACTCCGCCCTCGCGCTTAGCGATGCGCTCCTGGGCGGCTTTGACCCCGAAGTACTGGTGGGGTCGGGGGACCTTCTTAACGCCGGCGTCGAAGATGATGAAGTTGCGGATCAGGTCCAACAGCCTGGTCTTGTTGCACATCTGGGCCAGAGGGCGATCCAGGTGGGCTCCGGGGGTGGTGTCAGTCGCCTCAATTTCGCCTTCACCCTTCCATGTTACGAAGAACTCTTCCTTGGTTCCGGCTGTGCCGTAGCGCAGTCCCTGAGTATCGTTGCCGGCCAGGACGAGCTGGACGGTGCTGAAGAAGCCCATGTTGAAGATGGGCTCCTGGTTGGTGATCAGCTGGCGAACCCCGTTAGCGATCTCGACGGAGCCACGCTTGAGCTCGATCACGGCCACTGCGATGCCATTGACGTAGAGCACGATGTCAGGCCGGCGTTCATAGCCACCCTTAAGGGTGACTTCCTCCGCCAAGGCGAAGTCATTCTTCTCGGGTTTATCCCAGTCGATCAGGCTGACGCTTTCATGCGCCTTGCCGACAGCCGTCTGTACCTGGACTCCGTAGCGGATGAGCTGGTAGGTCTTCAGGTTGGCCTGATAGAGGTTGATGCCTGTCGTATCGGCCGCGTCCTCTAGCTTCTTGATGGCGGCAGCAATCTGGGCGGGTGCATAGCCCCGGGTGGCCAGGTTGGCTTGCAGGAGGTCGACCTCTACGCAGCGGTTGTCGTCGCGCTTGTGCCACTCGCCAAGGTAGCGGTAGCCAAGCCCCTTGGGGGCGGTGAAGAGGTCAATTACGCGGTTCTGCGTCTTACGCTCTGATCGGGGTGTCTCGGCCATGGTTATCTTAGTTAAATGAGTCGGGTCTTTCCCGTGAGCAGCTCCTGCATCATGCCCTCCTTGAGGGCACGGGTCTTGTCCCGGCGTGCTTCCAGGGCGGTCAGTTCGTCGTCCATATCAGATAGCACGGCGGCGATGGCGGCTTGCTCGCCTACTGTGGGCAAGCCTAGCTTGAAGTCCTGAACTATGCCCTTGTTCAGGTTAGCCTGTGTTCCTTGCTGGCCAAGGGTCTTCACCTGTGCCTTCAGCGAGGTGAGGTAGTAGTAGAGAAAATCTGTTCGCAACATCTCCTTGGGTTGAATTCCCAGGATGGCTTGGCTTGTGCAGAGCGGCACGCCGGCGATGCTGCACTCGCCGATAGATGCATACATGGCGTACAGAATCGTGCCTGACGGAAACATCTGTGCCGCTGAGTTGGAGAACCCGAGCGCAGTAAGGTTGCGTTCAGTGGCTTCGATGGTCTTGCCGCCCTTGGTCATGTCCGAGATTGATACCCAGGGTATCTCGCCGTCGTAGTAGGCAGCAACCGATGACAAGGGTGTTCCGCCGCTACCCATCTCTGCCAAATCTCCTAAACGCTTAGTCTCCCACTTCCCACTAAACCCGGGTAGGCGGGTCTTGCCGGTAAGCAGCTGCTGCATCGTCGCCTGTTTAATGTCGCGCTTTTTGGCTATGAGGCGATCTAGGGCCGTGATCAGGGCGTCGACTTCGCTTAGCATCTCAGCGATAGCGCGTTGTTCAGTTATGGGTGCGTAAGGTATTTGAACACGACTTAGAATCCTCTGATTTAAAGACGCCATCGTGGTACCTGTAGCATTGCGGAGAAGCCAGGCCTGTATCTCGTAACGCTGAAACTGAGCTGCAAGATATGGAGCGTGGCAGTTAGGGTTTGGCCGAACGCTGATTCCATCAGAGCCGAGGAACCAGCCCGATTCTGCATCGGTTACTAACGCAGACCGATCGACTGCACCTTTTCTTCCGAAGACGATGTCTCCTTTGCGAAGTATGTATTGCGGAAGCCTCCGTACTACTTTCTCTGGAACTAGAGGTGTGTGCTCAGAAATTCGAAATCTTCCTTCGCCAACTTCTCCAACGGAAATCAGTGGCACTCCTTCGCTTTGAGAATACTCCTCTGCTCTAAGCAGCGTGCCGAATGGGCCAGTCTTGATGTCCGAAAAATCCTTAACGGATTTAACCTCCCAATCCTCTGGTATCACCCCTGCTTCGGTTTTTTTATAGCCTGGTTTCACAGCCATGACTTCCCAATTTTTTGAAGGTGTATATCGACTCGTGAGGCTAGCTCGACTTGCTCATTATTAAGTGTGGTGAGCGTGTTTTCATAACGTGCTGCTAGCTGATGAATACGCTTGGTAAGGGTCTGTGATGCGCGCTTAAGTTCCATTTGTAATTCGGATGAGATGCGTGCCATCCACTTGTCTTCGATTACGAGGGTCTTGATTTCCGCTTCAGTGAGTTTCGAGTATTTAGCCAGGACCAGTTCGTCCAGGCTCGAGTCCTTCTCCTTCATTGAACTCTTAAGTGACGTCTCCTTCTCCGCCAGATCTAGCCAACTGTTGAGGGTCGCCATCTCATCTTTGGATTCTTTGTCGTTTTTAATCTCTTTTAGGCGAGCTTTGACATCGGCCTTGGAGATTTTTTCTAGAGAACCTAGGAACCCGTCCTCGGCGCCGTGCTCCTCTTCGAGTTCAGCAAGAGCTGCGCTTGCTGCTTCGAGGTCGATTTGAGTCTTTTCGAGTTCAGCTTTCTCTTTGGCGAAGTATCGCGCGACGATAATATCCTTTGGAGCCAGGTCACAGGCCCACCCCTTGTCCTTGGTCTTCCCCTTCTTGTCTATTTCTTGGATGCGATAAGTCTTAGCAATCCAGCCGTCTGCGGCGATGAGGTAGCAGTCGTCCTGCATAACTTCCGCCCAGTAGTCCATCAGGTGCTGGTAGACGTCATAGGCATCGATCAAGGGGGTCTTGCCATAGGCCAGAAGAAGGGATTCCGCAATTTCAGCGATCAGCGCCTTGGGGTGTCCGCCTTTGCCGAAGGCAGTGAGGTGCGGCGTGGTCGCTTGGCGCCATTCCGTGAAGCCCTTGGTGGCTTTCTTCTGGAAGGCGACGAACTCGGGGTGTCCAAGGATGGATGCCTTAACTTCCGAATGCGGGACCTTGAGTCGGAGGTAGCCCGGTCGGCCTGCTGTCTCGAACAGGTCCTTGTAGGCCGTGGGTAGGACCTTCCAGTAAGGAGCGATCAGGCTATCTTCTCCGGTGAGGTCGCGTTCGGGGATGCCTCCGCGTAAGTGTCCGTCGAGGTCCTGGAGGTCCTCGGGCTCCGTGGTATCGATGTAGCGCGGCAAGTTGAGGTTGAAGTCATTCTTCGGGTCAGCGATCTCGGCCACGGGGACCATGCGCGCGAACTTGGCCTCATCCGACTGCTTGACGAAGGTGTCCACGATGCGGTGGATGTCTCGCTCGCGGAGGCGGTTCTTGTTGCCGTCCTTTATGAAGCCCTTTGAGGCGTCCATCATGAACACTCCCTTGCGGGCGGCGGCGTTCTCCTTATCTAGGACCAGGATGCAGGCAGGGATACCGGTGCCGTAGAACAGGTTGGCAGGAAGGCCGATGATGCCCTTGAGGTAGCCAGATCGGATGAGTTGGGTTCGGATGACGCCTTCAGCGCCCCCGCGGAACAGGACGCCGTGGGGAAGAATACAGGCGGCCTTTCCGGTGCTCTTCATTGAACGTAGGATGTGGAGCAGGAAGGCATAGTCGCCCTGCTTCGTGGGAGGAATTCCCCAGGCGAAGCGCTCATAGGGATCGTTCTCGGGAGTCAGCCCGGTAGTCCAGGTTTTCACCGAGAAGGGCGGGTTGGCTACGACGTAGTCGTAGGTCCGAAGCTTATTGCCGTCCTTGAACTTGGGGTCCGACAGGGTGTTCCCGCTGGCGATAGTGGCCGTCGGGAAGTCATGAAGGATCATGTTCATGCGGGCCAAGCCGGCGGTCGTGACGTCCATTTCCTGGCCTTCGATTGTGATGCGCGTGCCTGACTGCGCTGCCACCTTGAGGAGCAGCGAGCCCGAGCCGCTGGTAGGGTCATAGACCGTGGTCGAGGCCTTGGCGTTCTTTGGAGAGATGCCGATTACGTGTGCGATGATGCGGCTGACCTCGGATGGCGTGTAGAACTGGCCCTTGCTCTTGCCGCTTTCCGATGCGAAGTGGCGCATCAGGTACTCGTAGGCGTCACCCAGGATGTCGTCGTGGTCGGCGCGGTTGCCGGAGAAGTCTAGTTCGGGCTTCTGGAAGATGCTGATCAGCTCGGTCAGGCGATCGACCATCGCCTTGCCTTCACCCAGCTTGTTGGGGTCGTTGAAGTCGGGGAAGTCGCTACGGGCCAGACGTTCGTTCTTTTCGGTGAGGGGGCCGATGATCTGCTTGTTGATCTTGTCGCCGATGTCGTTCTTGCCCTTGAGCGCGACCATGTCGGCGAAGCTCGCCCCCTTAGGGATGATGACCGCCGGACGGAGGTCCTTGCTGTTCGCGTATTTGTCGCTGACGTACTTGATGAACAGGAGTGTCAGGACGTAGTCCTTGTATTGGCTGGCATCCATGCCTCCTCGGAGGGAGTCGCAGGCGGTCCAGAGGGAGGAATAAAGGTCGGACTTCTTGATCGGCATCTGTGAAGGGGATAGGCCCTGAGGGGCAGTCCTAGATGGATACCCTGGCCAAACCCCGTGGCAACCCCTGGCTACCCCCTGAGGTTACAATCCTAGGGGGGTATTCCCAATCCGCCGCGCCGGGCAGGCAGGGAAGGGAAGGTTTATAATAAAGTGGCTTAGCGTTAGGTGTTCGCTGCTGGCTTCACGCTCACTTCCCGGCCGCCTTCGCTGCTATCTTCGCTTCGATCTCTCTCTGTAGCTCCTTCGTGCGCTGCTGACCGCGTAATATCGCCTCCTGGGATAACTTCTTTTCAAAAATTGCCCGCCACTTGCGGGCGTTCTCGTTAGTAATGCCTGATAAGTTGAAGTAAGCGTACGCCTCGATATCATCCTTCGCCACCCCCTCACCCAGCTCGTAGGCTAGTCCTAGGAAGTGCTGCGCCTGCGCATCCCCTTGCTCGGCAGCCTTGCGGTACCACTTCACCGCCTCAACCTCGTCCTTCGTCACGCCTAATCCGCTATCGTAGCAGAGCCCAAGTTTGATTTGGGCTTCGGCATCCCCTTTATCAGCTGCCTTGCGACACCACTTCACCGCTTCGACCTGATCCTTCGCGACCCCCAGTCCGTTGTAATAGCAATTTCCAAGGTTCGATTGGGCTATGGTATCTCCTTGGTCAGCGGCCTTGCGATACCACTTCGCTGCCTCGACCGCATCTTTTGCCACGCCTGCGCCGTCTGAGTAGCAAACCCCCAGGTTGCCTTGGGCCTTGGCATCTCCTTGGTCAGCGGCCTTGCGATACCACTTCGCTGCTTCGACCTGATCCTTCTCCACGCCTCGTCCGCTGTAGTAGCCAACCCCCAGGTTGTATTGGGCTCGGGCATCCCCTTGCTCGGCAGCTTTTCGATACCACTTCATCGCCTCAACCTCGTCTTTCTCCACGCCTCGTCCGCTGTAGTAGTAATTCCCTAGGTTGACTTGGGCTACCGGGTCGCCCTTAAGCGCCGCCGCTTTGTATTCCTCAAACGCCTTCACCTCCTCGGGGCTCATTCTGGCGTAAGCCGTCGCCGGAGAGAGGGCCAGTAAGCCCAGGATGACAGCAACAATCCAGGAACTGGCGGTTAGTTTCATATGGTTCTAATAAAACACACCACTGCTATCGGTCAACCCGGTAGGGCGAGAGCCAATTCGTTCTACTTTCTGTAGGGAAAACTTTTTGGAAAACCCAAATTTTAGCGGGCGGCCGGAGAGGGAAAAGCCGTGGGCGTTTCGGGGGTGTACCCGGGGGTGCCGGGGTGGGGCAGGGGTCAGGCGGTGAGCTTGGGCAGCTTGAGGATGGCCGACTTGATCGCGGTCTCCTCGTCGTGGCTGTAGATCTTGTGCACGTCGGGGTTGGAGTGTCCGACGATCATCATGCGCACGTCCTCCGGCACGTCCTGCCCTCCTTCGCCGGCAAAGACCTGGGCGGTCGCGCCGGAGTCAGCACTCAGTGCATCGAGATCATGGAGAAGGCCGGCGTCGACCCACAGCGCTCGACCACGGGCAAGAGCCGTC
>JACCDI012230579.1_pt1 | contig 18946 bp, 24 predicted proteins | sample 7442791 | NCBI WGS metagenome assembly JACCDI01 (sample SAMN15323434, study PRJNA562643) | freshwater metagenome | isolation source: river surface water | place: USA:Blue River Watershed | collected 2017-08-15
CAACCGCAAAACCCCCGGCCCCATCCAGCACCAGTCGATTGAACGAGGGGCGCGACGCGCGCAGCCGTTGCGACAGGGTCCCCGCCCCAACAATCCTGATGCGGTGCCCATCGACCTCCACCTCCTTGTCGAAGGGGTCGTGGACATGGCCCGATAGCACCGCACCGGCACCAGCCTGCGCCAGCGCCGCCAGCGCCCGCTTGCCCCCGCGGGTTGAGGCCGTGGCATGGGTATCGGCCTCAACCAGCGGGTGATGACAGGCCACCAGCTTAAGCGGCACGGCCTGGTGATGCGAAAGCCCGTGCAACGCGGCCGCCAGATCAGGCTGGCTCACCCGCCCCTTGGACCAGTTGAGCCGGAACTGCGCGCGCGCAATCGTCTTGAGCGAAACCACGGCCACATCGGGCAGGGCAATCTCGCTGCCAAGGCGATGCTTCAGCGCGTGAAAATGGGCATAGGGTCGCGCCAGCCGCCGCAGCATCAGATGGTAATAGGGCACATCGTGGTTGCCCGGCTCGATCGAGACCGGCACCGGCAAGTGCGTGAGCCATTCGGCCGCCAAGGCAAACTCCTTGGCGGTGCCGCGCATGGTCAGATCGCCGGTGCAGATCACCCCGGCCGGCCGCTCTCGCTCTACTTCGGCAGCGAACCAATCCAGCGCCTGGCGATCCTCGTAACCGAAATGCAGATCGCTGACGTGGTAAAGAACGGTCTTGCCCGACATGATCCAGCCTAGATCCGCCCGCTCAGGATCAACCAGGCCGAGCCGGCATTGACTGCGCTGTAGCCCGCGTAGAACCAAGCCCAGTTGGCTGACCCGTCGGCCACCATCAGCATGGCCCCCAGCAACATCGCAAACTCGATCAGCAGGCTGAACCGGCCGCCCAGCAGCTGAAACAGCCACGGCACCTGCGCGAGCAACGGGTGCTGGCTGTTCAGGACAGCGCGGTGGACGGCGAAATTGCCGATCCCGAGCAGGAAGGTCAGCGCGACGAACATCGCCCCCCTCCTAACACGCGAGTCAGCGTCCGGCCATCGCCTTAGCCTTGGCCAGATAGGTCCGGCCAATCCGGACTGCCGAACCATCGGCCAACTCCGCCGACCAGACCCCCAGCCCATCGTGGCGCAGCCCGGTAATCCGGTCGCGCCGCAGGATGGTCGAACGGTGGAGCCGAATGAACCGCTGCGGATCGAGCCGCGCCTCCAGCCCGGTGACGGTCTGCAGCAGCAGATAGCTGCGATCGCCGACATGAAGCCGGACATAGTCGCGCTCGGCATCGATGCGATCCACATCGGCCGCCGCGATCCGCAACAGTTCGGAGCGATAGGGCACCCAGAATTCGCTGAGCCAGTCACCGCCTTGCCCGGCGCGCTCCCCCCGCCGCGTCAGCGCCCGGCCAACCGCACGTTCAAGCCGCTCGGGGGTGACCGGCTTCAAGACATAGTCAACGGCATCGAGATCGAATGCCTCGACCGCAAAATTCTCATGCGCGGTGACAAAGACCACGGCCGGCCCGGGCTGGCGGCCGGTCAGGGCCCGCGCGACGGCCAGGCCATCGAGTTCGGGCATGGTCATGTCGAGCAATACCAGATCGGGTGAAAGTGCATCGATCAGGCGCAGCGCGGCGGTGCCATCCTGGGCGGTGCCGACCACCTCGATCCCGGCCAGATCACCGCAGATGACCTGCATCCGCTCGATCGCCAGGGGCTCGTCATCGACGATCAGGGTGCGCAGCGGCTTGGTCGAGGTCGGGTCAGTCATGGCGTTCGAGGGGGAGGCTGATCACACTTCGCCAGCCGCCTCCCGGAAGGGGGTCAGAGGCAAAATGGGCGGCATCGCCATACCGCGCGGCCAGGCGATCGCGGACATTGGCCAGCCCGATGCCAAACCCGGCCTTGCCGGCCTGGCTGGCGGGTCCGTCATCAACGATTTCAATCTCAAGGACACCGTTCAGCTCGCGCGCGACAACCGTCAGCGTCACAGGCCGGGTGGTCGCCGCGACGGCATATTTGACCGAATTCTCGATCAGGGGCTGCAGGATCATCCCCGGCATCCGCGCGTCGGCCAGGGCAGCAGGAATATCAAAGCGGGTGCGGAGCCGTTCGGGGAAGCGCACCGCCTCGATCTCCAGGTAAAGCCGCTGCAGGGCGATTTCCTGATCGAGCGCGACATCGGCAGTGGTGTCCCCGGCCAGGCTGCGGCGATAGAAAGTCGATAGCGTCTGGATCATCTGCTCGGCGGCCTGGGTCTTGCCCGTCATCACCAGCGCCGAAAGCGAATTGAGCGTGTTGAACAGGAAATGCGGATTCACCTGATAACGCAGCGAGCGCAGTTCCGATGCCTTGGCGGCGCGGCGATATTCGCCTTCGCGGCGTTCCGCGGCACGCGCCTGTTCGGCATTGGCCAGCGAGAAATAGAGCGCCGCCCAGGCCAGCAGCAGATAGTACCGGCCCAGCGCCACATCGACCAGCTGGCGCAGGCGGTTGTCGGCGCGCATTTCGGCGTTGATCGTGATCGCGGGCTTGGCCTCGCCCGTTGCCCCTCGCGCTTGTTCGGGTGACGGCGGGGCAGGGGTGGCCGCTGCCTCCGCCTCGCGGTCAAGCGGATCAACCAGCAGGTTGCCGCTTTCATCGCTGCGGATGCGCAGACCCTCACGCTCACCAATGGTGGCGACAACCTTGTTCTCGATGTCGGCAAAGACCGCCTGGTTGATGGCGGCCAACAGGGCCGAGGCCGGCAGGGCGATTAGCAGCACGACCCCAACCTTGATCCAGAACGGGCGCGGATCGAGCAGCCGGACCAGCGGATAGAGCGCCAGGGTCACCGCCATAGACGCCGCCGTCACCAGGCACCGCCGCCACAGCAAGGCATCGAACAGCTCGAGCCCGACCAACCAGCCGCGCAGGGTCGTCAAGGCAAAATAGGCCAGCCAGACCCCGGCGATCGAGGCCAGCACCAGCTTGAATGGCACGCGCGGGGTTGAGGGCACGGCGGAATCCATGGCCCTGCCTAGCCCGGTTTCGGGCAATCGCGCCAGCGGCTTGGTCGAACCGCAGGTGTCATTGGTCGAAGGCGAGCGAGGGCCTATTTGACGGGCAACAGGCCTTCGCGGGCAATCTTTTCCTTCCAGGCCAGCGGGGCGAGCTGGTGGACATTGTTGCCTTCGCTATCGACGGCGACCGTCACCGGCATGTCTTCGACCGTGAATTCATAGATCGCTTCCATGCCCAGGTCTTCAAAGGCGATGACCTTCGCCTCGCGGATCGCCCGCGCGACCAGATAGGCCGCACCGCCAACCGCCATGAGGTAGGCCACCTTGTGCTTGGCGATGACCTCGGTCGCGCCCTGGCCGCGTTCGGCCTTGCCGATCATGGTCAGCAGGCCCAGCTCGCACATCATGTCGGTGAAGCTGTCCATCCGGGTGGCGGTGGTCGGGCCGGCCGGACCAACCACTTCGCCCATCACCGGATCGACCGGGCCGACATAATAGATCGAGCGGCCCTTGAACTCGACCGGCAGGGCCTCGCCCTTGGCCAGCATGTCTTTGATCCGCTTGTGCGCGGCATCCCGGCCGGTCAGCATCTTGCCGTTGAGCAGCAGCCGGTCCCCCTGCTTCCAGCTGCGCACTTCCTCGGCGGTCAGCGTATCAAGATTGACGCGCTTGGCGGCCTTGTCCGGGGTCCAGTGGACTGCGGGCCATTCCTTGAGGTTCGGCTTTTCGAGGAAGCTTGGGCCAGAGCCATCGAGCGTGAAATGGGCGTGGCGGGTGGCGGCGCAGTTCGGGATCATCGCCACCGGCTGTGACGCGGCGTGGCACGGCGCATCCAGGATCTTGACGTCGAGGATGGTCGATAGCCCGCCAAGTCCCTGGGCGCCGATGCCCAGCGCGTTGACCTTGTCGAAGATCTCGATCCGCATCGCTTCGATATCGTTCTGCGGCCCGCGCGCCTTCAGCTGGGCCATGTCGATCGGCTCCATCAGCGCCTGCTTGGCCAGCAGCATGCAGTGTTCGGCCGTGCCGCCGATGCCGATGCCCAGCATGCCCGGCGGGCACCAGCCGGCGCCCATCTGCGGCAGCATTTCGATGACCCAATCAACGATATTGTCGCTGGGGTTCATCATCTTGAACTTGGACTTGTTCTCGCTGCCGCCGCCCTTGGCGGCGACATCGATGCTGACCTTGCTGCCCGGCACCATGGTAACGTGGAGCACCGAGGGGGTATTGTCGCGCGTGTTGCGGCGGGTGAAGGCCGGATCGGCGAGAACCGAGGCGCGCAGCTTGTTTTCCGGATGGTTGTAGGCGCGGCGCACGCCTTCATCGACCACTTCCTGCAATGATCGGCCGGATTCCAGCCGGCAGTTCTGGCCCCATTCCACGAAGACATTGACGATGCCGGTGTCCTGGCAGATCGGACGGTGCCCTTCGGCACACATCCGGCTGTTGGTCAGGATCTGGGCGATCGCATCCTTGGCCGCCGGGCCCTGTTCGGCCTGATAGGCATCACCCAGCGCGCGGATATAGTCCATCGGGTGGAAATAGCTGATGAACTGCAGCGCGTCGGCCACGCTATCGATCAGGTCTTCCTCGCGAATGGTCACCATCTCGGTCATGAAATCGATTCCTCGAACGGGGTTGTTTGCGGGCGCTTTAGGCCCGGAACCGCCCTCCCGTCAAAGCGCTTGGCGCGCGGCAGCGCTTCGCCTAGAAGCAAGGCGATTGCGGCGCTGTGTTGTTTTTGCAATACAGCCTGCTCAGAAGGGTTAAATCATGACTATCATTGCCGAGCGCCCGGGCACCGACCTTGCCGCTGCCCGCCGCGCGATGATCGACAGCCAGCTCCGCACCAGCGGGGTCAACGATCCCGCCGTGCTTGAAGCCTTTGCCCGCGTCGCGCGCGAGGATCACGTGCCGGCTTCCGCCCGGGCCCACGCCTATATCGACCGCGCACTCCCGCTGGGCGATGGCCATGCCCTGGCCGCGCCGCTGTTTCATGGCCGCATGCTGGTTGAGGCCGGACTGCGCAGCGACGACACGGTCTTGGTGGTGTCCTGCGGCAGCGGTTATCTCGCCGCGCTGCTCGAAGGCCTGGTGGCCAAGGTGACGACCGTCAGCGCCGCCGATGCCGCGGCCGGCAAGGCCAAGGGCAGCTACAGCCTGGTGCTGATCGACGGGGCGATTGAGCAACTCCCCGATGCCGTGGCGGCCCGGATTGAAGACGCTGGTCGACTGGTAACGGGCCTTGTCGAACGCGGGGTGACGCGCCTGGCCACTGGCCGCAAGGCAGCCGGGGCCGTGGCGCTATTGCCGCTGGCCGAAATGGGAATTCCGGTGCTGGCTGAATTCGCCGCACCCAAACGGTGGAGCTTCTGAGCATGGCCAAGCGGCTTGGGCGGGCAATCCTGCTGGCGGGAATCGGACTGGCAGCAACCCCGGCCCTGGCCGACGACCTGCGCGAGGCGCTGGTCATGGCTTACACCACCAACCCCACGCTCCAGGCGGCACGCGCCCAGCAACGCGCGGTCGATGCCGGGGTGGCAATCGCCCGCGCACCGGGCCTGCCATCGCTGAGCGGGACAGCCAATTACGTTGAGTTCGTGAAGCAGAGCAAATCGAGCTTCACTGCACCCGAACGGGCCCTGCAGACCCAGGCCAACTTTGGGGCACCGATCTATGCGGGCGGGGCGATCAGGAATTCGATCAACGCCGCCAAGACCCGCGTTGAAGCCGGGCAGCAGGATCTGCGGGCCGCCGAAAGCGGCGTCTTCAGCCAGGTCGTGGCCAATTACATGGACGTGATCCTGAACGAAGCCGTGGTCGGGCTGAACCGCCAGAATGTCCAGCGGCTAGAGGTCAATCTGCAGGCCACCAAGGACCGGTTCGAGATCGGTGACCTGACTCGCACCGACGTCGCCCAGTCCGAATCGCGTCTGGCCGTGGCGCGTGGCCAGACCCGCGCCGCCGAGGCAAACCTGCTCGCCGCGCGCGAACGCTATATCCAGGTGATCGGCAAGCAGCCCGAACAGCTGGCCAGCCCGCCGCCCTTGGTCGGTTTGCCAAAGGGGCCGGATGAAGCGGTCAGCTATGCGCTGGATCACAACCCCGATCTGGGTGCGGCCCGCCAGCGTTCGAAGGCCGCAGGATTCGATTCGAAAGCGGCCGGGGCCAACCGGCTCCCGACGGTCAGCCTCTTCGCGAACGGCACCTATACCAATTACTATGGGACATTGGGCGGACCCATCTCCGCCACCCTGCCGCAGACCGACACCACTGCCCAGGTGGGCGTGCGCGCAACCGTGCCGATTTTCCAGGGCGGCCTGCCCGCCGCGCAGAAACGCCAGGCCCAGGCGCGCGAGGGTGCCCAGCTTGAGCAGGAAATCGCGATCGAGCGAGCGGTCGTTGCCAATGTCCGGGCGGCCTATGCCCAACACCTCGCGGCGAATGAGATCATCGCCGCCAACCGCGCCGCAGTGGCGGCCGCGCAGCTCAGCCTTGAAGGCGTTCGCGCCGAAAACACGGTTGGCAATCGCACGATTCTCGACATCCTGAACGCCGAGCAGGAACTGCTCAGCGCGCAGGTCCAGCTCGCGACCGCCGAACGCAACGGCTACGTTGCCGGGTTCAACCTGCTGGCCGCAATGGGCAAGGCGGAAGCCCGCGATCTGGGGCTTGATGGCGGGGCGCTGTACGATCCTGAAACGAATTACGATCGCGTCGCCGGCAATATCTTTGACTGGGCAACCGATCCCGCGCCGAAACCGCAAGCGACACGCACCGTTGACTCAAAGCCGCAGGACGGGACAGTAGCCTCTAAGTGATTCTGTCCCGGGCGGGACAAACGGGGGCTTCTGCCATGCGCCAGTCAGGTGAACCGTCGGTCGAGGAAATTCTCGATTCGATCAAAAAGGTGATCGCGCGGGATAATCGCGCCGGCGCCGCCGTGGAACGCAAGGAGCGCGAAGAGCGCGGCCTCAAGACCGATCCCGCCGCATCGTTTGACGAAGACGATGTCTTTGAACTCGATGCCTCGGCCGAACTGGTCGAGGATGGCGCGGCAGACCCGCTGCTGCCAGAGAACACCGCCAGCTCGATGCGCGAATCGCTAGCGGCCTTGGCCATGCTGGCCGAACCGGGCGTGCCGCCGCAGATCGTCCGCTCGGGCGAAACCTCGCTCGAAGGGCTGACCCGCGAACTGCTCCGTCCGGCGCTGGCTGAATGGCTCGACAAGAACCTGCCGACCCTGGTTGAGCGGATGGTCGCCGCCGAGATCGCCCGGATCGTGGGCAAGAGGGGCTGAGCCCTGTCCGCATCGGTCGATCCGGCTGAGCTTGAGCTTGCCGAGCGCACGCTGGCGCGGCTGGGCGGGTTTGAAACGCGCTGGCAGATATTCCTCTGCGCCGACCCGGATGAACCCAAGTGCTGTGACCGCGCCACCGGCCATGAAGCCTGGCTGTTCCTGAAGAAGCGGCTGGGCGAACTGGGCCTGGGCGGCCACACCGGCGTGCTGCGCAATAAAGTGGGTTGTCTGCGCGTCTGCGCCTTGGGGCCGGTGGCCGTCGTCTGGCCGGGTCCGACCTGGTATCATTCCTGCACCCCGGCGGTGCTCGAACGGATCATTCAGGAACACCTGATCGGCGGCGTGCCGGTTGCGGAGTACCGGCTCAATCCCCCCGCCTAGGCCCTAGTCGCGATCGTCGATCGACTCGTCGTGGCCGGTGCCGCTGGACAGGAACAGCAGCGCCATCAGGGCCACGGTCAGCATGATCACCCCGGCAATGCCCAGCACCGTCGCAATATACAGGTGAATCGAAGGCAGCCCGAACTGCCAGGCAAGGTAGGCAATCAGCACCACGCAGACCGCGAGGGTCACCAGGCCCCAACGTTTGAGCAGGCGCTTATAGCGGGCCCAGGCGATGGCGGCGATTTCCGGGTTGTCGAGCGGAGATTGGGTCATCGCCGCGCCTTTGCGCCTCCCGACCGGACTGCGCAAGTGGACGTTGGTCCCGGACTCGCCAATCCGGCTGCTTCGTGTCATCCTCGCGGTCCTAGAGGGGAGTATCGTTATGACTATTGCCCGCCTGATTGCGGGGCGCAGCAGCCCCATTATCTCCATCGAAAGCACGGCCACGGTGCGCGAAGCGGTTGCGCTGCTGGCCGAAAAACGCATCGGCGCCTTGCCGGTCATGCAGGCCGGCGCAATCGTCGGCATCTTTTCGGAACGCGATGTGGTTTACGGCCTGGCTGGGCAGGGCGGCGCGATGCTGGACGGTCCGGTCGGCGCGGCGATGACTGCACCGGTGATCACTGTTGATCCGGAAACCGAGGTGCTTTCGGCTCTGGCGCTGATGACCCGGCGGCGGATCCGGCACCTGCCGGTGGTGCAGGGTGGAGCAATGGTCGGGTTCATCTCGATCGGCGATCTCGTCAAACACCGGATCGAGCGGATCGAATCCGAAGCCCAGGCCATGCGTAGCTATATCCAAAGCGCCTGACTGGCTGCGCCGGCCTTGCGAGTGGGTCTGCCGCGGCCTACATCAGCATCATGGATGCTCCGACGATGACTCTCAGCCCGGCGGCGGCCAAGCGCGTGGCGCTGATTGCCGAAAAGCAAGGCAAGCCGGCTGCGCTCCGCCTTTCGGTCGAAGGCGGGGGCTGTTCGGGGTTCCAATACCGGTTCGGTCTGGCGGAGTGCATCGAGGGCGATGACCTGGTGGTCGAAACCGATGGCGTAAAGCTGGTGGTCGATCCGGTCAGCCTCGATCTCGTCGCTGGCAGTGTGGTCGATTTTGTCGATTCACTGGGCGGCTCGGCGTTCAAGGTCGAAAATCCGCTCGCGGCCGCAGGTTGCGGTTGCGGTTCCAGCTTCGCCGTATGATTTGCTCGACTGACGTCTCGGGCAACGCCAGCCCACTCCCCCGGCCCAACCACCCTGAGCGTACCCTGTTGGGTGGCTGGGCCGGGGGAGTGGGCTGGCGTTGTGCAAGGCAAAGCGGCAGCTTTGCCGGACATTGCAAATGAGAATAGCCAGCTTCAACATCAACGGGATCAAGGCCCGTCTGCCGCGCCTGCTGGAATGGCTGGAAGAGACCCGCCCCGCGGTTGCCTGCCTGCAGGAAATCAAGACCCAGGACGAGGGGTTTCCCGCCGCCGAGTTTGAAAAGATCGGCTATCACGCGGTCTGGCACGGGCAAAAAGGCTTTAACGGGGTGGCCGTGCTGGCCGATGGCACGACGCCCAGGGTGGTTCAGCAGGGCTTGCCCGGCGATCCGACTGACGAGCATGCCCGCTACCTTGAGGTTGAGGTATTTGAGACCCGGATCGTCAACATCTACCTGCCGAACGGCAACCCCCAGCCCGGACCGAAGTTCGCTTACAAACTGGCCTGGATGGAGCGGCTGCGCGCCCGCATGCAGGCGATCAAGGCCGAGGAAGTCCCGGCTGTGGTGCTGGGCGATTACAACGTGATCCCAACCGACCGCGATGTCTGGGCTCCCGCCGCGATGGCCGATGATGCCCTGATGCAGCCCGAATCCCGCGATGCCTATATGCGGTTACTGGCCGATGGCTGGACCGACGCGATTGCCACGCACAATCCGGGCGGCGGGGTCTGGACCTTCTGGGATTATCAGGCGGGTGCCTGGCAGCGCGATCACGGCTTCCGGATCGACCACGCCCTGTTGTCACCCGAACTGGCGGACCGGCTCAAGGCTTGCGGTGTCGACAAGGAATACCGTGGCCGGGAAAAGGCCAGCGATCATGCCCCGGTGTGGATCGAGCTCCACCCGGCCGGCTGATAGAAGAAGGGGGGCCGCAGCCCCCCAACCCGCTTAGCGATAGAACACGTGGTTATCGACCCGGGCCATTCGGGTCAGCCGCCAGCCGGGGCTGACGAAAGCGGCGTGGAAGTAGAGCGCGCCTTCAACCGGGCTGCGCCACGACCCTTCATGCGCGATTTGCGCGATGGCCACGGCGGTCTTCCACTGGCGCGAGGCCTTCGGCACGGCCGGCAGACTGCCGCCACGAACAAAAGAGAACTGCGAGGGCTGGAAAACCACGCCGCAATAGGTGTCGGCAAACCGGCCCGACTTCGAACGGGCAACGATCACGCGGCCAACTGCCAGCTGGCCGTTGAACGACTCGCTCTTGGCTTCGTGGTAAATGGCGCTGGCAAGGCAGGTGAGTTCGCGCGAAAGTTCGGCAGGTTCTGGCTGCGCGGCCACGAGCTCGGCCAGGCTTGCAGCCTCATCATCAGCGGTTGCGGCCACTTCGGCCTGCGGAACCGGCTGGGAAACTGTGGGGAGGGTGGGTTCCGTCTGGTTCGCAGCAGGCTGCAGGGCCTGTGCTGCCGCGCCCGAACCATCGGCGCTGAAAAGAATCATCGAAGCAGTCGCGACGACAGCCGCAAGGCTGGCGCGGTTAAGCTTGGTACTATTCGAAATGCGAAGCATTAAGCCGTCTTATTGGGCGGTGGACCGACCTGACACAGGCTGAGACGGGGGCGGAAAAACCGAGATCAAACTGCCCCCGGCCGAAAAACCTGCCGGTTGTCCCCCGTCTGCGTGCTAACCCGAAAGGCTGGAATGCCGTCCGCGCCGCCTGCGCAAAAACAAAGGTCCGGCCCCTTGATTCCGCAGTGCAGCAGAGTCAACCTAAGGGTCAGGCTATTCCGATGAACCGTTCACCGTTCGCGATGTCCAGTTCAACAATCCACAGGTCGGGGTCCTGATCGCTGCGCCGATCAAGCCATTCCTGCAATTCACTTTTGTTGTCCGGGTCAGCCCTCGACAGCACCCATCCACGCGTGCCGTCAGCTTGCGGCATCCGTTCATAAACCCGCGCATTTCCGCCGCGTTCGAGCAGGACGAGCAGCACTGTCCCGGCATCGGGCTCACCCTTGTGGAGCACACTGGCAAAGCCGCCCTCGGCCCCGACTCGGCGGATCAGCGCCCCGACCTCAAGGTGGGCGGGAAGGCGGGGCTCGCCGCTCAGCCTGCCGCCGCCTGCATACCAGCGGCATAGCCGGACAGCCCTGACAGGGCGATCCGGCTGCGCATGAAGGTGCCGGTGCCGCGGCCAATCTCCTCGCCCTCGGCATCGACCAGCCGGCTTTCCGCCACCAGCACCCGCTTGCGACCCGAGACCCAGCGCCCCTCGGCCACCACCCGTCCGGCGCGGACGGGCTTGGTGAAGTGGAGGTTGAAGGCCGTGGTCAGGAGAAAGCGATCGGTGACCAGGGTATTGGCGGCATAGAAGGCCGCGTCATCCAGCATCTTGAAATAGATCGTGCCATGGGCCGCACCGGCGGCGTGGAAACAGGATTCATCGACCGTGAAGGCAATGCGTGCCGCACCTTCACCGGTAACGGTCAGTTCGGAATCAAACAGCCGGTTGACCGGCGCCGAAGCATAGAGGCTTTCCAGCGCGCGCCAGTGAACAGCGGCGCCGCTGGGCGTCGGCTCAGGCAGCGTTGCGGTCGATGACATTGGCGAGCAGGGCGTAAAGCGCCTCGGCCCCCGGCGCTTCAGCCAGGGCGGCGTGCATGGCGTCGTCGCGCATCATCCGGCTGATCGCGGCGAGCGCGTGAAGGTGCGCCGCCCCGGCCGACTCCGGCGAGAGCAGGCCAAACACCAGTCCCACGGGCATCCCGTCGGCCGCATCAAACGCAACCGGGGCATCAAGCCGCAGGAACACCGCCACCGGACGGGGCAAACCCGGTAGGCGGGCGTGCGGGATCGCCACGCCGCGACCAAATCCGGTGCTTCCCAGCCGCTCACGCTCTTCGATCCGTTCCAGCACGATGACCGGGTCAAGCCCGTAAACAGAGGCGAATCGCTGCGAAAGCTGCTCAAGAATCGCCTGTTTGCTGTCCGCCGCTACGGTGGCGACAGCATCGGGCGAGAGCGTGAAAAGTCCGGTCATGGCAGTGGAATATGTCCGAAACTGGTGGGCTTGGCGCGACCAAGGGGCAAGGGCGGCGGAAACGCGTCCGCACCATCAACCCCTCACCCCACCAAAGGTTGCGCGGCCCATAGACCCTTGATCAGGAAGGTTCAACCCATCCGATCGAGCCATCCCCGCGGCGGTAGACCATGTTGTGCTTGCCGGTACCGGCGTTCTTGAACAACAGGGCATTGGTGTTGCGCAGATCGAGCATCATCACCGCGTCCGATACCGTCGCCTCGGGAACATCGACCCGGGTTTCCGCGATCACCACCGGGGCGTCGATCGTCACTTCCTCAACCTCGGCATCGGGTTCGACAAAGACGGTATAGGCCGCCTCCTCGGTCTTCACGGCATGCTGGGCGGCTTCGTGGCGGTCCTTCAGGCGGCGCTTGTAGCGGCGCAGCTGCTTGTCGATCTTTTCGGCGGCCTGATCGAAAGCGATGTGGGCATCGTGGGCAATTCCCGCGCCCTTCAGCACCAGCCCCTGCATGACATGGGTGACGATATCGGCGCGAAAGGCCCCGGCGGGCGCGCGATTGAAGGTGATCGTCGAAGACAGCGCGCGCGAGAAGTACTTGCCAACAATCCCGGACAGCCGTTCCTGGGCATGGGCCTGCAGTGCCTCACCCGTCTCAATCTGGTGGCCGGAAACGCGGATATCCATAAGACTTCTCCTCCGTATCAACCCAACCTGCTCAAGACCTCCAGAGTGGCTCCTTGAGCGTGTCGAGAAACTGGGCGTGGGCGGCGAGTTCCGCCTCGCTTGGCGCGTGCGGCCGGGCGGCGCGGAATGGCCGCTCACGCTGCACCCGGGCGACCGGTTCGGCCAGATCGGACCCGACCGATTCAGCCGCGAGTTCCAGCCCGATCTGCCGGCCACCGGTCAGTTCAACATAGACCTGCGCCAGCAGTTCCGCGTCAAGCAATGCGCCGTGCAGCGTGCGATGGCTGCGATCGATGCCGTAACGGGTGCAGAGCGCGTCGAGCGAGTTCTTCGCGCCGGGATGGCGGATGCGGGCGAGCGCCACCGTATCGATCATCCGTTCGCGGCCGAGCGGATCGAGCCCGCACTTTTCCAGCTCCATGTTGATGAAGCCGAAATCGAATCCGGCGTTATGCGCAACCAGCATCGAATCCCCGATAAATTCCAGGAATTCGGCGGCCTTTTCATGGAAGCGCGGCTTGTCCGACAGGAAGGTGGCGGACAGGCCATGCACCGCTTCGGCGGCGGCAGGCATGTCGCGATCGGGATTGAGATAGCAGTGGAAGGTGGCGCCGGTGGTCACCCGGTTGATCATTTCGACGCAGCCGATTTCCACCAGCCGGTCACCGCTCCTGGGATCAAGTCCCGTGGTTTCGGTGTCGAAAATGATCTCACGCATTACCAACCTGATATCGGCCCCGTTTTCCTGACTGGCAAGGGGTCGACTCGACTAAATCTGCTCCGATACGATTGTGTGGACCAGCTGCTGTACCGCATGGCGGGTTTCGGCGAGCGAAGTGCCGGTATCGATGACATAGTCCGCGCGCGCCCGCTTCTCGGCATCGGGCACTTGCAGCTGCAGGATCTGGGCAAATTTTTCCGCGGTCATGCCCGGCCGGGCGAGCACCCGTTCGCGCTGTTGCGCATAAGGCGCCGAGACCACGGCGACGGCATCGAGCCCGTGATGGCCGGTCTTTTCAAACAGCAGCGGAATGTCGAAGACGATCAGCGGCGCGGTGGCATTATCCGCCAGGAAGGCCCGGCGCATTTCGGCGACTTCGGGATGGACGATGGATTCAAGCAGCTTGAGCGCCGCGGGATTGCCGAACACCGCCGCGCCCAGCTTTTGCCGATCGACACCTTGCGGTCCGGTCGTTCCGGGAAAGGCCCGCTCAATCGGGCCCACGCAGGCACCGCCCGCCCCCTGCAGCTCATGCACGGCGGCATCGGCATCGAACACCGGCACGCCAAGCCCACGCAACATGGCCGCAACGGCCGACTTGCCCATGCCGATCGAGCCGGTCAGGCCAAGGATGAACGGGCGGCTCATTGCGTCATCAGCCCGCGCAATTCGGCATCGCGGTCGCGCGGTGCCGGCGCGCCAAAGAACTTTTCGAAAGCGACAGCGGCCTGCCCGATCAGCATGGCTAGCCCGTCGATCGTCTGGAGGCCTTGGGCGCGGGCCTGCTGGAGCAGGGTGGTATCGGCGGGTGCGGTGACAATGTCATAGACCGTAGCATTGCCGAGGAACCCGCCCCACGGCAGGTCCAGCGGGGCATGGCCGCTCATGCCGAGCGGGGTGGCATTAACGATCAGGCTGAACACGTCTGGATCAGCCGGACGCAGCGGGCCCGGTTGAAGCTCGGCAATGTCGATCAGGAATTCGGGGTCATCGCCCAGATAGTGCCCAAATTCGGCCTTGGCCTTGGCCGGGTTGCGGCTGATCGACCAGATCATGAATTCTGCATGGAACAGCGCATCGATAATCGCCCGCGCTGCACCGCCCGTGCCGATCACATAGGCAAAGCGATAGGGCTCATCGCCCAGCAGCGGCCGGACCGGTTCCAGGAAGCCCGGTGCATCGGTGTTGTAGCCGGTCAGGCTGCCATCGGCTTCGCGCACCACGGTATTGACCGCGCCAATCCGCGCGGCCTCGTCATCGATCCGGTCGAGCAGCGGCATGATCGCCTGCTTGTGCGGCATGGTCACGTTACACCCGCGCCATGCAGCATCGCCGCGCCGCTCGGCCAGATAGGCGGCAAGCCCTTCGGCCGTAACATGGCAGCGGTGGTATTCGGCCTCGATCCCCAACAGGCCAAGCCAGAAGCCGTGGATCACAGGGCTTTTGGATTGGACAATCGGATCGCCGATTACTTCAGCATATGGCGTTGTCATGCTGGCAGCACACCCCTTTGGCGGAGCGCGCCCAGGACCGGCAACAGGGGCATGCCCAGCACGGTAAAATGGTTGCCGTCGATGCTGTCGAACAGTTGCACCCCCAACGCCTCGATCCGAAACACGCCAACGCAGCCGCTGACCGCGGGCCATTCGGTGGCCAGATAGCCCTCGATAAAGGCATCGGACAGCTCACGCACCTGCAGCCGCGCGACATCGGCATGGTCCCAATCGACCTGCGCGCCGCGCGCCAGGGCAGCGGCGCTGTGGAGTTCCATCACCTTGCCCGAGAAGAACCGCAGGTGTGCGGCGGCTTCCTCAAGACTGCGCGGCTTATTGAACCGGCGGCCGGCAACGGAGACCAGCGAGTCACTGCCGAGCACCCAATCAGCCCCGCCCTCCGCCACCGCCAAGGCTTTGGCCCGGGCGAGGGCCAGCGCAACCGCGCGCGGCTCTGCATCGATCAGCGCATCTTCCAGCGCCCGCTCATCGACATCGGCCGGGCGGGCGGTGAACGGCACCCCGGCATCGGTCAGCATCGCCCGGCGCGAGGCACTTTGCGAAGCGAGGACCAGCGCGGTCATCGCTGTTCCTCCCCGGCGTGGGCTTCGTTGTAGATATTGATCACGGCGGCGGCGGTTTCCTCAATCGATCGCCGGGTGACGTCGATCACCGGCCAGCCGTTATCGGCAAACATCCGCCGGGCATACTGCACTTCGCGGGTGACCTGGTCCTGATCGACATAGGCCGTCTCAGGTGCCTGGTTGAGCGAGAGCAAGCGGTTGCGGCGGACCTGAACCAGCCGTTCGGGCGCCGTGGTCAAACCGATCACCAGCGGATGCTTCAACCCGAACAACGCCGGTGGCGGCGGGCTTTCAACCACGATCGGAATGTTGGCAACCTTGTAACCCCGGTTGGCCAGATAGATCGAAGTTGGCGTCTTTGAACTGCGCGAGACACCGGCCAGAACGATGTCCGCCTGTTCCCAGTCCTCCCAGGCAACCCCATCATCATGGGCAATCGTGAAGTGAATGGCATCGACCCGCGCGAAATAGGCTTCGTCCATCGCGTGCTGGCGCCCCGGTCGGGCGTGGGGATGCTGGCCCAGCGCCGATTCCAGCGCATCGACCGCCCGGTCCAGCACCGGCACAACCGGAAGCCCAAGCGCGCGGCACCGCTCTTCCAGCCGGGCGCGAATATCGGCATTGGCCAGGGTGAAAAACACCAGCCCGGGATTGCTGGCGACCTCACCCATGATCCGATCCAGGTGCTGGAGCGAGCGGACCATCGGCCAGAAGTGTCGACTGACTGCGGCACCCTCAAACTGGGCCAAGGCAGCCTTGGCGATCATCTCCAGCGTTTCGCCGGTGGAATCGGACAGGAGATGGAGGTGGAGGCGCGGCATCGCTGTTCTGGGCTACCTTTCAGGCCAGCTGGCCCTGTGGACAGTTGGCCGCATAAACCACGGGAGAAGCCTCGGGACAAGTTCGGGGACAGATTCCCTGCCCGCTTCCGGCCAGACCGCCCAGTGCTTGTGGACAAGGGGAAAACGATTCCCACAGGCTGGGGACAGTGGGGACAACCTCTGCTTGACGCGGCCGGACAGGGATTCGCATCTGCGCTTGCCCCTGTTCAGCCCGGGACAATTCAGGCAAGGGGCGCCAATCCCCGCTTTCCACAGGGCCAACAACCTACAAAAACCTTTTAAGAATCTAATTTGAATTGGATTGGAATCCGCGATGCCCGGTTTGCTCCTGCGTAATCTCTCTGGCGAAAACACGGCTGAGCGGCCAGTTTGGCTAATGCGCCAGGCCGGGCGTTACCTGCCCGAATACCGCGCCTTACGGGCCAGCAAGGGCGGGTTCCTAAACCTGGTCTACGATAGCGAGGCTGCGGCCGAGATCACGCTTCAGCCGATCCGCCGGTTCGGTTTTGACGGGGCGATCCTGTTTTCCGACATTCTGATCGTGCCCTATGCCATGGGTCAGGACCTGCAATTCCTGGTGGGCGAGGGTCCGCACCTCTCGCCCCGTCTGCTCGATGCATCGCTGGCGAGCCTCTCAGCCGTGCCGGAGCGGCTAAGCCCAATCTATGACACCGTCCGCCAGGTGAAGGTGGCCCTGCCGGCTGACAAGACCCTGCTGGGCTTTGCCGGCAGCCCCTGGACCGTTGCGACTTATATGGTGGCCGGTGAAGGCAGCCGTGACCAGCATGACACCCGCGCCCTGGCCTATCGTGACCGTGCCGGCTTTCAGGCGATCATTGACGCCATCGTCGCTGTGACGGTTCAATACCTGATCGGTCAGATCGAGGCCGGCGCCGAAGCAGTCCAGCTGTTTGATTCCTGGTCGGGCAGCCTTGCCCCCAGCGAATTCGAACGCTGGGTCATCGCGCCCAATGCGGCGATCGTGCGGCAATTGAAGGCGCGCTATCCCAATGTGCCGGTGATCGGCTTTCCCAAGGGGGCCGGCGAAAAGCTGGCGGCCTATGCGCGTGAGACCGGCGTGGATGCGATCGGGATCGATGAAACGATCGATCCGCTGTGGGCCGCGCGGGAATTGCCCGCGGGCATGCCGGTCCAGGGCAACCTTGATCCCTTGCTGCTGCTGGCCGGCGGGGCTGAGCTGGAAAGCCAGGCGCTGCGCATCCTTGAAGCTTTCGCCGATCGCCCGCACGTGTTCAACCTCGGGCATGGCATTGGCCAGACCACGCCGGTTGAGCATGTCGGGCAATTGCTGGCGCTGGTGCGCGGCTGGAAGCGCTAGTATGCTGTTCCAATGCTATCGTGGGTGCTCTCGATGACCTATCTGTGGCTCAAGGCTGGCCATATCACCTTTGTGATCTTCTGGATGGCGGGGCTGTTCATGCTGCCGCGCTTTTTTGTCTACCACCAGGAAGCCGAGCCGGGCTCGCCCGAGGAAGCCCGCTGGGTTGAGCGCGAGCGCCGCCTGCTGCGGATCATCCTCTGGCCGGCCATGGCGCTGACCTGGCTGCTTGGCCTGACATTGGCCCTTTCCATCGGCGCTTTCACCCAGCCGTGGTTTCACGCCAAGCTTGGCCTGGTGCTGATCCTGACCGCCTATAACGTCTGGATGGCCGGTTATGCTGCCGATCTGGCGCGCGGGGTTCGGCGCCTGGAAGGCAAACGCCTGCGGATTCTGAACGAGGTGCCGGGGATCGCCACGGTGCTGATTGCCATCATGGTAATCGTGAAACCGTTCTGATCCTGCGTTGACCACCTTCACCTAACAGCCTACCGACACATTGTCCGGCATGGGCGCGCAACACGAATGGCGCGCCACGATCCGCTTTCCCCAAGCCCATCGATCGACCGGCCATTCACAGCCTGCGCCTGCTGCGCAAATATCGGAAATACAACAGAAATGCATCTTAAAGAACTCAAGAAGAAAACCCCTGCCGAGCTGGTCGAAATGGCCGAAGAGCTTGAGGTTGAAGCCGCATCGACGATGCGCCGCCAGGACCTGATGTTTGCGATCCTCAAGGAATTGGCCGAGGATGGCGAAGAGATCATCGGCCAGGGCACGATCGAGGTGCTGGCTGACGGTTTCGGCTTCCTGCGCAGCCCGGAAGCGAACTACCTCGCCGGTCCCGACGATATTTACGTTTCACCCAACCAGGTCCGCAAATGGGGTCTGCGCACCGGCGATACGGTGGAAGGCGAAGTCCGCGCCCCCAAGGATGGTGAGCGTTACTTTGCGATCACCAAGCTGATCAGCATCAACTTTGATGAGCCCGAAGTGGTCCGCCACCGGGTCAACTTCGATAACTTGACCCCGCTGTATCCCGATGAGCGGCTGAATCTCGATACGCTTGATCCGACCGTCAAGGACAAGTCGGCGCGCGTGATCGACATCATCAGCCCGCAAGGCAAGGGCCAGCGCGCCCTGATCGTCGCCCCGCCGCGCACCGGTAAGACCGTGCTGCTGCAGAACATCGCCAAGGCGATCACCGACAACCACCCGGAAGTGTTCCTGCTGGTCCTGCTGGTCGACGAGCGGCCCGAGGAAGTGACCGACATGCAGCGTTCGGTGAAGGGCGAGGTGATCTCCTCAACCTTTGACGAACCCGCCACGCGCCACGTCCAGGTTGCCGAAATGGTGATCGA
>JACCDI011581655.1_pt1 | contig 18945 bp, 16 predicted proteins | sample 7442791 | NCBI WGS metagenome assembly JACCDI01 (sample SAMN15323434, study PRJNA562643) | freshwater metagenome | isolation source: river surface water | place: USA:Blue River Watershed | collected 2017-08-15
AAGATAAAGCCGCTCAAATGGACGTAAAACTTCAAAGTGAAGCATCTCGTTTGAAAAGTGAACAAAATAGTTTTCAAGCCAATATGCAAAAAAATGGCGAAGCTTGGGCCAAACAAAAATACATGGAATTGCAACAAAGAGAGCAACAATTACAATACGCTCAACAAGGAATGTTGCAACAATTACAAGGCGAAAGCGGTCAAGAAATGGACAGTTTGGTAAAAAAATACAAACAAATATTTAAAGATTACGGGAAAGAAAAAGGGTACGATTACATCTACGGAACAGGTGAAGCAGCAACCGTTTTATATGCAAAAGATAGCTATGACATCACTAAAGAACTAATCAAATTAGTAAACAGCAAATACGTTGACGAAAAAGACAAACCTGTAGCCAAAAAAGAAGAAAAATAATCTAAAGTCCTGATGAAAATTGGGACTTTTTTTATTTAATTATTTTATTAAGTGCTTCTAAAAATAAATTTCTTTCAATATTAAAATTTTCTATTAATAGTTTAATTTGATTAAAATAGAATTCTCTTTCATCATTTGTAGAACCAGAATATACATTTTCAGAAGATAAAAAACCATTAATATTATTATTAAAACAATTTGTAAAGACTTGACCTTCATTTAAATTAAGAATATCTTCTAACTCAATTTCATAAATAGTTGCAATTTTATTTAGTCTTTCTAAGTCTATCTTTGTTGAGTCATTTTCTAAATTAGCATAAGCTTTTCTAGAAATAAATAATTTATCAGCAAGTTCTTCCTGAGTATAACCTTTAATTTTTCGTAAAAGTTTTAGTTTTTCTCCGATTTTCATTTTGGCATTTTTAATTTCAATTTGATACTTAATACTACCATAAAGGTAATTTATTTATTCCCATTTTTGCAAAATTATTAATAAAAATATTTTAAAAAAATGAAAAAAAAATTATTGTTCCTAGCCTTATTTTTCGCTTTAAACAACATTTTATTAAATGCGCAAACTTCTGAAAAAAAAATTATTAGATCTTGTGTTAAAAGCAGTTGTTGTGATTTGTACTTTTTCTCAATAGATGTTTTTAGTGAGACAACTTGTCATACGATTATTACAAATAAAGTAGGAGATTCTAAAGACTATGTCAGTATAAAACTTGAAACAAAAGACAATAAAATTATTAAAGAACTGGTATTAGAACAAGATAGATTATTACCAAATATGCTAAATGATAAAGGAGAGGCTTTAATTATTCCAAAAGGCCGATATTATTCTCAAAATAATGAGTTTTTAATTGAAACTACCACTTCAAGAGTGAGAAATTTTTGTTATATAAGAGAATCTTATGGTACAATTTTAGGAGTTTCAGTTGCTACATCTATAAAGGTATGTGTGATTTATGGCATAGTATTGTTTGATTTTACTAAAATGAGTAATCAAGCTGATGTTGTGTTAACTATTGATAAAGAAATTATTGATAAATATTCAAAAGATGGTTTTTTGATTTTTGATAAAGATTTTGAAGTTACATTAGAAAATGAAGGAAAAGCTTATAAATCAATTATTAAAGCGGGTAAATATTTAGTTTCAGATGATAGTAATATTTATTTTAAAAATGTTATTTTTGAGAGTAAATAATAATTAATAGAATGAAAAAAATAATAATAGGTGTTTGTATCTTTATCGTAATAATAATCTTTTTTTTTAGAAATTTTGGTATTGAAATTGGAGATATTACAATAGGTAGACAGGTTAATCATTTCATAACTCAAAAAAGTGAGGTTAAAGATTCTCCTTTTTATAAAAATCATTTCCAAAAAGATTCTCTAATAGTTTTAAATGTTTGGGCAACTTGGTGCAAACCCTGTATTCAAGAAATCCCAGATTTGAATGAAGTAAAAAAAGAATTTAAAGACAAAGGAGTTGTTTTTTTATCTATTTCAGTTGATAAAGATTCAATTGAACTTAATAAGTTTTTGAAAGGAAAAATGTTTAAATTTAAGGACATTACAAATTCTAACAAAGAATATATTAAATCGATTTTAAATTTATTAGAAAACAAAGAAACTTCTGATAATCAAGATTATAATAAAGTTCCTAAAACTTTTATTATTAAAAACCAACAAATTCTAACCTCTATTAACGGCACAATAGATAAAGATGAATTAATTTCTAAAATTAATAAATTTAACGATGAATAAAATTTGCGTTATCTTATTTTTCTTTTGTTTATCTTCACATTCGCAATCAGATATAGAGAAAATTTTAAAAGGAGGTGAGATCTTGATAAATGGATTAAGTGTTTTAAAATCAAATAAAACAGAATCAAAAAGTGATCAATCAAGTAAGAAAATACAAAGTCTCTGCGTTAAAAATAGACTTAATGAAAAAATTTTTTTCAAATTAAGTGGAAAAGATGAAGAAGATAATAAAATTATCAAAGAGTTAGTTGTCCAAAATGATGAAAAAGAATGTGTTTTTGAGATTCCTAAGGGAATTTACACTTATGAAATAATTCTCTCAAATAAAGAGATTTACAAAAAAGGTGAATATAAAATTGATGATGACCTAATATTTACAGTCAAAAAAGAAGAATAATTGAAAGTCTCGAGTAATCGGGACTTTTTTATTTCTAATCGTTTCGTTACCTTTGTTTTACTAAAATCAAAGCCATGGAATTTGTATCTGCCGAAGCAAAATATGTTTTGCAATTCATCAACCAAACCAATCGTTCGGTGTTTCTTACCGGAAAAGCGGGAACAGGTAAAACGACCATTCTCAAAGAAATCATCAAAACAACTCACAAAAATACCGTTGTTGTGGCTCCAACCGGAATCGCAGCATTAAACGCTGGCGGAGTTACGATTCACTCTATGTTTCAGTTGCCGTTTGGCGGATTCATCCCAGACAATTCCGCACCACAGTTTCTCGAAAACTCCAAATTTGAAAGTCGCTCCACATTGCGTAGACATTTCAAAATGAGCAGTTTAAAGAAAACAGTCATTCGAAACATGGAATTACTCATCATTGATGAAGTCAGCATGTTACGATCTGATTTACTCGATGCAATGGATTTTATGATGCAATCCGTTCGCAAAAAAAACCGCCCTTTTGGTGGCGTTCAAGTACTTTTTATTGGCGATTTACTACAACTTCCGCCAGTTATCAGAGACGATGAATGGCAAACCTTACGTAATTATTACCGCGGAAAATTCTTTTTCAACGCACATGTTATCGAACAAAATCCGCCCTTGTACATCGAATTATCAAAGATTTTCAGACAAACCGACGACCAATTCATTTCGGTACTTAATAGCCTGAGAAACAACCGAATGACGCAAAATGACATTCAGATTTTAAACCAACACGTTCAACCCAATTTCGATTTAAAAGCCAATAAAGGGTACATTACGTTAACTACTCACAACGCCAAAGCCGATAGTATTAACACTCAGTCTTTGAAGGATTTAGAGGGGAAAACTTTTGTTTACAAAGCCGATATTATTGATGATTTTCCAGATAAAATTTATCCGTTAGAGGAAAAGTTAGAACTTAAAATTGGCGCACAAATCATGTTCATCAAAAACGACGTTTCGTTTGAAAAAAAGTTCTTCAACGGCAAAATGGGAATAGTTGAATCGCTTTCAGAACAAGAAATCTGGATTCATTTTCCCGACGAAAAAAAGAGCATCGAAGTGGAAAAATACGAGTGGCAAAACATCAGATATACCGTAAACGAAAACACCAAAGAGATTGAAGAAGAAGTATTAGGAACGTTCACACATTATCCAATCAAACTCGCTTGGGCAATTACGGTTCATAAGAGTCAAGGTCTAACGTTTGACAAAGCGGCACTCGATGTTTCGCAAGTTTTTCTCCCAGGACAAGCCTATGTTGCTTTGTCGCGATTGCGCTCGTTGGATGGTTTAGTCTTGCTTTCGCCTTTGCAAATGAACGGAATTTCCAATGATCAAGATGTGATGGAATACGCCACCAATAAAGCAACGGAAGACGTTCTGGAAAACACGTTGAAACAAGAAACCCAAAATTACATTCACCACTATTTAGTGAATTGTTTTGACTGTAAAGATTTGGCGCAAGAATGGCGTAATCATTACTACAGTTTCAACGATAAATCAGAGACTTCACAAAAATCGAAACACGCAAATTGGGCAAAAAATCAGTTTGATGCAATTGATAATTTGGTGGAACCTTCGCGAAAATTTATTCTTCAATTGAACAAACTATTTTCATCAACTATTGATTTACAGTTTATTAACGAAAGAATTCAAGCCGCATACAATTATTTTTTTCCACCGATGAATCAGTTGTATCGCGACATGATTTGGAAGTTGGAAGAAATCAAACGCATCAAAAACGTAAAGGAGTTTTACGAAGAATTAACAGCTTTGGAAGAACTTCAATTGCGATTCATTTTGAATTTGATGAAAGCCAAACTATTAGTAGAAACGGTGGTCAAAGGCGAAACAATTTCAAAAGAAAAGCTGTCTTCGGATGAAGTTCGTTGTTATCGAATCAAAACTGTAGATGCGATTCGAGAAGAATTCAAATCGGCCAATATTCAACTCATTGAAGAACAAGGCGATGTAGACCGTTATTCCAAAAAGAAAAAATCCAAAGAACCCAAAAAATCAACGGTTCAGGAAACTTACGAACTCTGGATACAGCGCAATACCATCAAAGAAATTGCAGCAATCCGAAAATTAACTCCGCAAACCATCAGCGGTCACTTGGCCAAACTCATCGAAAATCAGACCATTTCGCTTTCCGATGTCTTGCCTGAAGATCGAATAGAAGCCTTATCAGAAGCTTTTAAAGGATTTAAAGGTGAAGCTTTGGGCGAATTGAAAGAAAAATACGGCGACGAATTTACTTGGGATGAACTAAAAATGTACAAGGCGAGTTTGTAATTAGTTTTTATGAATCAAACGCGTCAGTTTAATCGATAAATCCGTCAGAATAATTTTGGCATTTCCGTTGCGTTCGATGTGATACGAAGCATCAGAAAGCGAAGTAAATATCTCGTGAATGTTATTTCCCGTGACAAAAGGCGCAAATTTTTCTAAGGTAAATCCACTGACTTTAGGCTCAAAATACACCAATTTTTCAGCTTGGTAATTCAGCATCAAGGCTTGTCGGAACACATCAATACAATAATTCAAAAACTTTTTCTGGCTTTCGCGCCCAATACTGGCAATGTTTTCGCTCCAAGCAATCAAATCGTTAATTGCGGCCGCATTTTTCTTAGCACTGTAAGCCGCACGAAGCCAAGTGACAAACCATTCTTCAAATGGAAATTCTTCGCTGTCGCCATTCAAAATTTGCAATGCTTTATTGAAATTTCCTTGCGATTGATGAGCTATTTTTAATGCTTCATTTTCAGAAACACCATATTTCGTAATGAGTTCACTCGAAATCACTTCTTCAGGTAACGCATTGAAATGCAGTACTTGGCAACGCGATCGAATCGTTTGAATGATGTCTTCTTCGTTTTCTGAGATTAAAATGAAAACCGTTTTGTCGGTTGGTTCTTCTAGTAACTTTAGTAATTTATTAGAAGCCGAAATGTTCATTTTATCGGCCATCCAAATGATCATTACTTTATAACCGCCTTCTAATGATTTTAAAGATAACGATTTGACGATTTCAGTAGCATCTTCAACGCGAATTTCGCCTTGCTTGTTTTTTACACCCAAAAGTGTGTACCAATCAAACAAACTTCCGTAACAGTTTTCATTCAAAAAAGTCCTCCAATCCTGAATAAAATCGAGACTTTTTGGTTTTGATTTGATGTCTTCCGTAGTTACCGTTGGATACACAAAATGCAAATCAGGATGCGAAATGGAGTTGAATTTTAAGTTACATGCTTCGTTAGAACCGACGTTTTCACTGCCTGAATTCCCACAAATAATGTACTGAGCATAGGCGATTGCCATAGGTAAAGTTCCGGTTCCTTCAGGACCAACAAACAACTGAGCATGTGGAATTCTCCCAATACTCGCACTCTTAATTAAGTGGTTTTTGATGTGGTCGTGACCTAAAATTTCAGAAAAAAGCATGAGCAAATATAGTACAAAAAAATCAAAAAACGCTTTTTTTTAGCATAAAAACATAAAGATAAAAACCTACAAAAAATATATTATTTTACACTTAATCGATAAAAACATACACTTTAACGAATTTAATTCTAATTTCACCCTGTTTTTAAAAAAGTAATAATACCCTAATAAAGTTTTTTATGAAACACACCAAACAATTTCTTGTTTCGGCTTTTGCCGTATTATTTTCATGTGGATTTGCTCATTCACAAACTCCAATTCCGTTTAAAGTACGTTATCATGCTTTTGTAAAAGGAGATATGGCAGTAATTGCCAACTCAATTGTTAACCGAACCGATTACAATAATGCTACTTCAGTTCCATACCACAACCAATCGAATCATGCACTTTTGAACGATCAATTCCAAATGGAATACATTGATATTGACAATGATGGCGGCACTTTTTCGTCGAGTTCAGCATCTTTAGTGGTTGATAATCCAGAGCACAAAAAAATAATCTATGCCGCTTTATATTGGTCGGCTACCTACAAATACAATACTGGAATTCAGAAAAGTGAGGAAAAATTTGTTGCTGATGACGACAATAGAGAAGCGATTAATGACATCAAAATTAAATTCCCAAATCAAGAAAAATACACCAACATCAAAGGCGAAATTCTATTTGATGGTCTTGGAAAAAAAGAATTTAAAGAATGCGCACCTTATGCGGTTTATGCAGATGTAACCGATTACATCAATCAATTGGATAATCCTTTTGGTGAATATACAGTGGCCAATATCAGAGCAACAGAAGGCAGTATTAGTGGCGGAGTTGCTGCAGGTTGGACGCTATTTGTAGTGTATCGCGATGCATCCTTGAAAGGAAAATTCATTACGAGTTTTGATGGTTTTTCGGGATTGAATGATGAGTTTACCGATGTACAATTTTCTGGTTTTACAACAATGTCCGAAGGTCAGGTGAATGCCAAAGTAGCTCTTGCCGTCTTAGAAGGCGATAACAACTTAACAGGCGATCAATTCTTTTTTAAAGCTGGAGAGAATGATAAATATTCCGTTTTAGATAGTCCAATTCGCAAACCCAAAAACTTCTTAAACAGTTCAATAACTATTGATGAAAATCATTTTTCTGATCGAAATCCCTACAGCAAAAACACTTTAGGATATGATACTTGCATGATGAACATTAATAATCAGAACAATTCGGTGCTTGCCAACAATGTTACCAATGCAACTTTACGAATGAAATCTAGTGGCGATCGATGCTATATGTTTTTTTCGGCCTTTAATGTTGAAGTGCTTGAAAATGAAAACTTTAAATCAATTGCAACTCCAGAAATTTACGTTTCCAATGAAACCGATTTATCTGAATTTGTAGTGGAGAAAAAAGAAGTTAAAACGCAAGTTGAAAAACCTTCTGTAATTAGAAAAAATACTACAGAAATAAAATCAGCTTCCATAGATGGATTTCCCTCAGGATATTATATTATTGCAAACGTTTTTGAAAACGAGTCTAACTCGAAAAAATTTGTATCAAAATTGAATTCAAATGGTGTTTCGGCAACCTCATTTTCAGATCCAAAAAACAAAAACAATTACGTTTATTTAGCCAAAGCAAATGATAAGTCAGTTGCTATAGACCTATGTAATTCGAAACTGAACAACACCTACAATGATCACGTTTGGATATTGTCTGTAAACAACAAAGAAGACATAATGATTACCAATTTAGAAGAATAAAATCCCCAATACTACCGAAAATGAAAAAGTTTAGCCCTAAAAACATTTGTTTTTCGATGATGGTTCTCGGAATGGCATTCGCTCATTCTCAAAACCCATTCAAACCCAGATTTCAAAAAGAATTAAATGGCGATGTTACGATTTTAGCCAACAACATCACCAATCGTGTGGATTACAGCAATTCATCCAATGTGCCGTATTACAATCATACCAGTACTGCCTTATTGAACGACGATTTCACTATGGAATACATCGATATTGATGGAGATGAATCAACGTTTTCATCCAGTAGCGCAGAGTTGTTTCTCGATACTAATTCACCTAAAAAAATAGTTTATGCCGGATTGTATTGGTCTGGAACTTACAAATACAATATTGGAGACCAACCTAAAGAAGACAAATTTGTGGCCATTGATGCCGGAAGAGCATCTGTTTCTACAGTAAAAATTAAATATCCCAATCAAACGCAATACAAAAGTGTTACAGGAACAGTTATTTTTGACGGATTGAACTCGTCAGAATACAAAGATTTTGCTCCTTATGTGGTGTATGCCGACATCACTGATGACGTAATTGGGTTGTCAAATCCTTCTGGAGTGTATACTTTGGCCGACATCAGAGCGACACAAGGAATGTTGCGAGGCGGAATTGCTTCGGGTTGGCAGATTTTCATCGTGTATGAAGACAGTTCAAAACCCATGAAAAGCATCATTACGTACGATGGCTTTTCGGACGTTTCAAGTTCATCGGTTAGTTTGAATTTTAATGGATTCAAAACCGTGGCTCAAGGTCAGGTAAAAGTACAAATTGCCGCTGCAGCTTTAGATGGAGATTACAAAGTTCCTGGCGATAAAGTGTCCATCAAAACGCCCAAAACTAAAAATTTTATTCCGGTAACCAACAAATTGAGAAAGCCCGATAATTTCTTCAATAGTTCCATTACCATTGATAACAAACACCAAGTGAATCGTTTTCCAGACAGTAAAAACACATTGGGTTTTGACAGTTGTTTGACTACGGTTGCCAACGAAAACAATTCCGTTTTTGAAAACAACAGCTCGGAAGCAACTTTAAAAATCGAATCGGATAGTGATAAGTGCTTTTTATTTTTTGCGTCTTTAATTGTTGATGAGTCGATTCCGGCTGCACCAGTTGCACAAAAACCTGCGAGTATGACCAACAAGGAAATGTTGGAACAGTACGACATCAAAAAAGTGCAACAAATGAAAGAGATTTATGCCGATTTATTTCAAACTACCTCAGCCAAAAACTTGACGACAAAAGCCCAGACTTTTTCGAATAAAAAAGGCGAAGTTAAAAAAGAATTAATCGAGGTTTTGACACTCAATATTACGGGTCAAGAAAAAGGATTTTATGTGGTTACAAACGCTTTTGTAGATCCAAGTAATGCTAAACCTTATTCTACTTTATTGACCTTAAAAGACGTCAAAAATCAAATGTTTGTCAACAAAATCAACAACTATACTTACGTTTATTTAGAGCGATTTGATCAATTGGAAGACGCGATTAGTTTTTATGCTTCTAAAGCCAACGGAATGTATTCGGAGAAATTATACATCGTTTCTGTAAATACCGTTATCACTGGAATAACTGATATGGATTAATGTTTTCAATGGGTTTAATTCCCATCAATGAGTTTTGTCATTTTTATTAAAAAAACAAAAGACTATCTTTGCAATCAACTAAATTAACTGATTCTAAAGATGAAAACTATTAACGATTTTAATTTTAAAGATAAAAAAGCGGTAATTCGTGTTGATTTTAACGTGCCTTTGGACGAAAATTTCAATGTTACCGATACCAACCGAATTGAAGCGGCAAAACCAACCATAGATAAGATTCTAGCCGATGGCGGAAGTGTGATTTTGATGTCGCACTTAGGAAGACCCAAAGGAAAAGAAGACAAATATTCCCTTTCACATATCGTAAAAACTACCTCTGAAATTCTTGGAGTTCCTGTTCAATTTGCTGCCGATTGTAGAGGCGAAGTAGCTCAAAATGCAGCTTCTAACTTAAAGTCAGGCGAAGTTTTACTTCTTGAAAATTTACGTTTTTATGCCGAAGAAGAAGCGGGAGACGTTGCCTTTTCAAAAGAATTAGCCTCATTAGGCGATATTTATGTAAACGATGCTTTCGGAACCGCACACCGCGCTCATGCTTCAACCACGATTATAGCACAGTTTTTCCCAGAACACAAATGCTTTGGGTTATTATTGGCCAAAGAAATTGAAAGTTTGAACCGCGTTTTGAATAATTCAGTAAAACCCGTAACTGCTGTTCTTGGTGGTTCAAAAGTGTCTTCTAAAATTACCGTAATCGAAAATATTTTAGATAAAATCGACCACATGATTATTGGAGGTGGAATGACTTTTACGTTCATCAAAGCATTGGGTGGAAAAATTGGTGATTCGATTTGTGAAGACGATAAAATGGAATTGGCGCTTGAAATTTTACACAAAGCCAAAGAAAAGAACGTACACATCCACATTCCAGTTGATGTTGTGGCCGCCGATTCATTTTCTAACGATGCCAAAACTCAAATTTTAGATGTTAGAGAAATTCCAGACGGTTGGCAAGGTTTGGATGCTGGACCAAAATCATTGGAAAATTTCAAAGAAGTGATTATGAATTCCAAAACCATTTTATGGAACGGTCCATTGGGTGTTTTTGAAATGGAAAATTTTGCTCATGGAACCATTACTTTGGGCGAACAAATAGCCGAATCTACTAGAAACGGAGCTTTTTCTTTAGTAGGTGGCGGCGATTCTGTTGCAGCTGTAAAACAGTTTGGTTTAGAAGAAAAAATGAGCTACGTTTCTACTGGTGGCGGTGCGATGTTGGAAATGTTAGAAGGAAGAATTTTACCGGGAATTGCAGCAATCATCGATTAAATGCAACTTTTAACAATATTTACACATTTTTTAGCGTTATAAGATTTATTTTTGCAAAATCTTAAAATACTGAATAATAAATAATTGAGAAATCAATATGTCTATAAAAAATAAATTAACCTACACTTTTTTACTTGTTTCATCCTTTTTTTACGCTCAGGAGACAACCCCTATTGTCGATACGATTGTAAAAAAAGAAGTGAAAATTTCATTCCTTGACTCCATTAAAGCCACTTTTGTTCACGACGAAATGGCTACTTGTGTGGATAGTTTGTGGATGAAAGAATTGACTTCGCTCGACTTGTACGATAGCATGACCAGTGATATCTGCAAAATTGATACTGAGGAAACCGTTGATTTTGAACTACCCACCGAATTGTTAAAAGAGCGATTGAAGTTGATGGACGAAAAATCGCCTTTCAATATTGAATACAATGTTGGTTTAGAGAATGTTATCAAATCATTTTTAAAAAATAGAAAACGCGGATTCGAACGTTTGATGGGATTATCACAATTCTATTTCCCGGTTTTTGAAGAACATTTGGCTAAAAACAACATTCCGTTAGAGATTAAATATCTAGCGATTGTTGAGTCGGCATTGAATCCAAAAGCCGTTTCAAGAGTAGGAGCAACGGGTTTGTGGCAGTTCATGTACCACACCGGAAAACAATATGGTTTAAAAATCGACTCGTATGTTGACGAACGAAGCGATCCTTACAGAGCCAGCGAAGCCGCATCACAGTACATGACCAATATGTATAAAATGTTTGGCGATTGGGATTTGGTATTGGCATCGTACAATTCGGGTCCGGGAAATGTAGCCAAAGCAATTCGTCGCTCAGGCGGAAAACAAAATTTCTGGAACATTAAAAAATTCTTACCAAAAGAAACTCAAGGATATCTTCCTGCTTTTTTAGCAACGATGTACATTTTTGAATACCACAAAGAACACGGAATTGTGCCTAACAAAGCCATTGCCAATCATTTTGCTACCGATACTATTGCAGTTAAACGCCACATTACATTCAAACAAATTTCGGATTTATTCAATATTTCAGAAGCGGAAATCAAATTTTTTAATCCGTCGTACAAACGCGATGAAATTCCGTACATCACAGGTTCAACGAATTTCTTGAAACTACCTAAAGATAAAATTGCAGCCTTTGTTTCTAATGAAGATAAAGTCTATGCTTATGTGGATTATGTAGCTCGAAATAGAGAAAAACCAATGACAGAAGTGGCGTATTCTCGCGCCAAAGATACTATCAGCGGAGATTTAGCTTCTCGAGTTAAATACCATAAAATTCGCAGAGGAGAAAACCTAACTCTGATTTCTAGAAAATACAATGTGAGTGTTGATGATTTAAAGAAATGGAATGGTTTACGCAGTAATAGTGCACCTTTGGGAAGAAATTTGAAAATTTATTCGTTTGAAAAAATCGAAACTAAAGAACCAAAAGATGCTATTGCTTCAACCGAAGTTAAAACGAATGATACTGTAGCTGTTGCAGAAGTAAAATCGGTTGAACCCAAAGTGGATAAAACCTTTAAAACGGAAAAAGTGGTTACTTACAAAGACATAACCAAATACCATAAAGTGGTTAGTGGCGATAATTTAATTGGAATTGCCAACAAATACGACGTAACAGTTGCCGATTTGAAAAAATGGAATGGCATTAGCGGAAACAACATTGCCAAAGGGGAAAGCCTAAAAATCATCAAAAATGAGAAGGTGATTTCTACTGTTAAAAAAGAAGTAAAAACGCCAATTGAAACCAAAGAAGCGTATGCAGCAGTTGAACCAAAATCGACTAAAACAGAAGTTCAATCTAATGAAGAATCGACTCCAAAAGCACAAGAGCATGAAGGTTATTATGTTGTGGTAAAAGGCGACAACTTAAGTTCTATTGCCAGAAAACACGGCGTAACCATTCAACAATTAAAAGAATGGAACAATTTGTTTGACAACAATGTAAAATTAGGTTCTCAAATTATTATTTCGAATAAAAGCCTTACAGACAATTCCGTTGCTACTGTAGAAGTAAAAACAAAAGAATACACGGTTCAAAAAGGCGATAATTTAGGATTGATTGCTAAAAAGCACAACACTACAATTGAAAATTTAAGAGAGTGGAATTCCATCGAAGGTAACAACATCAAATTGGGCGAAACATTAATCGTTTCTAAAATGGAAGTTGCTGCAGTAGACAAAAATGCTAAAAACAAAAAAGACAACGCCATTGCTAAAAATGAAAATGAGAAAATGTACTACGTAAAAAGAGGCGATTCTTTGTACAGTATTTCACAAAAATTTCCAGGTGTTAGCATCGCCGACATCAAAAAATGGAACAATATTAAAGACGAAAGTATCAAGCCCGGAATGAAATTAAAAATAGGTGGATAAATACAAAATCTTACGTAAATTTGGGTTTTATTTCGATATGAATAAAACCCTTTTTTTATTGCTATTGGCGCCGTTTCTTTTTTCTTCTTGTATAGAGGAACGAAAAAACACTGCCTATGAAACTTTAGGGAAAATCAACTCTGTTTCGGTAATCATTGACGATCAATTGTGGAACGGAGAAGTAGGCGATTCACTTCGAAATAAATTTGCTTCGCCAGTCATTGGTTTGCAGGACGAAGAACCACTTTTTGTTCTAAATCAATATCCGGTTAAATTATTAGACGGATTTCTGACCAAAAGTCGCAACATCATTGTGGTAAAAAAAGACATCAAAAACGATTTTAGTATCAAAGAAAACGAATCGTCCAATCCCCAAATTCTAATTCGATTTTCAGGAAGAACGGTCAAAGATCTCATCGATTCAATTGAAGTAAAAGCGCCGCAAATTACCAAATTGATTCGCGATTCTGAGATCCGATCCATTCAAAGTCAAATCTACATCAACAAGTCGGAAACCAACGATATCAATGAGCAATTTGGTGTTGATGTAAAAATTCCGGTCAAATTCAAAACGGTTTTAAAAGGGAAAAAGTTTTTGTGGATGAAGAAAGAAATCAACGGCGGAAATTTGAGCATCATCGCTTATCAATTGCCATTCAAACGATTGAAAGACACAACCAACATCATCAGCTCGATAGTAAAAGTCAGAGATTCTATAGGCGGAATTTACATTCACGGAAGTAAAAAAAGAACCCGAATGCTTACTGAAACCGACTTTACGCCGTATTTGGATAAAATTACGCTGTCCAACCATGTTGCATACGAAACCAAAGGAACGTGGAATTTAAAAAATGCCTTTATGTCCGGACCGTTTGTGAATTATGCTATTGTTGATGAAAAACGCAAACGAGTAGTTGTTTTAGAGGGATTTTGCTATGCGCCGTTCAAAGGCAAAAGCGATTTAATGTTAGAATTGGAAGCGATTATTAAAACCATCAAATTATAAAATCATGTCGTTAGTAAAATGGCAAATAAAGCGTTTTAACGAACTTTCTCTACTCGAGTTGTATTCTTTATTACAATTGCGGAGCGAAGTCTTTGTAGTCGAGCAAAATTGCGTTTATCAAGATATTGATGGCAAAGACGAAAAAGCAATTCATTTGTTGGGCGAATTGGAAGGCGAATTAGTGGCGTACGCTCGATTGTTTAAGCCGAACGATTATTTTGAACAAGCATCAATAGGAAGAGTAATTGTAAAACCTTCACGACGCGAATTGAAAATTGGGCACGAGCTGATGTATCAAGCCGTAAATGCTATTAAAACCCATTTTCACGAAACTAAAATCACTATTTCGGCTCAATTGTACTTGAAGAAGTTTTATGAATCTCACGGATTTTTTCAAACCAGTGAAATGTATTTGGAAGACGATATTCCGCACATCCAAATGAAGAAGGATTAATCTTGAGACAAAGGATTATATTCAAAAGGTATTTTTTTTGCCACGAATGCACAAATCAAGCTTGATTTGCATCAAAAATTTGTTCATCCAAGATGAAATTCGAATTAAATCAAATGTTTACCTTAACTAAATTCGAGAATTCGTGGCTAAAAATAAAATTTAGTATAGATGATTAATCTTCTACAATCAAAATTTCCACTCTTTTATTGTCGTGTTCATCGCCGCCCGGAATTGGAAATTGCCTGCCGTAGCCTTTGTGCGTCATTCGATCAGCGGCAATTCCTTTTTCGATGAAGTAATCGTATATTTTTTTGGCTCGGGTTTCGGATAAGTTGTTCTTTTTGCTGTTCCGATCGTAGGCATCTTTGAACGAATTGGAAATGCAACACACATGACCTTGAATTTCGATTTTTGTTGTAGGATGCGTGTTTAAATACTGTATGATTTTTTGCAATTCATCTTCCGCTTCTTCGGGCGATAAAAAATGAGTTAACGAACCCATAAAAATAAGATTGTTTACGATGATTCGGTCGCCTTTTTTAAGTTCGTCTGAAAAAGTTTTGTAATTTGTTTTTACCGATTTTTTCTCTAAAACATCAGGTGTAACCTCAACTTTTTCTTCCGAAAAACGAATGGTTGCTACTCGATTATTTTTTCGAATTGTATCGATATTTTGTGCGTTTTCAGGAAGCGGAATTTCGCCTTTTCCAGTTGAATTTGATACTTCGAGACGAAGCTCATCTTGTAGAAACCGAACAACTTCTTCCGCTCTTTTTTGGGATAAAACTTGATTGGATGCATCCGAACCCACATCATCGCAAAAACCTTCAACTGAAATGGTAAATTTCACTTCTTCTTCAGAAGAAAATAAAGAAGTGAGCATTGCTTTTTGTGTTTCGTTGAGAAGAAAAGAATTGGATTCAAAGTAGACGTTGTGTTCTTGAGCCCAAAATGAAGAAGCGCCAAACAGACAAAAAAACCAAATGATAAAAGAGAAACGCACTAAATTTTGGTAATAACGAGTTCAACTCTTCGATCGTATTCTGAACCTTTGTTGAGCGGAACGGTATTTCCGTATCCTTTGAAAGTCATGCGGTTTTTGGCAATTTTTTTCAACACCAAATATTTGTAAACCGATTGTGCGCGATTGACAGAAAGTTGTCTTTTTTTAGTGTCTTTATCGATGGCTTCTTTTTGATACGGCGGCGTACAACACACATGACCTTGAATTTCAAATTGGATGTTTTTGTACCGATGCAGTAAAAGCGCAATTTTGTCCAATTCGTTTTTGGATTTGGTAGTCAATTTACTGCTTCCTTTTTCAAAATGAATGTTATCCAAATAAATGTGATCACCCACAATATGGTTTTTTTGAATCATATTGTAAAAACCAGGAATTTCGATTTTAGGAAGTGGTTTTAAGTTTAGCACAACATCTACACGACGGTTTTTAGAACGTTTTTCAGGAAGATTTTCTACGATATCATCATCAATTAAAATTCGTCCTTTTCCTTCGATGGTAACGATAATTTTATTTTTAATACCACTTTCAATCAACTTATTCTGAATGGTTGTAGCTCTGTTGGTGGACAATTTAAAATTGTAAGCGTCTTTACCAACATCGTCGGTGTAACCAAAAATCTGAATGGATTCTATGCGAGTTGAATCGGCTTTTTTTATGAAAGCAACAACGTCGTCGGCTTGTTTTTCGTCTAAAGAGAATTTATCAAAATCAAAATAAACGCTTTGTACCATTTCCTCTTGAGAATAGAGTAAACTGACAATGAAAAACGGAATAATTCTAATAAATTTCCACATTATAGTTTAAGTATTTTGTTGTATTCAGCAATGTTGTTGAACAAGGCAATGGAACGCGAAATCTCTACATTACTTTTGGTGTAATACTGATACAATCCTTCTTTGTATTGGTATCTTTTAATCAATTCATCTTGAATCAATTTTGAAATTTCTTTTTTGTTTTTATCCAATAACATCTCCTCACTTTTTTGCAAAGCCGAAAGCAATTGTTGGTATTCAGTTGCTATTGTTTGATCGATGTTTTCTTTTTTAGCTTTTTCCAACATGTTTTTTAAAGCCACTTCAGTTTCAGTGTCAAAACTGAATTTTTCTCTTTTCAAAAACGCTTTGAAATCAGCATAATCAGCATCAGAAATCGTTGGAATTTTATCGCCCAAATTTGGGTTTTTGTAGTAGTAATACGTTGCATAATTGAAGATGCCGTCGTTTCGTGTCAATGCCTCACTGATAGGACTCAATTTGGTTTCGGCAATCTCAATATCGGGTAAAATTCCGCCACCATCGTACACTGTTCTTCCTTTTTTGGTTTTGAATGCGTTGGCTTTGGTAACATCTGTTTTGGTTGCTTTTCCGTCGCTGTCTTTGTGGGCGTAATCCAAGGCCTGAATGCATCGTCCGGAAGGTGTGTAATATCTAGAAATAGTCACTTTTACTTGTGTTCCGTAAGTCATGTCAAACGGACGTTGCACCAATCCTTTTCCGAAACTTCTACTACCTAAAATTACCGCACGGTCTAAATCTTGCAATGCTCCAGAAACAATCTCTGATGCCGAAGCGCTTTTCCCATCGACAATTATGGCCAACGGAATTTCAGTATCAATTGGTTCGCGAGTGGTTTTGTAAACATTATTGTGCTTTTCGTTTTTGGATTTTGTGGTTACAATCACTTCGCCTTTGGGAACAAATAAATTGCACACATTGATGGCTTCATTTAAAAGTCCACCCGGATTTCCTCTTAAATCCAAAATAATTTGAGTGGCGCCATCGGCTTTCAATTTTTCTAAAGCTTCTTTGGTTTCTTGAGTGGTTTTTTTGTTGAATTTAGACAAAACGATGTACCCAGTTTTCGCATCAATTTTAGCAAAAAACGGAACCGCTTTAACCTCAACTTCGTCTAAAACCAATTGAGTTGACATTGATTTTCCTTGGCGAAGGTATTTGATATCTACTTTAGTGTTTTTGGTTCCTTTCAGCAATTGCGAAGCGTCTTCTTTATAATCGGCCAGCAAGACATCACCAATTTGAATGATTTCGTCTCCAGCTTTCAAACCCGCTTTATCTGCGGCAAAACCTTTGTACGGTTCTTTGATGATGAGTTTGTCTTCTTTGCGGGTGATCATCGCGCCAATTCCGGTGTATTCGCCGGTATTGTTGATTTTGAATTTTACAACGTCTTGTTCGTTGAAATAATTGGTATACGGATCCAAATCGGCCAACATGCTTTTAATGGCTTTGTCCATCAATTCGGCCGGAGAAACTTGATCTACGTAATTCTGGTTTACGGTTTTGAATGTAATAGTAAAAATTTCAATCTGTTTGGCAACTTCAAAAAAGTCGTCTTTGAAACTCATTCCAACGAATAAAAATCCGCCTGCGACTACTGGAATTACATATCTTTTCTTAATTTGTGTCCACATTTTGATTGTTGCTTTTTTTCTTAAATCGTTTTCTAATAAAATAAATCAAGGCCACTAAAATAATAATAAAAGGCCAAACTTCGATTACCCAAAGGAAGAAAGTTGATATTCCGTTGAAACCCGATTTTATGGCATTGACAAATTTGGTGCCAAACGAAACGCGTGCTCCTGCTTTACGTTCCATTGCTTTGTAAAATTCGATGTTGATGGTGCTCATCGAAACTCTATTTTGTAAGTATTTTAATCGGCCTTCTTTGGCTTCGATTTCTTCGCGGATGTTGGCCAGCTCACGTTCAATTTCAAGCATTTCTGATACTTTGTTGGCTTTGTTGAGCAATTCTAAATACCTAGTTTCTAAGGCTTTTTTGGTTTTAATTCGAGAAGCAACATCGATGTATTCTTCGGTAACGTCTTCGACAGAAATGTTTTTGCGATCAAAATATTCTACACCATTGGACAAGTCTTTGATGAAAAGATCAAAATATTCGTTAGGTATTCTGAGCGTCATATACCGACTAAAAGTATAATCGTCTTTGTCTTCAGAATCATTTTGAACAATGACTTTGTATTTTTTCACCAATTGATTGATGGAAACGTAAGTCGCTTCCATGTCGGAAGTTTCAAAACGCAAATCGCCCGATTTGATGATTTTTTGTTCGATTTTATCCGATGAGTTAGCGCTAGCTGGAGGAGCATTTTGTACTACTTCCACAGCTGCTGAATCAACGGCCACGGCATAATCGGCTTTTTCTTCATACGCATCCTTTGCAGGCATTTCGACAGCAACTATAGACTCGGAAGCTCTAGCTTCTGTCTCGGTTTCTTTGCAACCACAAAACAGCATTCCAATGGATAGAAAAGTCAGAATTAACCTCATAATAAATTGATTTAGAATGTTAAAAGGAAAAAGGAC
>JACCDI010997482.1_pt1 | contig 18937 bp, 19 predicted proteins | sample 7442791 | NCBI WGS metagenome assembly JACCDI01 (sample SAMN15323434, study PRJNA562643) | freshwater metagenome | isolation source: river surface water | place: USA:Blue River Watershed | collected 2017-08-15
ACATTAATAACCACTTCCTTTGTTCGTATAGCATTTTCTAAGGTATGCTTAATGGTATTATTACGTACTCTTCTTGCAGGTGAAAACACCAATATTGGCGGTTTGCTTCCAAAAACATTGAAAAAGCTGAATGGAGATAAGTTCATATTGCCATCTTCATCGATAGTGCTAGCAAAGCAAATAGGTCGAGGGGCAATAGCACCTAACAAATAGGCATGCAATTGGGATGTTTTAATTTCTGAAGGAAAAATTTTCATGCTACAATATTATTGAATTATACTCAAAACAACGATTTCTATGAATATGTTTAATGTTTAGTCTTTTAAATGAAATGGCATTTAAGCGCATTTTTTTAAAAAAAGTTAAAAAATTATAGAGTACTAGAAAATTAATACAAACCCATTACTTTTGAACATAAATTTTTCAAATACCTATGGAACAAACAGCCTCATTAGACATTAGAGCATTAAATGAAAAAATTCATGCAAAAAGTGCCTTTATTGATTTGCTTCAAATGGAATTAAACAAATCTGTTGTTGGCCAAAAAATGATGGTAGAACGTTTACTGATTGGGCTTTTAGCACAAGGTCACATTCTATTAGAAGGTGTGCCTGGCTTGGCTAAAACGCTTGCTATCAAATCTATGGCTAGTGCTATAAATGGTAAATTTGCACGTATCCAATTTACGCCCGACTTATTACCTGCTGATGTGTTGGGAACCATGATGTATAATCCACAAGCTCATGAATTTTCAGTAAGAAAAGGTCCCATCTTTGCTAATTTCATATTAGCCGATGAGATTAATAGGGCTCCGGCAAAAGTTCAAAGTGCTTTGCTAGAAGCCATGCAAGAACGACAAGTCACTATTGGAGATACTACTTATCCATTACAAGAACCATTCTTAGTTTTGGCTACGCAAAATCCTATTGAGCAAGAGGGCACTTACGAATTACCAGAAGCTCAAGTAGATCGTTTTATGCTTAAGGTAGTTATTACTTACCCACAAAAAGAAGAAGAACGAGCAATTATTCGTCAAAATTTGCAAGCTATACCTACCAAAATAAATGCAGTAGTGAGCACCGATGAGATTTTAGAGGCTAGGCAATTAGTTCGTGAAATTTATATGGACGAAAAAATTGAACAGTATATTTTAGATATCGTTTTTGCCACTCGTTTCCCTGATCAATACAAATTAGCACACCTTAAAAACTGGATAAGCTTTGGCGCATCACCAAGAGCCAGTATAAGTTTGGCTTTGGCGGCCAAAGCATATGCCTTCATCAAGCGCAGAGGTTACGTAATTCCTGAAGATATTAGAGCAGTCTGCACCGATGTTATGCGTCATAGAATTGGTGTAACTTATGAAGCTGAAGCAGAAAACAAAACAAGCGTAGATATCTTGCACGAAATCCTAAACGCTGTTGAAGTGCCTTAGATTAAATATATAACTTTCATAAGCGACTTTCTAAACATAAGAAGTCGCTTATTTTTTTTACAGCAGCAGTTTTCATAACTTGCTTATTATTAACCTAGCCTATTCGTTCAAAAAATGAGTTTACATAAAGTAGTAGCAAATGCCGAGGAGGCAATTAAAGGCATTCAATCTGGTCAAACCCTTTTATTAGGTGGTTTTGGGTTGTGTGGAATTCCCGAAAATTGTATCGCAGCATTAGTAAAAAAAGGAGTTAATCAACTTACTTGCATTTCAAACAATGCTGGAGTAGATGATTTTGGAATTGGGTTGTTATTGCAAACCAAACAAGTAAAAAAAATGATTGCTTCTTACGTTGGCGAGAATGATGAATTTGAGCGTCAATTATTAAGTGGTGAATTAGAAGTAGAATTGATACCACAAGGTACATTGGCAACCCGATGTATGGCAGCGGGCTATGGCATGCCAGCTATTTATACCCCAGCTGGTGTAGGCACAGAAGTAGCAGATGGTAAAGAAGTACGCAATTTCAATGGCAAAGATTATTTATTGGAGTATGCTTTTGATGCTGATTATGCAATTGTAAAAGCTTGGAAAGGCGACACAAAGGGTAATTTAATATTTAAAGATACAGCGCGCAATTTCAATCCATTAATGGCTATGGCAGGGAAAATTACAATTGCTGAGGTAGAACATCTAGTAGAGGCTGGAAGCCTAGATCCAAACGATATACATACGCCTGGAATTTATGTAAATTATATTTTCCAAGGCGAAGCTTATGAAAAACGAATTGAAAAAAGAACCGTAAGAAACTAAGAAGCTATGGCATTAACGAAAGAACAAATTGCTAAACGTATAGCACAAGAATTGCAAGATGGTTTTTATGTAAACCTTGGCATTGGCATCCCAACCTTGGTAGCTAATTATATACCCGAAGGGATAGAAGTAGAATTGCAAAGTGAAAATGGACTTTTAGGTATGGGGCCCTTCCCAATTGCAGGTGAAGAAGATGCAGATTTAATTAATGCTGGCAAGCAAACGATCACCACGCTAGCAGGTTCTGTATTCTTCGACAGTGCTATGAGTTTTGGTATGATACGCGCTGGCAAAGTAGACCTTACTGTTTTGGGTGCTATGGAAGTGGCAGATAATGGAGACATTGCCAATTGGAAAGTACCGGGTAAAATGGTAAAAGGAATGGGTGGTGCTATGGATCTTGTTGCTTCAGCAAAAAATATTATTGTAGCAATGCAACATACCGATAAAGCGGGTAATTCTAAATTATTGAAAAGTTGTAGCTTACCTATTACCGGTCGTGCTTGTGTAAAGAAAATTGTAAGCGACTTGGGTGTTTTTGATATAACAGAAAATGGGTTCGTATGTATAGAACATGCACCAGGCGTTAGTATTGAAGAAATTAAAGCTAAAACAGCTGGCCAATTGAGCATTCATCCCTCTATAAAAGAAATGAACGTATAGTGCACCTAAAAATCCGATATACCTTTCTATTGCTACTGATTGGGTGCTTGAGCACTTTCCAGAACTTTGCACAGCAAAGAAAAGAAGGCATGACGGGATGGAAAGGTAAAGACAGGGGGGAAGGAGAACATATTGCTAAGATATTACGTTGTCTACAGCGTGAAGAATTAATGAACTACACCCAATTGTTTCCTACTGTCGAGAATATGTCGAGATGGATTATTGAAGTTTCCCCACCACGTTCTAGCGCGTATCAAAAAGCCGTTTTTTATCTCAATAAACCGGAATTATTGCACATTATGGATACGAGCATTCGTAATGCACGTAAAAAAGAATTCAATAAAATGCTACATAAAGCCGAGAATATTGGATTGCATTGGAATAAAACAATACTTTTAAATTACGAACTAGAACGCATGAAAAAAACACGGGATACGGTGTTAGAGAAGATAGCTCCAGAACGTTTCCTAGGCTATATATTTGTAAAAGATCAAATTACAGACTCTGTTTATTGTTTTACGGTTAGTGATTTACAAATGATAAAAGGCAATTGGTATGGTGGTTATTTAAAAAACTTATTTAAGGCAGATACGAAAGCTGAATATGAATTGCAAAGAATGATGGAGGAAAAATTCTATGCAAAATTAGCGCATCATAAAACAGATTCTGTCAACTTAATTATTGATAGTTTAGATGACTCCCGAAACGATTTTATTGTTGCTAGAAAATATTACGAAGGTACTTTAGATGGCTATATCCCTATTGAACTTTATATCCGTTATATAAAAGATACTTGCGCAGAAGATGTCTGCAGATATGAAGCCTTGTATAAGTTTGGCGATAACGAAGATTTTATATCCCTTCGCGTTAGCAAAAAAGAAAAAGAATGGACTTTTAGAGAAGATAAGTATAATGCATTTATGCAGCTTACCCTAGGCAAAATAAAATACACGGGTATATGGAATGATCCGGCAGAACATATTAAATACAAAGCCGTGCTTACTGAACTTGAAGAGTTGCCCGAAGAAACAAAAGATTTGGATGCCGAGCTCGATCAAGCTATTGTTGAACGCATGCAAGCCATTGCCAATGGCGAAGAACCTGAAAAGGATATAGAAATAGAAAACGCAGAAACTTCAGAGAAAACCCAAGAGCTTGCCGAACCTAAAAAAGAAATTAAATCGGAGGATGCACCAATAAAAGATAAAAAAGACGAGAAAAAGAAAAAAGAAGAAAAAAAGAAAGACAAGCCCAAAAAAGAACGTAAACAACCAACACTGATTGATGACGGATTATAAAATGCTGGGTGTTGAACGAGAGGTCTATTTTAAAACCAGCAGAAGCGGAGGCAAAGGTGGCCAACACATAAACAAGGTTGAAACAAAAGTAGAAGCTTGGTGGTCGGTAACGCAAAGTACTTTATTTGATGACAACGAAAAAGAGCGTATCCTTCAAAAATTAGCTAACAAAATCAATAAAGATGGCTTTTTAATTTGTACGGCTAGCGATACCCGCTCACAATTAGAGAATAAATTAATAGCGTTGAAAAAACTACAAGTTCTCATTAAACAAAGCTTAATTATTCCCAAAAAGAGAAAAGCTTCAAAACCCACGAGAGGGAGCATTGAAAAACGATTAGAAAATAAAAAGAAGCAAAGCGCAAAGAAAATTAATAGAAGTAATAAAAGTGATTGGAAATAAAAAAGGTCCCTTGCGGGACCTTTCTATTAATGATGATGATGTGTAGCGTGTGGATCTTGTAATTTAAAGAATTCCTCTTCGCTTACTTTTTTATCTTGTATAGTAAATTGAGTTTCTAAATATTCGAATAGACGATCGAATAACATTTTACGATACGTTTCATCGATAGTTTTTTCATCTTTCATAATCTTATCCATATAGCCGTCCATCCAAGGAGCTTCATCATCAGCACCCATTCCGAAATAAGACATTACTTGTGCTTTCAAGCCATTTTTAACATCGTCTAAACTAACTTGAATTTTATTTTCAACGATTAATTTATCAGATATTAAGGTCCATCTTAACTGATGATCGAAAGAACCAAATTCAGCTTCAACTTCTTCATCCGTACGTACTTTCTCTTGACCTTCTTTCATCCAACGTTTTAAAAAGGCAACAGGTAAGTCTAATTTAGTTTGATGTACCAATAATTCATACATTTCATTGGTTAAACGTTCTTTAGAAATTCTTACAAACTCTTTACCTAATTCCTCTTTTAATTTTTCTTTGAAAGCATCTAAGCTTGTAATTGCTGCATTAGGGAACACTTCTGCATATAAGGTTTCATCTAATTCTCTTGGAATCAAACGCGCAACCTTAGTAAGCGTTACTTGATAATTAGTGTTGGCATCTGCATCTGTTGTTTTTAATGGATCTTTTAAGAAAGCAGTCAATTCTTCAGCTGTGCATACTTGACTAGGCACTATAGTAAAGGTATCTTCTGCTTTTTTACCCATTAATAAGGTTTGCATTCCTTTTGGTAGTTTATCAAATAATACGGTATCTTCTAATTTGCTATTAGCATCGATAACAGCTCCTGAAGCATCGCATTTATGATAACTTGCATAAATGATATCTTCTGCATTAGTAACCGTTTCTTGAGGCTCTGCCTTACCATATCTACGTTGCAAGCGCACTAGTTCGTCTGCAATCATTGAATCTGCTACTTCGATCGTATAGCGCGTAAGTTTTGCTTTATCTTGAATAGGTTTAATATCAAAAGTAGGTTTTAATCCTACTTCAAAGCTGAAACTAACATCTTGCGGATTATTCATATCCAGTTGATAATTAGATTCGTTAGGCATCATTAATGGTTGAGCAAAAATGGCCAAATTTTCTTTTTGCAAATAGCTTTCTAGTTCTTTACTAGCTGTTCTTATAATTTCTTCGTTAAAAATACTTGGACCATACATTTTTTTAACCATTCCTGCAGGTACCATTCCTTTTCTAAAACCAGGAACTTGAACGGTTTTAGCGTAGCCTTTCATAGCTTTATCAAAACCCGGCACATAATCTTCTTTAACCAACTGAACGGTTATTTTGTCATGTAATGAACCAATTTGTTCACGTGTAATCGTTGCCATAGCAATTGTAATTTAAAGTTTTAAAAAAAGAGCCGATCATAGATCGGCTTTTGTATTTGAGTGCGGGTGGAGGGACTCGAACCCCCAAGCCTCGCAGCACTAGATCCTAAGTCTAGCGTGTCTACCAATTTCACCACACCCGCATTTGGGTTGCAAATGTACAAAAACTTTTGAAATTGGCGCTCTTTTAAGGCAAATTTTAAGGATTTTAAGCTAATTAGGACACTCAGGCTCAGCAAAAGGAATTGTATATTTGCACTAGACCTATTTAAGGTAAAAAATTATGCAGACATCGGTTTTAATTGTTGAGGACGAAGAATCAATTAGAGAAAGCTTAAAGCTTAACCTCGAATTAGAAGGCTATGACGTAACAACAGTAGCTGATGGCTTAATGGCCTTACAAAAAATAAAAAGTGCTTATTTTGATTTAATCGTATTGGATATCATGTTGCCAGAAATGGATGGTATAGCCCTTTGCGAAGCCATAAGACTGCAGCAGAATGAAGTTCCTATTTTATTTTTATCCGCAAAAAATAGCCCTAAAGATCGAATTGAAGGATTAAGAAAAGGAGGCGACGACTATCTAAGTAAACCATTTGATCTTGAAGAACTACTCCTTCGCATTGCGAAATTGATAGCTAAAAACAAAAAAATACAAGAACCTCAACAAAATTTATCCAATTACCAATTTGCTAGCGGTACTATTGACTTTACAGGATTAACCTGCATTACCCATGATGGCAAAGAAATAAACCTGAGCAAACGTGAAGTAGCTTTGTTAAAATTACTTATTGATCACAAAAACGAAGTGGTTTCTAGAGAGCATATTTTACAAGTTGTTTGGGGATATCAGGTATATCCAAACACCCGAACAATAGATAATTTCTTACTCAACTTTAGGAAGTACTTCGAAAAAGATAGTAAAAACCCTGTCCATTTTCATTCTATACGAGGCATAGGTTATAAATTCACCGAATAAGCAATAGGCCTCTTGGCACTTTGATAATATTGTAATAACTTTATTTTAAATTAGTTAAAATGAAACGAATAGCACTTTTAGCGCTTGTATGTATAGCATTAGGGTCTTGTGATAAATACAAAGATTATCAGCGTGGATTTATAATGGACTCTGGGGATATTACGGTAAATGGTTGCGGCTATTTATTAAAACTAAATGGAGGTGGTTTTGTAAAGCCTGTTTATTTAAATTCTGCTTTCCAACATGACAATATGAAAGTAAAAGTTAAGTTAGTACTAAATGGTAAAAAAGACACTTGCGATATGGGAATGGCTATCTATGATGAAGCTATCATAGAAGATATCGTTAGAGATAATGATTAGAGAGTAATTAGCACCTAGCGAATTACAAAACAAACAAGTTAGTAGAGCGTTTTATGCTCATAATAAAATAAACGTTAGTAGGCTGTTAGGCTATATAAAATTATGCATCATCTTCTTTATAGATATAAAACAAGTTCCATTTTCATTATTGGCCTGCTCTTAATGAGTCTTTTATATTTTGTTTTTATTGAGCAAAAGGATCAAAATATGATCAATGGCATAACTGTTTTTGGCACTTATTTTTCAGTATTTGGCATCTTCATTTCTTATCTACAAATTAAAAGTGCCGCTGCAATTAATATTGAAACTAAATACGCTATTGAAAAATCACTTGAAAAAATGAATCAACTGATATTGGTGGCTGATTTATCAAAAGCAAATAAAATAATTGATGAAATTCAACAATATATAGTTCATGAATATTATCAGATAGCATTGATCAGAATGAAAGACTTAAAATCAATTTTAATTCAAGCCGAACAAAATAAGGATATCTATTCTGCAATAACAGATGATTGTTTTACTAACAACTTAGGTATACTAAAAGCTGATATAATTAGCTTACATCAATATACAACTGGTATTAAAAAATCAGGATTAAACTTTTCTAAAATTAGTATTCATCTAGAAGAATTATCTACAACGTTAACCGCATTTGAACACCAATTAAAACTAGTATCATGATAGCTGAAAATTTTAAATTATTAATCGAAAAATTAAAACTTAAAACAATTAAAAGAGAAGCCTGTTGGACCAAAACTAGTCGCGATGAGGAATATAAATTACATTTAGGCAAAATCACCATACTTTCAGATTGTTGGCTTGATGAAGTATCATTTAACAAAAAAGTTGATCTCATAATACTAAACGAAGATGGTGAAAAAATCGATGGTGTCATTCTCAGTAGAGGAGATGATGAATACGAATCGCTTCTAGAATTACACACCATAGCAAAACAATCATATTACAAAATAGACGAAACGTTCAAATCTATTTTTGAAGAACTCGATAGTAACAAAGTCGTTGGTGAAAAGAAAAAACACGAATTAGATGACCTTATTTAACTCAACATTCTTGTTCCTAAACCTTAAGGTTGTTTAAATCGTACATCTTTAACAAACTCATAATCATTGAGTGTATTCAAGAATGCTAATAACTTAGATTTATCGGTAGCCGACAAAGTAATAGGATTTTGCAATAAAGGATCTAAAGTTGGACTAGGCACTAAACCCGATGTATAATGATCTAAAACAGCACCTAAACTTGCTATACTTCCATTATGCATGTAGGGTTTAGTAAAATTTAAATTTCGTAAGCTAGGCACTTTAAATTTAAAACGATCAGAAGCAAGACCTGTAATATGAGCTCTACCGCTATCGAGTGAAAAAGGCAAACCATTATTTCTAAAGCTAAAATCGGTAAACAAGGGCTCGGCATGACAAGTATTACATTTTTGTTGGAATAAAATATATCCCGCTTGCTCATCAGCCGTAAAACTTGCTTTCCCATTTTTTACCTGATCGTATTTAGATTGATTAGAAACGATAGCTGCCATAAATTGCACAATAGCCTTTTGAATGCGCTGCGTATTAATTTCCTCTGAACCAAAAGCGTTTTTAAACTGCAGTCTATAGCTAGGATCTGCATTAAGTTTTGCTATAACATTAGGAATCGTTTCATCCATTTCAACTGGATTTAAAATGGGCGCAATCGGTTGGTTTTCGATATGATTAACACCACCATCCCAAAAGAAAGAAGTATGCCATGCCAAATTGAACAAGGCCGGAGAATTCCTTGTTCCAAACTGATTACGCACGCCATGACTAAACGCATGATCAATTTGTGCAAAAGCCGTTGTTTGTTCATGACATGATGCGCAGGATATGGAATTGTCTATAGATAAACGAGTTTCATAAAATAAACGACGACCTAATGCAAATCCATCTGGAGTAAGGGTATTATTTTGAAAATTATAATGAGGAGATGGCCAATTTGCAGGCTGCACAAAACTTATATCCGTATTTTTAGGCATTGGCTGCAATAGCGGATCGGTATGGCAAGACCATAAGGTTAAAATAAGTACTAGTAAAAAAACAATGGAAACTATTTTATTTTTCATTGTATTAATCGATGTGGTTTACTTTAAACATATCTTTATAATTTTCAGCAATATTTACCAAATCTTTACCAGGGGTCATAAGTAGCGGTTTTTGTGCAAAATCTATTACATTCGGGAAACTAAACCATTCTGCTACATCTCCATCAATATGTACATTAGGAGTTGTTCCTTTTTTTACAATCATAGTAGTAGGAAAAGTTAAAGTAACCGTACGAAGTACATTATTTGGACCGCTGAAACCACCTAAGTGATATACAACTGATTTATCCATGCTTGTTGATTGTGGCGAAACCCCTTCAAACTTAGCCATGATATATCCAGAGTTCCAGGTCCAAAACATACCATTGATGGGATCTAATGCGCCAGTTTGTGCGCCACTTGTATTACGAGCCGAATCAACTCCGATTAAAAAAGATATAGACGTATAGCTTCCTTCAGGTACATTAGCCATTACAAAGGAATGTGAACTTGCATCTGCCTCATTAATTAAATGATAACTTTCATTTTCTGTGTATACAGAATTATCTGATTTAATTAATTTAACATTGGTAATATAGTATTTGTATACGTTTACTTTAAAAGAATCTCCATTGGCATTATTATACCATTTTGTTTGGAGTGTTAAAGGTTGACTACCTACGAAATTTGAAAAGGTGACTTTAGCATTACTTGATGCGTTGGCGTCAATAGGATCATCTTTCTTAACACAAGAAAATAGTGATACGCACAATATCGAAAGAAGTATTAAGTTGCTTTTCATATCATTTTATTTTTTAATTACCAAAGAAGATCTTTATCCTTTTCCTCAGCACTTGTTTTATTTACTAATCTACTATTATATTTTTGAATCTGACGTTCATAAATCAATTTAGCAATCTGCTTAGCTATATCCTCATGATGTAACACTTCTTTAATTTTTTTCTCAGAAATATCTAAGCGATATAACATTTGAAAAAATTCTTCAGCGCCCGATTGAATCCATTCTACTACTTTTTGCTCTAAAACCTTTAAGAGCATTTCCTCATCTACGGATTCAGGAAGAACTAATTCATATTGCTTTGCTATTTCTTGAGCTAACTGTGCTGATTGCATATCATAAAGTTACAGCAATAGCATCAAAAAAGGCATGATTTTCATCATGCCTATTATAATTAAATTCTATACTGTTTAATACTGAACGGCATTTAAGACAATTTGCTTAATATCTTTTAAAGCTACACGCTCCTGAAGCATACTATCTCGATGCCTAATCGTTACGGTACCATCTTCTTTTGTTTGATGATCGATTGTTACACAAAAAGGTGTTCCTATAGCGTCCATTCTTCTATAACGCTTACCAATAGCATCTTTTTCCTCATAAAAACATTTAAATGAGCCTCTGCATTCTGCCATCAGTTCTTTTGCAATTTCCGGCAAACCATCTTTCTTTAATAGCGGCAAAATAGCCAATTTATAAGGTGCCAACATTGCAGGTAATTTCAAAACTACACGTGCATCTTGTTTTTCTTCAGTGCTTAAATCTTCTTCTTGATAAGCTTCACTCAATAACATTAAAAAGGTACGATCTAAACCAATAGAGGTTTCTACCACATAAGGTATGTAATGCTGATTCAATTCTGTATCAAAATAAGTTAGTTTTTTGCCACTAAACTGTTGATGATTTTTCAAATCAAAGTCTGTTCTACTATGAATACCCTCTAATTCTTTAAAACCCATTGGAAAATCATATTCAATATCGCAAGCAGCATCTGCATAATGCGCCAATTTTACATGATCATGAAAACGATATTTATCTGGACTAATACCTAAGCTTAAATGCCATTGCATACGCGCTTCTTTCCAATACTGATACCATTCTTGTTGTGTGCCAGGACGAACGAAAAATTGCATTTCCATTTGTTCAAACTCACGCATTCTAAATATAAATCCTCTGGCTACAATTTCATTTCTGAAGGCCTTTCCTATTTGTGCTATACCAAAAGGAATTTTCATACGACCTGTTTTTTGAACATTCAAAAAATTGACAAAAATACCTTGAGCCGTTTCTGGTCGTAAATAGATCTCACTACTTTCTTCTGCAACACTACCTAATTGGGTGCCAAACATCAAATTAAACTGACGTACATCCGTCCAATTGCAAGTGCCACTCACAGAGCACTTAATTTTATTCGTTTCAATTAAATTTTTCAATCCCGCAAAATCATCAGCAGCAATTAATTGCTCCATAGATTGTAATAGCGCAGCCGATGCGTCAGGAGCTAATTGCTCTGCATAGGCTTCTATTAAATGATCTACTCTATATCGCTTTTTAGAATCTTTATTATCAATCATTGGATCGCTAAAATTATCGACATGGCCGCTAGCTTTCCAAGTTGTAGGATGCATAAAAATAGCAGCATCAATCCCTACAATATGGTCATGTAGTTGCGTCATACTTTTCCACCAATAATCTTTAATATTCTTTTTTAATTCTGCCCCATTTTGACCATAATCATAAACGGCGCCTAAACCATCATATATTTCACTAGAAGGGAACACAAATCCATACTCTTTGCAATGACTTATAATTGCTTGTAATTTATTTTCGTTTGCCATAATGCAACAAAATTAATTGTTTTGATTGATTGTTCTATGTTTTATAGTGTCCTTTGTTTAATTTTCAACAAATATTGAGATATGAAATGGATTTTATGCACCCTTATAATTAGCCTATCTTTAAATTGTTTTGCTGGCCAACAAGCTGAAAGAGCAATTTTAGCGTTGCTCAATAAGCAAGTCAATGCCTGGAATGATGGCAACTTGACCCGTTATATGGAAGGCTATTGGAATTCGGATAGCCTTGTTTTTATTGGTAAAAAAGGTTGTACTTATGGATACGAGGCTACCTTAAGGAATTACCAAAAAGCCTATCCAGACAAGACCGCAATGGGACAATTACACTTTAGCCATCTCCATTTCAAAAAAATTTCGAGACGCAATTATATGGTCATAGGAGCATGGCATCTTCAAAGAAGTATGGGGAACCTTGAAGGTAGCTTTTCCTTATTACTCAGAAAAAGGAAAATGCACTGGCATATTATCGCCGACCATTCTTCTTAATTAAAAAGCAAGAATAAAACCAATAGTAGGAATGGTGCTCGCTTTTTCTTTAGGTGTAGCGTAATAGATGCCATTACTACCATCCTCTTTAAGAGCAAGTCCATCACTGGTTAGAAAAGCTGTATTATCTGCATTACGTGCGAACGTATAGGTTGGAATTTGGGTTTGCATACTCGCAAATAAATTGGTTATGTCCATAAATAAGTCCAAACTCCATTTTTTATAGTTCCATTTTTTGTCAATTCTAAAGTCACAAGCATAAAAAGGATCTAATCTAAATTGATTAAACTTGGTATTATCATAAACCGAATTACCTGTTCTAGCATAAACACTTCTCGACGCCAAGGTATCTAATGGTGTGAAAGGAGCACCTCCCTGATATCTAAATTTCAGACCTAGTTCTAAATTGTTTTTCAATTTCAATCCTCCAATAAAAGAAATTAAATGACGGTTATCCCAAGATGCTGCATAATAGCTGCCATTTAAATTTGTAAACATGGTTTTATAGTAAGTATAAGAGAGTACTACAAAATAGTTTTTCACTAATTTTTGTTGAAATTGAAATTCAATACCTCGACTTTTACCTTGTCCATTAGCCACTACAGGTTCGTTGCCTAATACACTAAAATCGCCTCCTTTATTAGCTAATGAAATACCATCGATTTGTGAAATAGGGTAATTACTGTATTGTTTATCAAATGCTTCTAAAGTAAAACGAGTGGCTATTGCTGGCAAATATTCTAATCCGGCTACGAGGTGATTACACTGAATATAGGGTACTAAATTTGCAAAGTTATTGTTGGCATCTTTGTAACCCAAAACCGTATAAGATGGCAATTTATAGTACGAACCGATAGCGGTATTTAATTTTAATTGGGGCATCAATACATAAGAGGCAGAGAGGCGTGGCGAAAATTGCAAGCCTGTATTAGTAAAACTATTTCCATCTATTCGCGTACCCAAAGAAACGCTTAATCGGTTGTCTAACATATTAAGTGCTGCTTGACCAAACGCTCCATATTTCCAAAATTGCATAGCGCTAGCAGATTGAATCTTTCTGCTGCTATCTATTTTGGCAAATACACTGTTTTCGAAACTTACATATTGTAACATTGTTCCGAAGCTGTAACTAAATTGATTAATAAACTTATTATACTCAAAACGTAATTTAGTTTCTGCTTCTTTCGAAACTATTTTTAAATTTCTATTGGCTTCACTCGGGTTTTGATTGTCTTCGTATTTATTATACTCATTTTGTAATCTATTTCTACTAAAGGTTAGATTCCAATATCCTTTATCTATAGACTTTTTTAATCCATATCCATTCGTATAACTCCACTGATCAATAAAAGGATTTGTTTTAAGTATAAATAAATTTTCAGGAGTTAAAGTACCTGGATTTAAAAAAGTAAAATGATCGATAGCGCCCACAGCTAAGGTATAAAAGCTTAGTTTATTGCTTAATTTAACGTCTACTTTATATTGAAAATCCCAATAAGAAGGCTGTATAGGTAACTTTAATAATTGGAACAAGATTTGCAAATACGATCTTCTCGCAGAGGCCATAAAACTAACCTTTTTACTGATTGGGCCATCAATGGTATAGGCCGCTTCAGAAGCTCCTAAACGGAAGTTTTGATCTAATTTTTGGGTATTAGCTTTGCGTTGTTTTAATTGTAAAATACCAGAAAGTGGATTGTCGTATTTAGCCGGAAAAGCACCAGTGTATAAGGTTACATCTTCAATAAAAGAGATATTTAAAATACCTGTTGGACCACCGCCACTACCTTGTGTAGCAAAGTGATTGATACTTGGCATTTCAATACCATCTAAATAATAGACATTTTCGTTTGGCGCACCACCTCTAATAATGATATCGTTTCTATAGCCACCAACCGAACCAGCTGTGCCACTCACCCCAGGAAATGCTTGTATTACTCTACTCACATCAAAATTGCCTCCTGGATTACTTTTTATTTCTTGAGCCGAAAGCGATTGAATACTCAAAGGTGTTTCGGCATTTTTTCTAAAGGGGTTTTTCTTAATTAAAACCTCAGCTAAATTTTTACTGTTAGATAGTAATTCAACAGTTAGCACTTCTGAATTGCCAGATGCGATTACAATATTATAAATCACTTGAGTTTCGTATCCAATACAAGTTACTTTTATGTTATAGGTTTTGGTAGGTAAATCTTTGATGCTAAACAAACCGTTTTCATCACTTATGGCACCTAAATTAGCCCCTTCAATCTGAATAGAAGCTGCGCTGATAGGCATTTGCGTTTGTTTGTCCTTAATATATCCGCTCAAAATACCGGTCTGGGCAAAAAGGCTAGAACTAATCAATAAACTTAGAAGTAAAAGGGGAAAACGATTCATAATTCAATTTTATTTTTCAATAACAATCAATAGTTGATTTTGTTTAATTAATCTGCAAAATAAACCCTTATTAGTAAGACATTTTTATATTAATTGTGAACTTTAAGTTGCATTTTTGTATCCTCAATTATTTAGCGAATGGCTATGCAATGGAATACCCTTTTTACAACACAGCGAACAGGCGAAAGCAGCATTAAGTTTCCGAATCCTGATCAGGTAAGAACTTCTTTTTTACGAGATTATGATCGAATCATTTTTTCTTCTGCCTTTAGACGTTTACAAAATAAAACGCAGGTTTTTCCGCTACCCGGTTCGGTTTTAGTTCATAATCGACTAACGCATAGCTTAGAAGTAGCATCTGTTGGGCGCTCCTTAGGAAAGGCCGTAGGAGGATGCATAGCAGCAAAATACCCTAATGAAGGAGCTGTTTTTCAAGAGTTTTACAATTATGAATTAGCTTCTGTTATTGCAGCAGCTAGTTTAGCTCATGATATCGGCAACCCGCCTTTTGGGCATTCTGGTGAAGATGCTATCAGAGATTATTTTTCTAATCTTGATGAGCAAACCCAATCATTCATAAATAAACATGTTAGTGCAGACGATTTTAAGGACTTTTTGTTTTTTGAAGGCAATGCCAATGCGCTCAGAGTATTAACCAATTCTTTTAAAGAAGAAGAAGCGGGGGGCTTTAAACTAACCCTTACAACTCTTGCCTCCATAATAAAATATCCTTGCAGAGCAAGCGAAGGTTTTAATAAACAAACAGGACTAATAGCCACCAAAAAATCGGGCTATTTTAAAAGCGAAGAAGCGCTATTTCAGCAGCTCGTAAAAACACTTGAAATACCTAAAGTAGCGGGCTTAGATTCTGTATATGCACGTCATCCTTTTGTGTATTTAGTAGAAGCAGCAGATGATATCTGCTATCGTATTATCGACATTGAAGATGCTCACCGATTAGGTATTGTTTCATTTGAAACAATGGCAAGTTTATTTTTACCATTCTTTGAAAAAGAAACCGGATTCAATAGTGTCGATTATATCCATAAAAAATTAAGTGCTATTCAAGATCCAAATCAAAAAGTGCAGTTTATAAGAGCAAAATGGATTGGACTTATGGTTGAAAAATTGACTATTGCCTTTATGGAAGTAGAGGAAAAATTATTAGAAGGCACACTTGAAAAGCCTTTACTAGATATCATGCCAGAAAATTATAAGCTCTTAATGCAAGAGATTGAACGATTTTCATTGCATGAAATCTATCGCTATAAATCTGTGGTAGAAATTGAAATTGCAGGTTTTCATATCATTGGTGGTTTGCTACATGCTTTTATCAGTGCCTTAATGCACCCACAAACAATGAAATCAAAAAACTTATTACTTTTAATTCCAAAGCAATTTGTAATCGATACGCATCCATCAAAAACCTATGATTCTATTCAGTCTATAGTAGATTACATAGCTGGCATGACCGATTTATATGCCTTAGATTTGTACCGTAAAATAACGGGTATCAATGTACCTGAATTAAATTAAAATGAACCCAAAGGAAATTACAATTACAGAATTTGATTATCCCTTAGCTCAAGAAGATATAGCTCAATATCCCTTAGCAGAAAGAGATCATTCTAAATTATTAGTCTATAACGAGCATAAGGTATCGCATCACTTTTATCATCAATTACCTGAATTAATACCAAGTGATTACACCCTGGTATTTAACGAAAGCAAAGTAGTACACGCGCGTTTACTTTTTGAAAAAACAAGCGGTGGAAAAATAGAACTGTTTTGTTTAGAGCCTGATGCTACTCGCTATAGCCAAGTGCCCATAGCCATGCAAGAAAAAGCCTGTGTGTACTGGAACGTATTGGTAGGTGGTGCCAATAAATGGAAAAACGAAGACCCCATTTTTTTAAAAACCGCCGAACTAAGCATTACTGCAAAAAAGATTGCTCGCTTTGATACCCATTTTTTAATTCAGTTTAGCTGGGATCAAATGGACTGGAGTTTTGCAGAAGTATTACAGCATGCTGGCAATATTCCTTTGCCTCCCTATATGCAGAGAACTGCCGCAATAGATGATGCTACCCGATATCAAACGGTATATGCAAAAGCAGAAGGCTCAGTAGCTGCACCTACTGCTGGATTGCATTTTACGGAGCGCCTGTTCAATCAATTACACCAAAAAAATATTCATACGAGCTTTCTTCAATTACATGTAGGCGCGGGTACTTTTATGCCAGTAAAATCAGCTACACTGAGCGAACACCCTATGCATGCAGAATGGATAGTACTCGATAAAGCACAAATTAAAAATATACAAGAAGGTTTAGCAAAAGGACTAATTGCCGTTGGCACCACATCTCTTCGTAGTTTAGAAAGTATGTATTGGATTGGCTATAAATTGCACTTCAATATTCCTGTAGATTGGAAGGGCGTAGCGGTTGAACAATGGTTTGCCTACGAGCAAGAAAAAGATCTTGATAGCAGCACTGCATTACAAGCCATTCTATCTTATTTAGAGGAACATCAGCTTGATTTTGTGCATACCAAAACCCAAATTTTAATTGCACGACCTTATAAAGCTAAAATGATCAAAGCGCTTATTACTAATTTTCATCAACCTCAATCTACCTTATTAGTTTTAGTTGATGCCTTAATAGGTGAAGTATGGAAAGAGCTTTATGATACAGCCCTAAAAAACAAGTATCGCTTTTTAAGTTATGGTGATGGCTGCTTGTTTTGGCTTTAAGTAGATTGATTAAATTTTTGTACCTTTAATATAACTATGCGTCGATTTTTAATCCTATTCATCATTGCCTTGTATGCATTAGGCAGTACTGAATTGCACGAGTTGTTAAAACTCCCCGTGCTTACAGCGCATTATATTGAACACAAACAACATGATCCAAAAATTTCTTTTTGGGATTTCATTTACGAGCATTATGGTGTGCCGCAACCTATGGATGCAGATTATAAAAAGGATGTAGAATTGCCATTTAAATCTACTATCACTTTTGTTTTTCATATTGTGGTAGCCCCTACCGAACCCGTTTATTTTAATACTCCTTTTAGTTATCCTACATTACAACATTCAATTAGCTATCAGAATTGCTTTGTGGCTAAAAAACAATGCCAAGATATTTGGCAACCTCCCCGTTGCTAGAAGATTTATAATACAATCCCCCTATTCTTTATTTTATTAAATCATAAAGCATATGCTTAATGCTATTATCAACTATTCTATTAAAAATAGAATGGTCGTATTGTTGGGCACCTTCCTATTAATTGGTGCCGGTATTTTTTCACTGCTTCATATACCCATTGATGCGGTACCGGATATCACTAACAACCAAGTACAAATTATCACTACAAGTCCTTCATTGGCTCCCCAGGAAGTAGAACGTTTTATAACCTATCCTATAGAACAAACAATGACGACTATACCTCAAATTGCAGAAATGAGGTCCATTTCTAGATTTGGCTTAAGTGTTGTAACGATAGTGTTCGATGATGATGTAGATATTTTTTGGGCGCGTCAGCAAATAAGCGAGCGCTTAGTTCAAGCCAAAGAAAGTATTCCTAAAGACCTAGGTACTCCATATTTAGCACCTGTAACTACTGGTCTTGGAGAAATTTTTCAATATACGCTTAAGGTAGATCCTGCTTATAAACAAGAATACTCACTAGCCCAATTAAGAAGCATTCAAGATTGGATTATTCGCAAACAATTATTAGGTACAAAAGGCGTAGCAGACGTAAGTAGTTTTGGTGGTTATGTAAAACAATATGAAATAGCTATCAATATCGATCGACTGAATGCTATGCAGGTAAGCATTCAAGAGCTAATGGACGCCATTGAAAAAAATAATCAAAATGGCGGAGGAGCGTATATCGTTCAGGACAATAATGCATTTTACATTCGTACCGAGGGGCTGGCTAAAAACTTTCAGGATATCGAAAATGCTGTAGTAAAGCAAACAA
>JACCDI011454449.1_pt1 | contig 18916 bp, 27 predicted proteins | sample 7442791 | NCBI WGS metagenome assembly JACCDI01 (sample SAMN15323434, study PRJNA562643) | freshwater metagenome | isolation source: river surface water | place: USA:Blue River Watershed | collected 2017-08-15
ACTTTTAGTAATGAATAATTAATAAACTACTTGACAAGAATACTTTTTTGTGATACAATGGTAGTATCTATAAAGGAACTTAAATGACTTTCTTAGAACTTGTGAACAAGGTGTTGTTGAGACTCAGGGAGAGTCCTGTTGCCACTGTGCAAGGGTCTGGGAATAGCAACATGTATGCTCGACTGATTGGTGAGTTTGTTAATGAAGCCAAAGCTCAGGTTGAGAGTGCCTGGGATTGGAGTGCTTTACGTAGCACCCTGTCTGCAACCACCACGGCTGGTGTGTTTAACTATGAGTTGAATGGTTCTGGTAATAATTTCAAGGTGTTGGATGTTATTAATGATACATCTAACTCCTTCATGGAATATAAAGATGCCATTTGGTTTGATGATAAATTCCTGAATGCAACTCCTGAAACGGGCGTTCCTCAATATTACAACTTCAACGGTGTGAGCACTGGTGACTTGGACACCCTTGTTGACATCTATCCTATTCCTGATGGAGCATACAACCTACGCTTTAACGTCACTCTGCGTAACGCTCCTCTGTCTGCCGATGCTGATAAGCTTTATATTCCTTCTCGTCCTGTCATTCTGATGGCGACTGCCATGGCTATTGAAGAGCGTGGAGAGGATGGCGGTCAAGCAAGTGTCAATGCCTATGCTGCTGCTCGTAGTGCCATGGCTGATGAGATTGCTCTTGACGCTGCTCGTCACCCCGAAGACACCATCTGGTATCCAGTATGAAAGAACTTCAAACACAAAGCATTGTAGCTCCTGGCTTCTTTGGGCTTAACACCCAAGAGAGCGGGGTTACTCTGTCTCCCAACTTTGCACAGCTTGCTGACAATGTTGTCATTGACAAGTATGGACGTTTGGGCGCACGTAAGGGCTGGGTGATGCAGACCACCAGCGGCTCTTCTGCTTTGTCTGGACAACCTGTTCGTTTCATTCACGAGCATATCTCTGCTGCTGGTAGCTCTGTCTACTTGTCTGGTGGTAATAACAAAGTGTTTTCAGGTGGAGTGGGAGCATCTTTGACCGACATTACTCCTGCTAGTTATACGATTACTAATAATAATTGGAGCGGGGCAACTATTAATGCCCACACAGTGATGGTTCAGGAAGGTCATGAACCTCTTGTGTATAACAGCACTGCTTCACCTGTCCTTAAAAAGATGTCCACATTTACAGGGCTTACACAAAATTATGGAACTGATTACCCTAAGCACATCATTGCAGCGTATGGTCGTTATTGGGCATTGTCTGGCTCCACTGTATACTGGAGCACTGATATTGCCGACCCTGCCTTTCCTAGTTTTTCTGGCGGCACATCTGGTTCGCTGAACATTGCCTCTGTTCTGCCTAACAACGTGGACACCCTCATGTCCATTGCTGTGCATAATGACTTCCTTGTCATCTTCGCAAAGAATAACATTGTCCTGTATAGTGGTGCTCGTAACCCCATTGGTACTGGCTTCTTGCTTGCAGATATCATTGCTGGTGTAGGCTGTGCTGCTAAGAAGAGTGTGCAAGCAACTGGTAATGATTTGATTTTCTTGTCCGACACTGGTGTTCGTAGCTTGTCTCGCCTCATCCAAGAGAAGAGCTTGCCTATGCGTGACCTCACCAAGAATATTCGTGATGATTTCTTGAAGGATGTTAACGCAGAGATTGCCAACTATGGAAGTCTAGACCGCGTGTGTAGCGTGTACAGCGAGACAGAAGCTTTCTATTTGATTAGCTTTCCCTCTACCTCTACTGTGTATGTGTTGGATATGCGCTCTCCTTTACAGGATGGCTCTGCTCGTTGCACTGTGTGGTATACATATCCTGCCTACAGTTTCTTACGTGACACCAACCGTAATTTGTACATTGGAAAGACCAATGGCATTGGCTTGTATAGCGGATACAAAGATAATAATGTGAAGTATCGACTCAGATATTTCTCTCATTACCTTTCATTTGGCAGCAACACTGTCAATAAGATTTTAAAACAGATTCGTGTGACAGTGCTTGGTGGTAGTAATCAACAATTCACCATCAAGATTGGTGGAGACTACACTGCCTCATATTTGTCCTATCCTTTCACAGTGGCTCCCGGATCTGTCGCAGAATATGGGATTGCTGAGTATGGAGCAAACGCTACCACCCTTGCATATTATTCTGGTGGTATTGTTATTGATGACATCAAGAGTAGCGTAGGTGGAAGTGGTAATGTAATTCAGATTGGGTTTGAAGCAGACGTTAACGGTGACGCATTGTCGGTGCAATCTATTGACTGCTACCTTAAAACAGGGAGAATTGGATAATGGCTAACTATACCAAATCAACAGACTTTGCAAGCAAGGATGCTCTGCTAACTGGTGATCCTAATAAAGTTGTTAAAGGCTCTGAGATTGATGATGAGTTTGACAACATTCAAACGGCTGTCAACTCCAAGGCAGACGCTAACAGTGCAACTCTCACTGGCACTCCCACTGCACCCACTGCGTCTAGCGGCACTAACACCACTCAGATTGCAACCACTGCATTTGTAGCCACTGCCGTCACTGCTGCTGCTCAAGCAGCCTACCCTGTTGGCAGCATTTACATGAACGCTTCTGTCAGCACCAACCCTGCCACGTTGCTGGGCTTTGGTACTTGGACAGCCTTTGGTGCTGGTCGTGTGTTGATTGGTGTTGATGGCAGTAATGCTTTGTTCGATACGGTGGAAGAAACTGGTGGTAGCGCAGATGCTGTTGTTGTTAGCCACACGCACACTGCAACGGTTACTGACCCTGGTCACCTTCACACTATGCAGCCCTATGCTGTCGCTGGAGGTGCTGCTAACTCTGGTGATTATTTCCCCACTAGTTCAACTGTAGCTAGTCAAACTAATACAGCAACAACTGGTATCTCTGTAGCCAATTCGACAACTGGTGTGTCTGGCACTAACGCCAACCTCCAGCCGTACATCACTGTTTACATGTGGAAACGCACAGCTTAAAGGAAGCACAATATGGATCCAATTTCCGCAGCAATCCTCGGAGGCTCTGGCCTCTTAAGTGGACTCCTGTCTTCAAGCGCAGCAGACCGTGCAGCAGAGGCTCAACTGCAAGCTGGACGAGAGTCTGCTCAGGCACAGCTTGAGGCTGCTCGTATTGCAGCAGACGCTGCTAAGTTTCGTCCATACAGTCTCACCACTGGCTTTGGTCGTAGCTTCTTCAATCCTGAAACACGGACGGCTGGCTATGAGATTGATCCTCGTCTTGCAGCTTTCCGTGATGCTCTGTATGGACAGGCTAATCAGTACATGACTGAGCTTGGTGGTACTTCTCCTACCGCTGAAGCACAGAAGTATTATGCCACACAGATGGGCTTGCTTGCTCCCACACGAGCACAGGAAGATGTGGCTGCACGACAGGCTCTGCTGGCCTCTGGTCGCATGGGCTTGGGTGTGGCTCCCGTGGCTGCTGGTGCAGGTGATGTTGGTGGTTTGCTCAACCCTAACGAGTTTGCACGACAGAGAGCACGAGAGCTTGCTAACGCTCAGATTGCTGCACAAGCAACTGACTACGGACAGAGCATGTTGGACAAACTCATGTCTCGTGCAACGGGTGCTTTCCAGAGCGGGGCTGGTATTGAAGAACTTGGTATGAAGCCTCTCACAATGGGTGCTGACATTGGTAACAGAGCCGCTGTCTCACAAGGACAACAGGCTCAAGCCCTGCTCTCTGGAGGCTTGAATGCTGCTAGGTCTAACCTGGAAGCAGCCAACGCTGCTAACCAAATCAACTTGGCTAGTGGCCTGGGCACGGCTGGTATGTTCCAGCAAGGCGGTCAGACCTTTGCCAAGCTAATGCAGAAACAACCTGCAAGCATGTGGAGCACTCCTGTTAATGCTCTAAGCACTGCTGCGTATGGTGACGGTCTACTTGGGTACAACAAGGCAATGGCTGACATTTACGGATATTAAGGAACTAACATGGCAACTTCAGATGTGTTGAGTTTATTTGGAAACATGCCCTCGCAGGAACAGCTTGCTGACCAATTCCTGTCTGGCATGATGGTGAGCCCTGGTCAGATGGCACAGCTTTCTTTGCCCCAGCAAATCACTGCAACCATGCGTAACGCTGGAGCTAACATTGGCTACGCTGGTGGTCGCATGCTTGGTGGTGCTACCACTGACATGATTAGAGCACAAGCTGCTGATCAAATCATGAAAGATATTTCTGCTATGAATTTTACTTCAGATGCAGACATGTATGGTGAGTTGTCTCGTAGGCTGGCCCAGGCTGGGATGGCTCAGGATGCCCTCAAGGCACGTAGCATGGCTCTTGATGCTAGACGTACAGAGCAAACCATGCGTTTGAATGAACAGCAAGACAAACGTGCTGAAGCAGAAGCAAAGAGACAAGAAGAGTTGTTCCCGTTTGCAAAGAGCAAAGCTGGTCTTGAGGTTAAAAAACTTGAAGATAGTATGAAGGGTCTTGAGCAGCTAATTGCAGAGGAACAAGCTAAAGAAAGTCCTGATCCAGCTCGTCTTAAAGATTTAACAACGCAGCGTGATCAAGCCTTAGAAAAACACGAAATGGAAAAGAAAAAGCTTGATGCACAGCTTAAACATTGGAAAGCCATTGAAGCTCAGGGAGCCTCTAACATTGCACTTCAGAAAGCAAAGCTTGATGCAGAGGCATATAACAAGCCAATTCCATTTACATTCAGAACGCCTGGATGGAATAGTGCAATGGCTGCACAGGGTGTTAAAGAGTATCAAACAATTCCAGCCGCTGCCTTTATGGACCCTAAAACTAAAAAATTCTTAGGCCGTGATGGAACTGTTTACGACAGTTTAAATGAAGCAGTATCAGGATCAGGAATGCTTAAAGAATTGGGTATAAGCCAACAACGTCCTGGCCCTGTTGATACTTCAAAGACAGTGCTTAGTGGCGGTCGTACTCCCATTACTCAGTTTGATTAATAAACATGGATAATTTTCCTTTATCTCCTGAAGATCAAGCACTCTCCTCTGCTGTAAGCGGAGAAGGTAAGCCATGGCGGTTTGGAAAAGGACAGTTTGATTTAATTGGGGCATTAGAAGCTGGGTATACAAAGCCTGAAATTGCTCAACACCTCTCTCAAAAGAAAAACTTTAACTACGAGGGAGCTTCTAAAGCTGGCTACTCTGATGGTGAGATTATTTCCCACCTGTTAGGAGCTGGGGCTTTCGATGCTTTTGCTTCTCAGTTTGTGTACAACATGGGCGAGAGTGCTCTTGGTTTGACACAGGCAGGGTCTAAGATTGCTGGTGGTGAGTTCAACAAGAAGAGAGCACAGGCTTTCTCTGACGCAGCAGACATCCTGTCAGAGGGTGAAAGCTTTGCTAAGTGGTCTGGCATTATCTCTGGTTCTGTCATTGACCCTGTGTCCGTCCCAGCAGGTTTCCTGAAGTTCATCAAGGCAGGAACTGTCGCAAAAGAACTCGCAGCAAAAGGTTCTGCACAGGCTATTTTCGGTGGGCTTGTCTCTCCAACCTACAAAGAAAACTGGTCAGACATCCTCGCAGAGAAAGCTGAAAAGACCATTGTTGGTGGTATCTTTGGCGGTTTGCTTGGTGGAACTTTGGGCAAGGGCGTTGACATCCTGGCTAAACGTGCTGAAGGAAAGATTAAAACCCCCGAGGTTGACGTTCCCCCTGGTAAGGCAGAGCAAGCTGCGGCTGATGATGCTCTCTCTTCTTTGATTAAATATGATCAAGACATCCAGGCCAAGAAACTTTCTGAAACACTGAGCGAAACTAACTATAACATTCCAGCTTGGCAGCGTAGAACGGAAGGCCAAGGTGTTGAGGCATCTAGAATTAATGAGCCTACTTCTCCTGAGACAATTAAACTATTAGAAGATAGGCTGACAGAAGCTCAAGCAAAGGTTGCTAAAACTGAAGAGAGCTTGTTTGAAATTAATAAACAGCAGCCAGAGAAACAAGTTGCTGCTCTTCTTCGTAAGCCTGAAGGAGAGACACCCGCTAAGATGGGCCTTGTTGAGCCAGCAAAGGAAACACCTGAAAAACAAATTGCTGCTTTGTTTAAGGCTACCCCTGTAGAAAACAATGTTATTAGGGAAGAAGTTAAACAAACTGCCTTTTTGCTTGACAGGAAAAAGGGGTTGGAAAACGAACTGAAGCTACAACAAGCAGAGGTTGCTAAGGCTCAACAATTCTTAGACGCAGCAAAAGCAAAACAAGTAAATTATCCTCAAGCAGCACAACGTGTTGAGACTCCTACGCCTGAGCAGGTGGCTGCTCGTGATGCTCGTATTGCTGCTGTGCAGCAGCGCATGCAGCAGGGTAAAGGCCAAGCACCTGTGGAGGCTCCTCGTGCTCCTGAGCCTATACAAGCCCCTGTTACTGCCACACGAGAGCAGGTGACGCAAGCCCTCACCAGGGCAATGGATGAGACAGGAGCTAAGAGTCCTGATGAACTCATTGTAAAGATTGGCAAGCCTGATGAAGCCGCTGCTGCACAAGCACGTATCAACGCAGGGGCTCCTCAATCCATCAACGAATGGGTTGATAATGCTATGCGTATGCAAGGAGCTAGAGGCTCTGTTGGCGCAGCAGCAGCCCGTCCTGAAACTGTGTTTGGTGATGTCAATGTTTTCCCCACAGCAGAGAAAGCAGCAAAGCAAGTTGCACAAGGCAAAGCTGCTCCCATACTGAAGCGTGAAGACCTTGGTGTTCCTGCGCTTGAGAAGATGGTTCAACAAACTGTTGGCTTCTTGGGCAAACCTCTCAAGCAAATGCGTGAGGGTGGTGACTTTGCTGGAACCCTCAAGGGCAGCAGAGAAGCTGGAGACAAGCTCATTGCTAAGGCACAGAAGGAAGAGGGAAGCTTGCTTGGCTACTTCTTCAAGGAAGATGCTGATGGCAACTTCGTTAACCTGGACAAGACATGGAACCGAGCAGACGTTGCTGCCTTTGCTCCTGTTGTCAAGTATGCAGAGCGTGTGTATAACGCCTTGATGGATGAGGCTGTTGCTCTTCGTAAAGCTGGCAAGCTTGAAGGGGACGCTTTGAATGACGTTGCCTATCGCTTGCAATTTCCTGTTCAAATCATGGGCATCCTGCAAGGCAAACGTACAGAGGCTTCTCGTACATTGAACGCATACAAACTCCTCAGAGAAAACTGGGACAGCGGTAAGGAAGTCAAAGGCTTCTTCTCTCCTGGCTCTCCCTGCATGTAAGGAACATAAATGGCTCTTAGTAAAAACTGTGAGTATCGAATTCAAGACTTGGTTGACACCCGCATTGCCATCCAAGATAGTGGTATGAGTGATGCTGCAAAGAAGCAAGTGTTTGATAAGCTCTTTGCTGCACAACTCAAGCCACTGACAACGTGGCAGAAGATTTCAAACAACACAGCAACGTGGATTGTCCATGGCTACCTGCTCAACACAAAACAAATTGCTGCCAACATTGGCTCTGCTGTCCTTAACGCAGGGCTAAACCCGTTTGTCAAAGACATTGGCACTTTGCTAATGAAAGCAACAGGACAACAGACAGAGCGTAAGGTGGGAGAAGGCTTGGCTATGTACAAAGCTGCCTTCAACAACTTTGAACAGCGCATGCGTGTTGCCAAGGAAACCTTTGACACTGGACACAGCAAGAACGACAGGCTTCTTGGTCGTGTGTTCAATATGTCAGAGAGTGAATTCAAAGAAGCCGTGGCAAAGATGGGACTCAACTCTACCGATGAGCGTTTGTTTCGTCAACAGATGGCAGACATCTATGGCTCTCACATGCTGCCTGGAAAGTTTGGTCAGATCTATTCTCTTGGTGCTCGTGCTGGTATGGCTATCGATGATTTCAACCAAATCATGTTCAAGCAGATGGAGTTTGAAGCACTGGCCTACCGTGCAGCAGAAAGCATTGCAAAGAAGGAAGGTATCTCGGAAGAGGCAGCAATCAAGTCGCTGAAGGAGAGTGTCAACTTTGGTGATGAAAACTATCCAGAGCAGATGCGTCAAGCCTTGTTTCGCATGGGCTACACCAGCCCTGACAAGGCCATGCGTGAGCTTGAGAACTCTGCTGCTGAAGCTGTGTTTCGAGGTGAGTCAGGTGAGCTACTCACTTATATGAACAATCTGCGTAGAGCACACCCTCTCGCTGGTTCTCTCATCATGCCTTTTGTTAAGGTTCCTACCCTCATTGTGAATGAAGGCTTGGCATGGGTTCCTGTTGCTGGTGCTCTGCATCGTAAGGCAAGTTTCGATGAACTAGGTAATTTCAAGGGAACTAGCCTTGCATTCAAGCTTAAAGAACGTAGAGCAGACCTCCTTGCAAAACAAGTGATGGGTACTGCTGCTATGGTGTATGTTGGTTCTCTGTATGAAGACAACCGCATCACTGGTAGCAAGCCTGAAGGAGGCGCTCCTCGCTACTCTGTTAAGTTTGGAGATACATGGTATAGCTATTCTCGCTTTGAACCTATTGCCACTGCTCTTGGGTTGAGCGTTGACTTTCATCAAGGAATGAAAGAGTGGAAACAAGACCCCAAGCGAGACGAAAGCACATGGGAAAACCTGAAGAAGTATGGAACCATGGCTATGTCCTCGTTTGCTGCTAACGTGGCAGACAAGAGTTTTATGCAAGGCTTGGCAAACTTCATGGAAGCTGTGTCTGCTCCAGACAGGTACTTGGAAAGCTTCCTATCCAGCTATGCCAATGCAATTGTACCCTCTGGTGTTGCAGAAGTTGCACAGCTTGTCGATCCTGTTGAGCGCGAGTTTGTCACATTCATGGACAGGCTACAGGCACGTACTCCCATCCTTAGCAAGCAGCTTCCTGAAAAGTATGACATCACTGGACAACCTCAGGAGCGTGGCTTGTTGGAGACAGTCACTGGCGTACAAACAAAAACAACCAACGGTCTGTTGGCTGCTCTAGAGAAGTCTGGTATTGATCTTAAACCATCACAGAAGCAAGTGTATGGCATTGACTTGAATGCACAGCAACTAGCTATGCAACGACAGCTTGCTGGCAACTACTTCAAGTATGCTGTTGACAACATGATGGCTTCTAAAGATTGGAATAAGTATGATGATTCTATTAAGGACTTCATGCTTAAGACTGTCCTGGAGAAAGCACGGTCAGCAGCTAACAGAGAAGTGGCTGGCTATTTGTTGCTTAACGATCCTAAGTTTAGGGACAATCTCATTATGCAGAAGAAGCTTGCTAAGGGTATGCGTGATGAGTTGTTACGAGAACGAGGACTTGCTCCTCAAAGACAACAAGAGGAAGAATGACAAAGGGGGCAATTAAGCCCCCTTATTTATTTACTATCTAGATCAAAGAAGTCACCGATGTAGATGGTGACAAATGGTAGTTTGATGAGTGCTCCTTGGAACGCCACAAACTCTTCATCGCCTTCATCACTTTGAATGATGTGACAGATGTCTTCGTTATATTCAATATCAAGACCAATGCCCTGACGCAGTTTAACAACAATCATATTTCCTCCTTAGATTTCACACACGCCAGCAACACAGGCAAGCATCTGAGTACCCTCGACATTATCATCAACCTCTTTCAGGTTCCAGTTAATTGTCTTAGGCGTAATGACATTGAGTTCTTCATACACATCTTGTGTGCATTCCTCATAGGGGGCTTGCTTGTAGCTGCCACCATCATAAGGCAAGAAACTCACACCACTCATTTCATCAAAGTGCTGCCACACAAAAGCACCAACTTCCATCCACTCATGCTCCATCACTGAGATGGTGACAGAGGGCTTGTGCTCACACCAGTGACGCTGGAAGATCAGCCATAGCTTCAGGTGCTCAATGGCTGTCAAATCTTCACGCAACAGAGCACCATCAGGGGCTTTCTTGGGGAAGCTAAACACCACAGTCTGATCAGGCTTCATGACACAGGGTTCGTTGTGAACACCAGCATCAATCATCAACTGAGTCAGCGGGTCTTTCTTGTCTCCACGTACTCGTCTGATGTAAAACTGAGAGTGCCGAGGGTGAATGCCACTAGCGCTGTCAGTAAGTTGAGACACAGTACCGCTGGGTTTAACGCAAGTAATAGCTGCACTCCGAGGAATGCCAATAGCGTCAGCCAAAGCGAAATTAGTGTTAATACACTCTTGTTTGATTTCATCAAGAAGCTCTCCAATGGTTGTTGAATCAGGATCGTTGAGCAACGCATTGTCCATAATGCCTGTCATGCTCACGCCCAACAAGCGTTCCTCCTCAGTGTTCTTCTGCCACACCTTACGCAGGTAGGGGAAGTGAGTGAGGGTGCTCTGCAAAGTACCAAGGATGGTGGCAAGACGAGCCTTACGCAACAGGTCTTCCTTGGTGTCAGTGGCACGAACCACAATCTCAGACAGATTACAGAACTGATAGGGACGCAGAATAATCTCTGAGCATGGGTTGGTTCCAAACTCATAAGACGCATCACGCCTTCCATTGCTCTTAACCACATTCTGTGCAGCCTCACGGTTGAAGATGCCACGCTCACCACTCTTGCTCTCGTACAGGGACAGCCATTCCTGCATGAAGATGCCCATGTCAGGACGCTCAGTGTAGCAAGCAGAGTTGTTAGCCAAGGCACGTTGACCTTGCTGCTCCCACCATGCTCCACTCTTGGCATGACGCATACGATCATCTGACAGGTTGGACAGAGAAATCATAGCAGAACGCCTGACACCGCCAACAACCACAACCTCGCCAATCTTGCACATGATGTCATGACATTCAAGGCTGTTTAGCTTGCGACCTCGTGCATGTTTAAAGATGTTGATGACAAACTTAAACAGTTCCATCAGAGGACCAGGACCAGAAGCTCGTCCACCAAAGGTCTTGAGTCGAGCACCAGCAGGACGAACCTTGCTGACATCGATGGAAGGAATCTCACCGGCATACAACAAGGCAATCACCTGACGCAAAGCCTTAGCCCATCCTTCCTTGCTGTCAGCGACAACAACAGTGGTGCTGCTGTCGAACAGTTGATCAGGAACTTCAGGAAGCTTTGCAACATACTGACGCTCAACAGAGAAGCCAACACCAGTGCCACACAAGAGGATGTACATTGCCTCATCGAATGCTTTGGGGTCATCGATGGGAAGGTAGCTACAGTTATAGCCAGCAGTGTTGTCTCGCTCAAGAGCTTTCCCTGCTGTCATCACACTACGCATGGAAGGCATCACCTCCATGTTCAGAATGGCATTATACAAATCATTATATAGTACGCCATCAAGATTATAATTATGGTGTTTAGCAACATGAGCCTCCATGAAATCCATGTATCGCTTCACTGTCTCAGGCCAATCCTCACGCCTCTGTTCGCTGTCGAGGTAACGAGCATATCGACTCTTGGCAATATACTCCTCATAACTCCCCATGTAATTATTCGTAGAGTTGTTGTTCAATGTAATCCATCCTTTCTTCGACCTTATCTAAAAACATATTCACTAGCTCATCCTCATTAATGTCTAGTAGTTCCAATATTGTAACACAGTCTTGCCGTTTTAGCAAGTCGATGATGTCATGAATTGTTCTGCTCATACTTCTCCTTCAAGAAGGAAAGACTTACAGGCATTTCATCGAATGAACCATCGTTCACTTCATGCAGCATCCACACACCAGCCCAACTTCCATTGGTCTGAGGAGTGAGGTAGTCTTCGTCATGTGTGTAACAAATACCAGCGAACAACCCTGTCATACGCTTACCGTCAGCACGTTTGGCAAAGGCAATGCCCCTGTCCTGTACGTGCCCCATGATGCAACTCATGTGTTTCTTCGTAAGAAGTAGTGCAGGGGAAGAGACAGGACGGCCCATAACACCACTAGTAAAGTAATGACAATAAGCAATGCCATTAATAATAACAGGCTGAAGAAATTCCACACGCTTCCAGCCATATTGCTCAAGGTTAAAGTCATGATATCCAATAAGTCCATCAAGCTTTCTATCGCTTTGGATTGCTCGTTCGATTCGTTCTTCATGATTCCCTGTCAAAAATACTAGCTTAGGTTTCCACTGCTTTTCTTTGTTGCGCTTGAGGCGTTCCTGCTCTGCAAGGATGGGAGCCATGAGAGCGTCCATACCAGCATTGCCAGCAGCAATGTCTGCTTGGTAGGTGCGTCCTTCAAAGCTCTTCTTACCTACATCATAGATGGACAGGGAAGGCATGTCCCAGTGATCGCCCAAATGTACAATGACTTCAGGCTTCTTCTCTGCTGCATACTTCCCTACCCAGGTCAGATGGTCAAAGGAATTCCCAGGCTTACATTGAGTGTCTGGAATTACTAGGTGCTTCATTCATCATCCTCGTCAAAAGGATCGTGACATTCTTTCCTGTTTAAGATGCTCATCAGGTCGAAAGCGCCCATTTCTTCAAGCTTATTATACACACCGACATAGCCAGCGCCTTCAAGGAAGGAAGCAAAGTGTGGCATGATTTCATCCCACGGAGCATCTGGAGAAAGGAACACAGTTACCTCTGCGCTCTTGTTTTGATCTTGACTTACCTGTGTAAACTTCCACATGGTTGGTTGTGGCTTCTTCATATTTACTCCTTAAATAGTGAAGGAACAATTGATTTCAAAATGTCACGACACTGCTCTGCAATGACACGGTGTTCTTTCTGCGTTGCACTATCACAACGAATCTCGCAATAGTGCAGCCAGCTACGAACAGTACCATTCATGTACATCCTGCTGGTTGTCAAACCTTCAGGCAGCAGCTTACGAGCAACCTCTTTGGCAATACCATTTGAGAGGGCTTGCTCATAACAGAAACGAGCTTCCTTCAGCACACGTTCCTGCATCAACCTCCACCACTCTTGCTGGTTCTTGTCAACAATAGGCAAGCTGTTCTGCCTGTTCTTGTTGTCTTGCGCCCGTGCCTCTGCATACTCATAGCCATCAGCAACAGCATAGCGTTGGCTAAACTCTTGGAAGCTGAAGCTTCTGTGCCTGAGAATCTGACGAGCAATGTCCCTGGTTGTCTCAATCTCCACGCAGATGTTTGCCATTTCGAAAGGACTCCAGTGCTTGTTCTCCATCAGATAACGCAGCAGCTTGGGGGCTGTGTCAATGTTGTTCTGATTGGCAGGATTACTCACCCTAGCCATGTATGCAATGCGCTCTTCAGCACTCGGTGTTGCCCACACCAGACTCACTTTGCTCATTGGGCGTGTACTCCTTCTCTGCCAAATTGATTGCATCTTCCAATGCTCTCACCAATGCAAACTTAAGAAGGAAGTTGATACCTTCCTCGTCCAGGTCAAGGGTGCAATTTGCACTACCGTCTGCATTCTCTGTGATCATTGTCACTTCAATCTTCATGTTGTGAACTGCCTTATCATGTGTGGATATTCATACTCTTCACGCAAGGGAATGATGGTTGCTTTCTTCAGAACAGCGTCAATGAGTTCGTTGTAGTTCTTTTGGAACTGCGCCTCAGTTAGTCCATCCTCAAGCAGTACCTTCTTTGCTTCGTCAACATCCCTTGCAACAAGACATTGCAAACCACCATATTCACTGGCAGGGAATGGAACCCAATAACGCACCAGCCAGATGAACCAGAGTTTATTGTCTTGTACTTCTGGTTGTTTTTTTGGTCGAGCCATACTTTTCCCTTTCTTTCTTTTCAAGCTGTGTCTTCTGTGAGTGACACGTTAAACACAACACCTGTAGCTTTTCTTTCTCACAGAACATCCTATCAATGTAGGTGTCCCAATCTACAAAACCATCGACAGGAGAAACAACAGGGAAGATGTGATCAACTTGCACATCCTTCTGTACAAACTCCCTTCGACAGCCAGCACAGTGATAGTGATACGCAAGCTTACCAGTGGCCTTGTTAGTTTTCCTACCAGTACATGCCTCCTTCAAAGCCTTAAACTTTGGAGGCCACCTGCGTGTCGCTGTCCTCAGTGCAGAGATTACAAAGCTACGAAATCGTGAAGGTGTCCATTCACCATTGTTATACAGCCTGTCGTGTTTTGTACCACTGACAAAGGAGGTTTCCGAATCCTTCAACTTCTTTCTCGTCATGCCCTGTCTCACCCATCGTAAACTTAATTGCGTGGACTAGTTCATGGAAGAACGTAGCCACCTCTGCTTGTTCATTCATCCCAGCACGAATGTGAATCTCATACGTTGATGGGTTGCATAGTCCCATATCAATTAGCTCATCGACATAGCTCACTGTCCATTCGCTTCCTGCAAGGGTGAACTTCTCAGGGATGGAGGTGTCCACAACTCCCCGTGTTTTCTTCGTAGCCATAGCAATACTCCGTTCTCAATGGTTCTCTCTTCGCCCAGTGCCTCCAAGCAAACTGCATACATGTCTTGTTCTGTCTTTGCTTTGGCAAGCATCTTTGCTGCCTTCACTGGACCGACCCCACGTACACCCTGAATGTTGTCTGCTTTGTCCCCCATCAGGATTTGCTTGTAGAAGAACAGCAGTCCTTCCTCCTCTGAGACATAATACTTGTCGTTTTTCACAAAATTGTAATGCCATCCTGCCACCTGATTGAAGTCTTTATCAACAGAAATCATGATGCAATCATCTTTCAACTCTGACGCACGAATGGCAATCATGTCATCTGCCTCTTCGCCTTCGCTGATCAATGCACCCCATGAGGTTACTAGATAGTTACGTAGGAGTTCCAGATGTGCTGGCTTCTCTGCGTCCTTCCTGTTCCCTTTGTACTCTGCCGTCTTAGCAAACTCTTTTCTGAAGTTGCCCTTGCCTGTAATGAATAGCTCCCAAGAAGAAAGCCCAAGAGTCACCATGAGCATTTCTTCTAGGTAGCCAGCGAGAGTGGTGATTGCTACGTCCTCACTCTCGTCCTTGCAGGAGAAGGCAATGCGATAACAAACCACATCACCGTCTACCAATCCAATCATTACAGCACCAACTCTTCTGCGTCAGCCTGTGCCTTGGGAGCATCAGCAACAGGAGGAGCCACAAGGTCTTTCACCTTGAGGGCAGCAATGGAGGGACTATGCACAACAGAAGCAGCCTTGCCATACATGGCAGACATACGGTGCTCATAGCTGGAGATAGTAACCTCTGCCACAGTGCCGTTGCCAATTTGTGAGGGATCAATCTCGTTGCCCTTCTCATCAACAGCCTTGATGACGTACTTGCTCTTGGCAACAATGTGCTTGCCTCGGTTGTACTGATCATCACTACGTTCTTTGATCTTGATGCCAAGCTCGTTGGTCAAGCGAGTGGCAATGCTGTCGCTCAGTTGACCAATGCAAATCTCGTACTTGTCGTTGGCTGGATTGAACTGAACATTAGGTTCAGCCATGTGTTTAGCCCAAAACAGTTGTCCAACTACTTTAACAGTTTTCATGTGATTTCCTTTGTGATGTTTAAAAACTCTATACCATTATTGTAACATAGAGTCGGGTGGTTTGTCAATGCTATCAAGCAAAACGTAGCTTGAGAACAATGCCAAAGTTTCAAAGATGTCATCATTGCTCATTCCCTTATCGGTCATGATGATGAGCTTATTATCTTTGATGAACAGATGGAGGGCAGTATCTGCGTTCTCCATCAAATCAATCAGTGTGTCTCTTTCCATGTAAACCCCACGTTGTATTCTCCAGTAACAGGACAACGTAGGGAATACGAACGTCCTGCTTCTTCAATTGCTTCTACTCCAAGCTTACCTACGACATCTGCATACTCCTTCTTTGTTTCAATCTGCCATTCGTCATGCACATTGGCACAGAACGCATAGGGGATTTTGTTTTTCCTGAGGTTACTATCTAGTAACACCAGGGCCTTCTTCATCAGCACAGCACCTGCTCCCTGGAGAAGAGTGTTGAGTGCTGCATGCTGTGAGCGTACCCATATCTTGCGACCATCAAGCCCAGGCATAAAGCCCTTGCCAGATACTGTCTCAACTTTGTTTCGCAACACCTTGAGGGCAGGGGTTTGTGAGAGGAACTTTTCAATAAGAACCTGTCCCTCTTTAGAACTACCACCGACAATGCTGCCAATCTTTGCAGCACCTGCTCCATACAGGAAAGCATAGATGAACGTCTTTGCCTGATCCCTTGTCTCAAGGCCAGCAGCCTTTTGGTTGAGCGTGTGGACATCAGTGCCATCTTTTGAACTGCCTTCGACAACTGCCTTGACATATCCTTCATCCCTCATGTAATGGGCAAGCATACGTAGCTCAAGACCAGAAGCATCAATGCCTACCAGAGCGTTGCCCTTGTCAACAATGAATAGGTTGCGACACTCAGGTCCATACATGGAACCAGAGTTTGGAACCTGCGCCATGTTGGGACTGCTGTGTGTCATCCTGCCTGTCACTGCACCATTGGTAATCACCCTGCCATGGATGCGCCCGTCTTCTTTGACTTCCTCTAGCCAGCTTGTCACCTGAGCCACACGCTTTTGCAGCATGAGGTATTCAAGCAGCAGCTTTGCCTCTGGTAAGTCAATACCTTCTAGCACCTTCTCGTCAACGATTACGTGTCCTTTCTCTGTCGTTTTAGAGAACGATACGCCTTTGTCTTTAAGGCGTTCTGCGATTTGTTTCCTAGAACCAGGGTTGAAAGGAGTGACAATATCCTTAAGTGGTGCTCCAGTGCGCTTATTCTTCCTGTTCGTTTCAACCAAAGGAGGAAACGCAACTTGCAATCGGTTTTCAATATCCACCATTTTACCTGCAAGGACAGCCAACAAAGCCTGAGCCTCTGGTATGTTGAACTTAAACCCATGTTCTTCTTGCCTCTTCAAAATAATTGCAACGTCATGCTCTAGGTCAATGCTCTCCTGGGAGAAGTCCTTGAGCAAGTCCATTAGCATGTTGTATGTCTTCACTGTGACAGCAACATCATTCTCGCAGTAGGCGTACAGGGTGGGCAGGTGAGGATCATCCCACCGCAGACTAGCATCCTTGCCAGTTGCTGCAACATAAGCCTCGGCATAGTCAGACTTGTTCAGTCCCACCCGTTTGCCCCAATCGTCTAGAGCGTGTCCCCCTTCGATATTGGGATTGTAAAGCCTTGAAAGAATCAATGTATCCACCGCCTGATTCCTCGTTATCTTCACATTCCACAACTTCCGCAGGAGAGGACCATCGAATCCGATCAAGTTGTGTCCTACCACTTTGTCTGACTTTTCGATTAAAGGAATCAATGTCTTTGCTTCTGTATGACATACGCTACCGTTCTCTTTGTCCCAAGTGAAACAGCACCAAATGTGTTTGTGTTTGCTGTCTGTTTCAATGTCTAGGAAAAGCATTAGTCCTCCAATGTGTTTGCTACCAGGGTTGCATAGCCAGCAATGTCATGCCAACTATCTTTGTAATAAGGGTCGCCATTCATGATTCGTGCAATCTTATTGGCAATCATATCCAAACTCTCACGCATGTGCGGAGGAATCTCATTCCAATTCTTCATGTGACGCAGGTCGCCTTTAATCATCTGTGAGTATAGCGCAACATTCAAATAGCTGCCATACGTTGTCTCACGAATTTCCAATGTTTCATTCACTCCGCTCATGCTTTCAAAGCCTCCATAGTTAAACCAACATTGCCAATGGAATAGCCAACAAAAGCAATCCCAAGACCCAAATTACCAGACCGAATAAGGTCAAATGCCACCACCGCATACACCACTCCAATTCCTGCTATAAGCCATGCACTCATAAGTCACTTCCTTGATTTAAAATTTCATTCACAATTTTTGAACACTCCCAGTGTGCTTCCATGTTTGTAATGTTGGCTGTATATTTGCACCGAGTCATGTCCTTTTTACGAACAATCACAATTACTTGTTCGTCTGGTTCAGTTTCTTCCAGCGCACCCATTCCTCGCGCTGCCAAAAGACTGTTTCGCCGTTCTTGGTCAGCGCGTGCTGCTTGCCTGAGTTGATGGACGAGATGACGCCTCGCGCCTGTTTCATTGCTTCAATGTGGCTCATGTGTTCTTCTCCTCGGTGTATCCGTTCTTTTGCTTAAGTTTGGCTTCGATGGCGTCAGCAAACTTTGCTAGATTTCCACCGCTTTTTTCGTAAGTTGCGGCACGCTCATCAATGTCTAGCCCAATCCATTCCCGCTTGCGAGGGGCATGAACCATTTCGTTGCCTTCCCAAACTGCCCCACACACACAATTTAGTTCAAGTTCTGGAGAGTTTGCGTAAAGTGGTGTTTCGTATGTTTTGTCGTGATCAACAAACCCTCTCATGTTCTTCTGAAAATAGACTTTGTGTGTGCTTTTATCTTGGTACATCCAAACCACAGGCTCTTGAGAAACTTGATGTTTATCTGCATCTGCTATAGCCTTACAAAGTTTGTTGTAAGCAAGTTCTATATCTCTTGGAATTGCAAACCCTTTCATCGCTATTACAAGATCAATTGAAGCCCGTTTCATTAGTTCTTCACGCATTGTTCTTCTCCTCTTGAATTTCATCCGCAATAACAAAATGCACGTTATTGCCCAATATCTTTTCCCCCTTGATGCCGTGGGCGGCTTGCCATGCTTTCCAAAGGTCAGCGGTCATCGGATTGAGACAAAGCCACTTCACGCCATCATGCTTAACATTACAAAGCGCATGGATAGTGATTTCATAATCATTGCGGGTTCCCCTCTTCATCAAACGCCATGTCTGGCGGGTGCGGTATGTCGTCATGCACGATCACACCATCAACGGCTTCAATGAATCTGCCGCAGACCACGCAGTAATAGCCGTCCTTTTCAGTCATGTGTCACTCGCTACATCTGCTTGAACTAACTGCGCCGCAACGTGCCAGTAGTTGTGCGATCTCTTTGCCGCCTCGTGCTGAATCATCAGCAGGTTGACGATTCGCTGGCGTTCTGCCATTACCCCGTCTGAGTATGTGTAGAAGTTAGTTGTACAATTAGGGCATTCAATTTCTGGCTGCTTACCAAATC
>JACCDI012121219.1_pt1 | contig 18911 bp, 18 predicted proteins | sample 7442791 | NCBI WGS metagenome assembly JACCDI01 (sample SAMN15323434, study PRJNA562643) | freshwater metagenome | isolation source: river surface water | place: USA:Blue River Watershed | collected 2017-08-15
ATGAAGTCTCTCGCCTTGATCAAGCACTTAAAAGGGTTGCGATCGCTGGAGAATGAGCTCTCTCCACGCGCCAGTTCTCACCTGGTTTAAGAAGAGTAAGCGCGACCTACCGTGGCGCAGCACAGATGCATGGGGCGTACTCGTCAGCGAAATAATGTTGCAGCAGACTCCTGTCGCGCGCGTTCTTCCAATCTATATCGAGTGGATGAAACGGTGGCCAACGCCGCAGGCTCTTGCCAGCGCCTCCCCTGCCGAAATCATTACTGCATGGGGGCGCCTTGGCTATCCACGTCGAGCGCTGCGACTTCATGAATGTGCGAAGGTCATTACGTCACAGCACGGTGGAAAAGTTCCGACAACCCAAAATGAATTACGAGAACTTCCTGGAATCGGTGAATATACAAGCGCTGCAATAATCGCATTTGCCTTTGAAGGACGTTCATTAGTCCTTGATATCAATATCAGACGTTTCTTTGCCCGCGTTATCGATGGAGTTGAAGTACCTACTAGCGCGCCAACAAATGCAGAGCGCAGATCACGAGAAGAGTTGATTCCAGATAAGAAGCCACACATCTGGGCTGCTGCAACAATGGAACTCGGTGCTCTGATCTGTACAGCAAAGAAACCACTCTGTGGCCAATGTCCTGTGGCAGATCTTTGTATCTGGAGAAGTCTTGACTATCCGCTCTCTGATCAACCTAAGCGCACTCAGATGTGGCATGGAACAGATCGACAATGTCGAGGGGTGATCGTTCAAGCACTTCGAGATAACCCATCACTTCATAAGCGAGAGATTATGCAACTCTGGGATGTCCCATCACAGGTTGAGAAAGCTCTTCTGACCTTGCTTGAAGATGGCTTACTTGTTGAGCAGAAGGGGCAACGCTTCTCGCTTCCTCACCATTGATTTAGAGGTAAAATTCCACAATGGATCATGGATCAGGACTTCGCCAAGCGCTCGGCGATAACGCAACTCTCATCACAGATCCAGAGATCACGATCTCGTATTCAAAGGATCAAGCGCCATTTGCAGCTCATGAAGCAGCTGCCATTGTCCTTCTTGCAAAGAGCACCGAAGAAGTCTCGCGCGCAGTTGCCTACGCCAATACCCACAACATTCCAGTTATTGCCCGCGGTGCCGGAAGTGGGCTATCAGGTGGTGCAAATGCAACATCTACCTCGCTTGTGATCTCGCTAGAGAAGATGAATGAGATTACCGAGATTGATACAACAAATCTCATCGCCCGCGTCCAGGCAGGTGTTATTAACTTAGATTTAGATAAGGCTGCACAAGTTCATGGCCTGGCATACCTTCCAGATCCTGCAAGCCGTGATTGGTCAACCATCGGTGGCAACGCTGCAACAAATGCTGGCGGTATGTGCTGCGTCAAGTACGGAGTCACATCGGCACATGTACGTGCGCTCACCGTCGTGATGGCAGATGGTCAGATCATTGAACTTGGAAGTGCAACGAAAAAGGCTGTCACAACTTTAGATCTGACTCGCTTGATGATCGGATCAGAAGGAACGCTGGGCATTATCACCGAGCTTGTAGTTGGCCTGGCAGTTCGCCCTGCAACTCCGGCGACAATCATTGCAACATTTCCCCACATTAAGAACGCCGCTGCAGCAGCAGCTGCACTTTTAAAATTTAAACCATCGATGCTCGAAATTATCGATCAGACAACGTTGAAGGCAGTTGAGGCATGGCATCCACTTGGATTTGAAGTTGCCGGTTCAGTCTTGTTGATGCAGCTAGATGAAGATCAAGATCGCGCAGAAGAAGTTCTAGAGCTCTGTCAGGGTTTTGAAATGATCGATGGCGCAGCATCAACTGATGCAGCAGATGCTGTTGAGTTTATCCGCGTAAGAAAACTTGCATATCCGGCCCTTGAACGACTTGGCGCAACCTTGCTCGATGATGTTGCTGTCCCGATTTCAAAGATTGCAGAGCTTGTTGAGCGCGTAGAGGCGCTAGCCACACGCTATGACTTAACCATCGGAATCTTTGGCCATGCAGGTGATGGAAATATGCACCCGACAATCGTTCACGACCATGGCGATCTCAAGGCGCAAGAGCGGGCAATTGCAGCATTCGGTGAGATCGTAGAGATTGCTCAATCGCTAGGCGGAACAGCATCTGGCGAGCATGGAATCGGATCTATCAAGCAGGGCTTTGCCGCTAATGAACTATCTCCTGCAGTCATTGAGCTCCAACGCTCTATCAAGAAGGCCTTTGATCCTAGGGGAATTCTTAACCCTGGGAAGAAGCTTCCCTAGCCAAGAGCGCGGCACCTTGTGCGATATCGCGATCTGAAATTGTCAGACGCGTTGATAAGAGCTCGGTAAGTCGATCATTGAGTGTGCCGATGCCGCGCGCGGTTCCACCAGTAAAGATAATTGGGCGAGATAGATCACCTGTTATCTCATCGACGCGGCCAACAAGTGAATATAGATGATCTGCGGCCTCCAACAGAATTGCATCTGCACTCTCTTTACCCATATTTTTAAAGACAATCTGTGCAAGGGCAGCAATTTCGCTCCGGTTATTTCCATAGACGAAATTCTTTACATCGCCCCATGATCTTCCATTGATCGCATCTGCAATTGCTGCTTCCAGTGATCCACTAGGTGGCAACTGATCCTTATCTACGTAGATCATCAACGCTCGTAGCGCTGCACGGCCAATCCAATATCCAGCACCTTCATCACCGAGAAGATAACCCCAACCACCAACGCGCTTGAGTTCACCATTAACTTGCGTGCAGGCGACTGCGCCAGTTCCGGCATAGAGCAGAATCCCAGGCGTGTGCCGAAAGTGGACGCGATATGCCAAGTGAATATCACTCTGCAGATCAATAGTGGAATCGGTAAATACCGCTGCAATAACCTTGAGAGTTTCCGCACGCTCTGCAGGTGTCTCAGCAATCCCGGTAATTCCTATAACTACGTGATCGATCTTCTGCGAACACTCAGACTTTATCTGCGCCAGATTCTTCTGCATCCGCTCGAGTGATTCACTTCGAGTGATGTGACCATCGATTGGACCAGTAACCCCTGAGAGCACGATTGAGCTCTCATCCGCCAACGCCCACTTCGTAGAAGAGGCGCCAGCATCAATTCCTAGAAAAGCCATATGCCTAGCCTTTCACAGCACCGGCGGTAAGCCCCTTAATGAATTGCTCAGAGAGAATGAGATAAAGGACGATCAGAGGAAGCGCTGCCATAGTCAGACCTGCAAAGAGGACTCCCCATTGCGATGAGTACTGACCAAAGAACATCGTCAGCCCCTGCATGATCGTCTTCTTCTCAGGATCTTGTAGGAATACAAGCGGCAGGAAGAAGTCATTCCAAATTGGAATAGCTGAATAGATTGCAACGATGGCAAGGCCTGGTCGGACAAGTGGCATGAGGACTCGACGCAAGAGTTGGAACTCAGATGCGCCATCGATACGGGCGGCGTTATCTAGATCTGCAGGAAGAGATCTAAAGAAGCCACTCATAATAAAGATTGCAGCAGGGAGTGCGCCTGCGGCATAGACCAAGATCAGGCCAAGATGGGAGTTGAGCAGATTCATCCACTTGAGCTGGATGAAGAGAGGCAAGATCGCAAGTTTTGCAGGAACCAACATTCCCGAAAGGACGAAGGCCATGATCAAGCTATGGCCCTTAAAGTCATATCGACCGAGAACAAAACCGGCACCAAGTGCACAGACAAGAATGAGGATCAGCGAACCACCGGTGACAATGATTGAGTTCTTTAAGTAGACCGCAAAGTTACCGTCCTGCCAAACTGCTGCGAAGTTACTCCATGCAGGATCGGTTGCAAGTTTAAGAGGCGTTCGAGCAAAGTCATTTGTTTCACGGAGACTCGAGTTGACGAGGAAGAGAACCGGAAGCAAAATCACGATGGCATTGACAATTAAGACTCCGCGGAAGAAAGTCTTTGACATGAAGAGTTTCATTTACATCTCCACCTCTCTGCGACGGAGTAATTTGGAACCGACAGCAGCGCCGACTCCTACAACGGTAAAGATAATTACACCGAGTGCTGATCCGACACCAACTTCGTTGGCACCAGAATCAACTGAACCAAATGAGAGGCGATAGAACATCAGCGCCAAGGTATCGGTAGCTCCAGCAGGTGAACCATTGGATCCACCCAGAATGTAAGGCAGATCAAACCACTCAAATGCTCCGATAAATGTGAGGATCGTTATGATCGTCATTGAAGGGGCAAGAAGCGGGAAGAGAATCTTTCTAAAGATCTTTCCTTCAGATGCGCCATCAATGCGGGCTGCTTCGATGTAATCGGTGCTGATTGCATTAAGTCCGGCCAAGAAGATGATTGCTGGGAATCCGACCCAGCGCCAAAGGTTGATAAAGACAAGCGTAGGTAGGGCTGTTGCGGTATCTCCGAGCCATGCCCGAGCCCAGGTTGGTTGTCCCAGCTCTCCTACGATCAAGTTAATTGGACCGTAGTACGGATCAAGCATGATCTGCCACATATAGCCAACAATGACGAGAGAGAAGATAACTGGAAGGAAGGTAACTGTTCTAAAGAATCGTTGACCTCTCTTTAGATTAAAGAGTGCATATGCGATGAGCAGACCAAGAGAGGTCTGCAAGACCATAATTCCAATGAAGACAAGAACATTGTGGCGAAATGCCATAAAGAATTGGTCTCTGAAAGGGAATGTGAATAGACGCTCGAAGTTCGTAAAGCCAGCCCATGATCCCCGTACGAAGCCCTTCCACTCGAAGAAGGCGTAACTCAGAGTAGTCAGCGCAGGGACGCTGGTAAAGATAACAATAATCAATAATCCAGGAGAGAGCAGGAGCCAACGAAATTTACGTTGCTCTCTCTTAATACCGCTGAGCTTCACTTACATTCCTCTTCTCAGATAGCAAAAACAAAACAAGAAAAATCGGGTGCGGAAAAAATTTTCCGCACCCGATCTCTATTTCTTAGGACTTACCCTTTTGTGGAGCGTACCAAGTTGCAACTGCTGCTTGGACATCCTTAGCAAGTTCTGCGGCTGTTGTTGTACCCGCAGTGAGCTTCTGGAATCCTGGCTGCAAGATTGCTGAGCTAGTAGGTGTTCCGAAACGGAAACCGACTACGTTCAAGAATGGTGTGCCCTGTGATGCTAGTGACTTCGACATCTTTGCGATCGCAGGATCTGTGATCTTGATGTACGGAGCTGTTGGGATCCAACCAAGCTGATCTGCTGCTGCCTGGTTGAATTCCTTGCTAGCAAGGAAGTTAAGAAGCTTGATTGCTTCTGGCTTTGCCTTGGTCTTTGCATTGATACCAAAGCCACCGTCTGCCCATGTTGTCACAAAGCGCTTAGCACCTGGTGCAGCAGCTGGTGCTGGCATCCATGCAACGTTTAGTGATGGGTTGAGTGAGCGGAAGTATGAAATTTCATAGTTTCCACCGATGTAGAAGGCAGCCTTTTCGTTAGCGAAAAGTCCACGAGCGGTGTTGTAATCAACGCCGGCTGGATTTGCTGGCATGTAAGGAACGAGATCCTTAACTGCCTGCAATGATGCGACGTAATTCTTATCAGTGAAGGTACGAGTTCCCTTAACTACATCGTTAAAGAATTGTGTTCCACCGTAGAATGTTGGTCCGATTCCAGCGTGCATCTGCTCAAGACTTGGAGCATTTCCTGATGCGTTACCAAGAGGAATGATTCCCTTGTTCTTGACCTGCTGAAGCACGCGTAGGAATGAATCCCACGTTGATGGCAGAGCCTTAACGCCAGCTTCCTTAAGAAGATCTGGGTTGTACATAACACCGATTACTGATGTTGCGTATGGAAGACCGAACTGCTTCTTGACTGTGTAACCCTGAACTCCAGCAAGGACGCCAGGAGACATTCTGCGAAGGGCTGGTACATCACTTGCTGTGAGAGCAAGGAAGTTACCCGCATCTGAAAGGTTAGCCATTCCACCGTATGGGCGGACCTGCATAACATCTGGACCGCTTCCAGCTGTAAGTGCTGTAGACAAGATTGCGTTGTATTCAGTATTTACATATGGCGTGAACTTAACTGAGATTCCGGTCTTATCCTTGAAGATACCTAGTTGTTCTTCATAGAAAGCCTTATCTTCTGTGCGCCAGCTCCAGAATGTGAGTTCTGATGCTGCTTGTGCTGGCATTGAAGCGATTACTGGGCCAGCAATGACTGACGCAGCAACTGCCGCAGCTAGCAAACCGCGTACGCGGCGTTGTGAGATCTTCACTTATTTTCCTCCTCGAGAGCGGGATGTAGGTTTTGAGCGAGGTTTTTCAACTTCGCTCAATTTCTTTCCAGAACGACGTCCCACGGCCGCTCTAGATTGATCCAGAGCAGCTTTGGTGCCGCTCCAGTTTCTCTGCGCCAGGGAGACGCAGAGACAATCAACCACCGTCAACTGGGCAATACGACTTGCCGTTGCTCCGCTGCGCAAGGTGGTTTCGCGAGCAGAGGTAAAGAGAACTAAATCAGCGATTGCCGTTGCCGGGCTACGCAGAGCGTTGGTAATGAGAACAATCGTGATTCCTTTTTCCTTAAATTCTGAGATCACGTCGATAATGTCGAGCGTTGTTCCGCTATGGCTAATTGCAACAAGTACATCGCCTTTTTTTAGCAATGAAATTGATGTCAAGGCAGTATGGAGATCAGACCATGCAACTGATCTCTTACCAAGGCGATTGAGTTTGAGTTGTAGATCCATCGCCACATAACCACTGGATGCAAAACCGATAATTCCAATTGTGCTGGCAGATTCCCAGACATCTACAGTCTTGGTAAATGTCTCTACATCAAGACGTTCAGCTGTTGTCTTAATTGCAAGTGCATCGGCATAGGCGATCTTACGAATAACCTCTGCAGCAGAATCATCTACGGTAATTCCACCATCGAGTTGAAGATCAGAACCTTGTGCAATCTGTCGGCTGAGTTGACCAATCAGGGCCATGCGAAATTCTGGATAACCTTTAAAGCCAAGTGTTTTGCAGAAGCGAACGACAGATGCCACAGATGTTCCGCTCTTATCTGCAATCTGCGAAATATTCATTCCCGATACAAGCTCTGGGTTGGTCAAGATCGCATCTGCGATAGCAACTTCACTGGCATGAAATGATGGGATTTGATTTGAAATCTCTCCGAGGAGATCACCGAAGATGGGGTGCTTTTCGCGCTTATCAGCCACTAACAACCCCCTTCATGAAAAAACATTTCCTTGCTCGGCAATGTCTGTGAAAAATCTTGCCATTAATATAGGGGTGTAGGGCCCTGAAAAGACACCTATTTAATGTAACGATTTCGCATCGTGGAGCGAAAATCGGCGAAGATATCTTCAGTCTTCTCAGGAGTCTCTTGAGTAAGCAAACGATTGCTCAAGAGAACAAGGACGCTCTTCTGATGGGGTGATATGGCAAGGGTTACACCGGGAAAGCCTGTATGCCCCCAGTACTCAATCTCATCCTTTTCAATCCAATTTCTAAATCCAAGTCCCTGCATCGGATCGCGTCCGGGGGTGAGAAAAGTTTCTAAAACTTTTCTATCGAAGTATCCCTCTCCCTGCAGACTAGATAAGAGCTCTTCTCCAAATCGTAAGAGGTCTTCTGCAGTTGAAAATAGCCCAGCATGTCCACTCACACCCTTGTAGAGATGGAATGCATTGCCATCATTGACCTCACCTTCCAAGATGTGAGTTCGCCACTGTGTAAATTCTTCTAAAGTTTCTGCGGTCTTATACGGTAACTGTGTTCGGATCATCTCCATCTCGGCGCGATCTCCATAAGATGATGCAAAGAGATCACTGCGATCAACAGGTGCACCGTATTGAGTGGATTGCAACCCCAATGGATCACTCACCCACTCTTTAAAGGCGCTCTCTAAATCAGTTCCGAGAACTTCGGTGATCATATTTCCCAATGTGATAAACCCTAAATCTGAATAGTGGCGGCCAGAGTCGTATGCATATCCATTGCTGGCAATTATTTGACGTGCATCTTCTCCATTTGCTTGTGAGATATAGAGTGGCTGCCATTCACGTAGACCAGATTGATGCTCGAGTAGATCACCAATTGTTACCCCTGAACGTTTGTAATTTGCCCACTCAGGAAGATATCTCTCTACGAGATCATTGATTGCGATTGTCTTACCTTCAACGAGTTTCATCGCTATTGAAGTTGTGGCAACGATCTTGGTCACAGAACCAAGATCGCACGCTGTCTGCTCATTGACTGGTTGCTCTAGATTACGGAGCCCTGCATACTCAATTCTCCTTATTCCATCAATGCTGGAGGCGAAGATCTTGCCGGGCGTCATAGCGCTAGCCAACCATCTCTATAGCCAATTGCGCTATCTCTATGCCACCACGCAGCATCAAGATCGTGGGTTAACTCCGGCGCAATGGCTGCAGCAAGTAACGCTGCAGCGTGAACTCCCCCAGTACCTTCCATCATGCTACCGATCGAGACCTTTAGACCTTCATCGGCAGCGCGCTGGGCAATTTCAAGAGCAGGTGTTATTCCGCCGCTCTTGAGAAGTTTTACATTGACCCAGGTACAGGCCTTTGCCTTTAACAACTTCTCAAGATCCTCCATTGTAAAGAGTGATTCATCGGCCATGATCGGTGCCAGATTTAACTCTTGCAATCGAGAGAGCGCATCGATCTCGTGCCTTGCCACAGGTTGTTCGAGATACTCAATCTCGATACCTAGAGTTACAAGTCCGCGTAGAAAAGCTGCGCTGTAATCAAAGTCCCACGCCTGATTTGGATCAATACGTAGAGAGGCACGCCCTTGCACCACGTTAGCAATCACCTTCATCGCTTCAAGATTCTTCTCGAGGGGTTCGTTCTTTAACTTAACTTTGAGCGAAGAAAATCCTTGGAGTAAACGTTGATTGATAATCTCTTCTAAATCTTCAGGTTCTGCCACTGGGACTGTTACATCGGTACGAATCTGATCACAGCTCACAGATAGCGTCCCAGCCAGGGTCGTTCCGGACTTTTTCGCAAAGTAACTTCGCAGAGCGACATCGGCGGCAGCTTTACTACTTGATGTAGCTCTTATCTCAGCAAGTTCTCTTAGTCCTTGGCTAAGTGTGCTCACATCACGCAAGACTGGAGTGATGACTTGGATTAAATCCTTTTCAATCTCTTCAAGTGAATCCCCAACAATTGCAGGCGTTGCAACAGCTTCCCCAGAGCCAGAGATTCCAGATTGATCGCTGATGGTAAATGTGATGACTGGATACCGCTCAACTCTGCGTAGCGCCGTGATAAAGGGCTCACGTAAAGTGACTTCGTGGCGACCCAATGTAAAGTCGAGCGAACTCATAGACTTGCCACCATGGAGTTTAGGGATGCAACAGTTGATGATCTACCTGACATCGCCGCAATTTTCTTACGTTGCTGGACTATCTCATATGCATCAGTTCTCTCTGAAAGTGCGCGTGCATCCTTTACCCCGGAAAGTGCTGAGCAATTGTGGCGGACCAGTATTGAAAGCCCAGGAGATAAGCAGACACTTCTCTTGCTCGATGATGAGAAGATCGTGGGAGTCTTTCGAATCGGTAGCGATAAAGATGATGCTTCGCGCGGACATCTCTTCTCGCTATATGTAGATCCTGAATCTGCTGGGCGCGGCTTTGGTAAGAAAGCGCTACAAGAAGCCAAGGACCGAATTACAGAGCGCGGTTTTACGCAGATGACCTTGTGGGTCTTTGCAGATAACGCGATCGCTAACTCGCTATATCTCAAGAGTGGATTTACACCGACTGGAAAATCTCGAACGACACCTGAATGGGCGGCGCTGGAGATTGAACTCATGGCTTCCTTAAACGTTTAAGCAATAACAAGTCTGGTTGGCGCAGATGCAAGCGGTACCGGAAGCTGTAGCGGGCCACTTCCTGGAGTAAATGATCCAAGAATTGTCGCCTTGCCAGCTCCAGTACACGATGGAATTGAACCTGGCTGACCGTGGGCTGAGAGGTAACCCATAATCGCAAATGCCAACGCCTCTTTCTGGCGAGGATCGACTCCGAGTGAACTCATCGTCAATACTTCGCACGGTGCAAGGCGGGCAGCGAGTGCTGCCATCATCACAGGGTTGGCGCTACCACCGCCTGCGACGAAGAGTTGTGAAACTTTGTACTTTTCAACATCGAGTGCAACAGTCTCAACTGTGAGTTCTAGCAGAGTTGCCATCACATCTTCGATCTTCCACGTGGAGATATCGCCAAAGTGATCGGTGATATATGGAAGGTGGAAGAGCTCTTTTCCAGTCGACTTTGGTGCAGCTAGTGCGTAGTAAGGCTCTTCAAGTAGTTTCTTTAAAATTTCTTGGTTGACTGTTCCAGCTGCGGCAATCTTTCCACCATCATCGTAATGAGATGCACCCTTGGTGTAGGCAGAGATTGCGGCATCGAGCAGACCATTTGCCGGACCAATGTCATAGGCAATAGGCGTTAACCCTTTACCGGTCACTGTTACATTTGAAATTCCGCCGAGATTTAGCGCTGCGACTGGTTCTTCGTGGGCTCCGAGTAAGAGTTGATCCAAGATGCTCACAAGTGGTGCGCCATGTCCGCCGACAACAACATCGCGCGAGCGAATATTTGATAGCACTGTTACTCCGGTTGCCTCTGCAATCCATGTCGGCTCACCGATTTGAAGCGTTCCACGAGCTTTATGGTCCTTATCAATCCAGTGAAAGACGGTCTGGCCGTGCGAGACGATCAAATCTGCAGTTACGTTAAGTTGTTTTGATAGATCAACTGCGGCGCGTGCAAATTCTTGACCAATATATGTATCTAGGATGCAGACGGTTTCAAGATCGGTCATTTGAGGAGGCATCGCCTTTGCGATCAGATCGTGTACGTGATCTTGGTACTCATAGCTTTCAAAGCCGATAAGCCTTGCGCTCATTACTCCATCAGTTACCGAGATATCAAAACATCCAGCATCAATTCCATCAAAGGAAGTTCCCGAGATCATTCCTATAACTTTCATCTACTTGACCTCCTGGCATGCGATCTGATGGTTGGGCTCGATCTCGCGCAAAGTTTGAGCGTTCGTTGAACATGAGGGAACGGCTAGTGGGCAACGTAAGTGGAAGGCACATCCTGTCGGCATCGATGCAGGATCTGGAACTTCGCCCTTCAGGGGCGCTTCGTAGGCGTTATTTCCTACCTCTGTGTGATCTGGCATCGCCGCAATGAGAGCCTTTGTATATGGGTGCTGCGGATTTTCCAAGACAGAATCCCACGGACCAGATTCAACAATCTTTCCCAAATACATCACAGCGATCTCATCTGAGATGTGGCGAATCATCGATAGATCGTGGCTGATAAAGATGTAGGTAAGACCTAAACGTTCACGTAGATCGATGAGTAGGTTCATCACCTCTGCACGTACAGATACATCAAGTGCCGATACCGGCTCATCAAGCACAAGTAGATCAGGTTGTGATGCAAGTGCACGCGCGATACTTACACGTTGACGCTGTCCACCAGAGAGTTGATGTGGGTAGCGATGAGCAAGCTCTGGGCTAATTCCTACCTCAGTGAGTAATTCAGCAATTCTTGGCTGAACCGCATCTTTCTCAACAAGGTGATGAACTGTAAGAACTTCGGCGATGGAGTCGCCAATTTTCTGACGTGGATTGAGCGAAGAGTATGGATCTTGAAAGACGAGTTGGATATTTGAGTGTTTGCTCGAGAGCATATTGCGAGCTTTATCAAAGATTGGTTCACCATTCCAGGTAACCGTTCCTGATGATGGTTGTTCAAGGCCTACGATCATTCGAGCAAGGGTTGATTTTCCGCAACCGCTCTCGCCTACGATACCTAAGGTCTTCTTTGCAGGAAGATCGATCGTTACTCCATTGAGCGCATTTACTTGAGCGCGGGTGACTCTAATCTTGTAGCGCTTGGTGACATCTGTAATTGAAAGAGTCATCAGTTATCTCCCATCAGATGAAAACATGCCGCTTGTGTATGTGAATTCTTGGCAAGTACTGGAAGCGATGTACTGCACTGCTGATCTGCCTTGCTACAACGTGGACTAAAGGCGCAGCTATCTCCTACAGTCCAAGGCTTAGGTGGAATGCCAGGAATGGAGAGAAGGCGTGTGCGGTTCTTATCTGAGGCTTTAGGAAGAGAAGCCAAAAGCCCTGCTGTGTAAGGGTGCTGTGGATTGGTGAAGACTTCCTTCACGCTGCCGACCTCAACGATTCGTCCGGCATACATAACGATGACGCGATCTACAAGGTTTGCAACTACTCCAAGATCATGGGTAATCCAGAGCATCGACATATTGCGCTTACGTCTTTCTTGCATCACAAGAGCAAGAATCTGCTGCTGAATGGTTACATCGAGTGCGGTAGTTGGCTCATCTGCAATTAATAGTTGTGGCGAGAGAATCAACGCCATTGCGATCATTACGCGCTGGCGCATTCCACCTGAGAACTCGTGTGGGTAGCTCTCGTAGGCACGCTTTGGATCAGGGATTCCAACCTCTGAAAATGCGGTGAGGACGCGCTCCATTGCATTGCTGGTATCTCCACCATGAGATTGAATGACTTCAATCAGTTGTGCACCGAGTTTCATTACTGGGTTAAGCGCAGTCATTGGATCCTGGTAGATCATTGCAATTTCATTACCGCGAATCGAGCGCAGGCTCTCTCTATCTGCAGTAAGAAGATCTTTGCCATCGTATGTAATCGAACCTGATGTGGCGTGAACTCCACGAGGCAGCAGACCCAAAAGGGATAGAGCTGTCAGCGTCTTTCCAGAACCTGACTCTCCCACAACGCCAACTGCTTCACCCGGTGCGATGCTAAATGAGATGTCATTGACCAGCGTGCGATTATCGTCGGTAGTGCTTACTGTGAGATTTGAAATTTCAATAAGTGGCTTCGACATTATGAACTCCTTCTAGCAGGGTCCAAAGAATCACGAAGACCATCACCGACAAGGTTGAGGCCAACAACAGCGATAGTGATGAATAGAGATGGGAATGCCAGTGTCCACCACGCAAAGGCTGCAAGTGATTGCGCCTCTGAAACCATGAGACCGAGTGAGGCATCAGGTGGCTGTGTTCCAAGGCCAAGGAAGCTCAAACCAGATTCGGTAAGAATCGCCCAAGACATAGAGAGTGCAATCTGAATAACAATCGGTGGAAGAACGTTTGGCAGAATGTGGCTAAAGAGAACCTTGGGGGTTGAAAAACCAAGGATTCGTACCGCCTTTACATAATCCATCTCTTTAACGCTCAGAACTGGTCCGCGAGCTACACGGATAAAGATTGGTGTGTAGACAACTGCGATCGCAATCGAGGTATCAATCCAAGAATTTCCAAGGCTGTTTACGATTGCAAGTGCTAAGAGAATTGCTGGGAAGGCGAAGATGACATCGCTAAAGCGAACTACAAAACCATCGAGCACCTTGCCAAAGTAGCCGCCCACGATGCCCATGAGAACACCAACAAGAGTTGCGATCGAGACTGCAACAATTGAGACTAACATTGATCGGCGCATTCCATCCATGCAGCGAGACAAGATGTCACGACCAAATTGATCAGTTCCAAACCAATATTGTGATGAAGGGCCCTGCAGCGCATTGATTGGATCTTGAATCAATGGATCGTGAGGAGTAATTCCTAGCGCTGATAGTAGGGAGATAGCCACCATGATGAGAACCAAGATTCCACCAACGACTCCGCTGGTGCTCTTGAGGTAATACGAAAACCAGGTCTTTTCTCTCATTTGATTCTCGGATCTATACGTCGGTAAATCATGTCGGTAATTAGGTTGATGAGGACGAACATGATCGCAAAGATCATCACGCTACTTTGCACGGTGGCATATTCACGCTTATTGATCGCATCCAAAATTTGGCGGCCCATACCTGGCATCGCAAAGATCTTCTCCACAATTACCGCACCGCCAAGAAGGTAGCCAAATTGAATACCTGTCATGGTCACGATCGGAATGAGTGAGTTACGAAGTACATGCTTGTACTGAACGATCTTATGTTTGACGCCTTTTCCATAGGCGGTACGAATAAAGTCCTTATCGACTGTCTCAAGGAGAGCAGATCGCGTTGTACGCATTACTGGTGCAGCAACGGCAATTCCAAGAACTAAGCCCGGAAACATCATCTGCTGGAAATTCATCCATGGGTCTTCCCAAGGGGACATGTATTCATAGCCATTTGGAAAGTAACCAAATTTATTTGCCATGATGGTCACGATGGTGGTACTTAAAACAAAGCCTGGCACTGCAAGGGCGAGTAATCCGAAGAATTGGCCAGCAAAGTCGCGAGTGCTTCCTGGCTTGCTGGCGCTAAACATGCCAACGCTAATTCCGATAATGACGCCAGAGATGGTTCCAAAGAGAGCTAGCTGAATTGTGACAGGGAGGGCAGATTTAGTGAGTTCAAGGACAGAGACTCCATTGGAGTAGGCAAAGCCAAAATCTCCGGAGAGGAATGAGCTCATCCACGAGAAGTATTGGCCAAAGAGAGATTTGTCGATGCCGTAATAGGCTTTAAGTGCTGCAATCTGTTCAGCGTTCAATGCACCGGTTTCAATACCGAGTGAACCGGTAATCGAATCTCCAGGTATTACGCGAAGAACGATAAAGACAAAAACTGAGATGCCAAAGAGTGTTGTGAGCACACTCGCTAGGCGAGTGAAGAAGACTGTCGAACGCAGTCTGGTTTTCACGTAAAAGTTCTCCTTAATTCTTTATGAAAGGGTAATGCGGTGCGCCAGCCCTCGTCTGGCGCACCGCATACCTTTATTAATTTATCCCAGTGACGCTGAGCGCAATGGAAGCAATGAACCTGTAGCTAGAGCCGTAAAGTTCTTAAGGTTCTTAGCTGTGATGCGGTACTCGAATGGTGTTGCAAGCCATACCCATACTGCATTGTCTTCAAGTTCCTTCGAGATTGCTGTGTAAGCCTCTGTGCGGATTGAAGTCTTTGAGCTTGACTTACCCTTGAGGAAGTTTGCATCAAGAGTTGCAGATGAATATGTCGCAACCTTGTTCAGGTTTCCTGTTGAGGTGAAGTAGCGGGTGTACATCGTGTCTGGATCGATACGACCACCGTTATTTGCAAGAGTTGCAACGAAATCTGCTGCAAGCCAACGTGGAACATATGTTGCCTGGTCAGTGATATCTAGCTCCATTGTGATTCCTGCCTTAGCAAGCTGAGCCTTGATGTTCTGTGCCATTGCAACTGATGTTGCCCAACCTGTGCTGGTGACAAGTGCCTTAAAGGTCACATCTGTCTTGCCTGATGCAGCAAGGTATGACTTTGCCTTAGCAAGATCTGCCTTAGGGCAAGGACGGGCTGTTGTGCTTGAACGGTATGCAGGGCTTGTGATTGGGCCTGAGATAGCACCCTGTCCGAGCATCGCTGTGTTGATAACTTCTTGGCGATCAATCGCACACTGAACTGCAAGACGCACATTCTTATCGTTAAATGGTGCAACCTTGTTGTTGAGCTGAAGTGCGTAGTAACCAAGAGCTGGTGTCTTAAATAGCTTGAGGTTACGTGCGTTGACCTGCTTTGCGATCAATGGATCTGTGACGATTCCGAATTGAATTGTTCCAGCGTTCATCGCTGAAAGAATTGATGCTTCGGTTGGGATAACACGAATGGTGATATCAGAGATCTTTGGCTCACCCATCCAATAAGTTGGATTCGCTGAGAGCTTCACAGATTGTGTTGGCTCCCATGATTCAAACTTGAATGGACCAGTTCCGTTTGGCTTATTTGTTCCGCCAACTTTTCCGGCTGCAATATCTGCAGATGAGAGCATCGCCATGTTTACGCCATCTAGAGCAGCAAGAATTGGAACGTTTGGCACTGACAAAGACAGTGTTAAGTAACGTCCTGCTGCTGAAATTGATGTGATGGTTGCAATGTTTGCACGAGCAGCTGCGCCAGTCTTGGTATCAAGAATGCGCTCAAGTGATGCCTTTGCATCTACTGCATCAAATGTTGAACCATCGTGGAACTTCACGCCTTCACGCAGTGTGAGGCGAAGTGTCTTTCCATCTGCGCTGAACTGCCATGCTGTTGCAAGACCTGTCTTGAGCTTATTTGCAGGACCAACTTCGACCAAGCTTGAGTAGACAAGTCCAAGTGCGCGAACAGTTCCAAAGTTGGTTGCTGTATGCGGATCTAACTTATCGATATCAAGGACGCTGCCGATTACGAGGGAGGTTGATGCCGCCTTCGCAGGTTGTGCAGCCAATGTTCCAACAGCAAGTGATGCCGCCAGAGCTGCGATTGCAAGTTTCTTTCTCTTCACCGATTCTCCCTTCATAACCGAAGCCGCCTTGGCTTCGTATGAAAATTTCTTTCATCTACTACTTGATTACGTGAAAATCATGCTCCTTAGAGGGGTAATGGTCAAGCATAAAGAGATAACGATTACATCTCTAAAGGGTGAGTTTTTTACTCGTGAAGGGCTTGGCGAATCCGATCAGAGGAGCTCTCAAGTCGACTTTTCGCTGTCGCTGCATCGATATTGAGCAAGATCATCAAGATTGCGATCTTTACCTTAAAGCCTGAGCCTTCGAGCGCGCTCTCGGCTTGAGCGCGAGGTGCACCGGTGGCACTTTCAATAATGCGGATAGCGCGATCTCTCAACTTTCCATTGGTGACTTGGAGATCAACCATGAGATTTCCAAAGGTCTTTCCTAATCTGACCATTGTGATCGTTGAGATCATATTGAGGACAAGTTTCTGTGAGGTTCCAGATTTCAATCGAGTGGATCCGGCCAAAACTTCAGGACCTGAATCGATCTCGATTGGAAAATCTACATGTGATGAAAGTTCAGATTGTGGATTGCTCGTCAAACTAATTGTTGCAGCACCCACAGAGCGTGCATAATCAACTGCGCCGATGACATATGGAGTGCGTCCACTTGCAGCAATTCCAACAACAGCATCATTGGCTCGCAAATTAATTGACTTTAGATCTGCAACGCCAAGTTCAGGGCTATCTTCTGCGCCTTCAACTGCATGCTTGAGCGCTTTCTCGCCACCTGCAATTAATGCAATTACTTGATCATCTGAAATTGAAAATGTCGGACCGCATTCGGCGGCATCTAGAACACCGAGGCGACCTGATGTTCCGGCGCCGATGTAGACCAGACGTCCACCTTGCATCAAGCGATCAACGATGGCATCGATTGCGCGTTCGATAGATGGAAGCTGGAGTGCAATTGCGCGAGGCACATCGCCATCGCTCTCATTCATCGCCTTGAGCAATTCACCGATGCTCATAATGTCGAGCAGATGGAACTTCTCATCGACCTGTTCGGTACGAAGTTTTCCGAGTTCTGCCTTTGGCTCTGCACTCATGTTGGCATAGTAGTTTGAATGGTGGGAAAAAGGTAGAAATTCACCCTAACAATCACCCAATGAGGGGACATAAATCTCGCGATTAAACTGGCGCGCTAGTGCAGGATGCACACATGGACATCAGCGAACTCGTTATTCCAGAGGTGCCAATTCCTGCCAGAATCCTGGAGGAGAAGGCGCGTGCGCAGAAGAATCAGCGCAAGGTCCTAGCTGCTGCAAAGGCGCGACGAAAGTCGGCCGTTAAGCAGAGTGCACAGAAGCGTAAGGCTAGCTAACGCCTAAGCGGTAGGTGCTTCAGCGAGATCTTCTGGTGAATCAGGCATTGCAGCCTTTGGCGCACCAGTAAATGTAAATGCTGCATCAGGGCCATCGCTATCAACATCTACAACGATGATTTCACCGGCCTTGAGTTCGTTGAAGAGAATGCGCTCAGAGAGTGCATCTTCAATTTCACGTTGAATAACGCGACGCAATGGTCGTGCACCAAGTAGTGGATCGTAACCACGAGCTGCCAAGAGATCCTTCGCACCTTGAGTAAGTTCGATTCCCATATCTTTTGCCTTAAGGCGCTCGTCAAGGTTTGCAACCATAAGATCAACGATTGAGATGATCTGCTCTTTGCTGAGCTGGTGGAAGACAATGACATCATCGATACGGTTGAGGAACTCAGGGCGGAAGTGTGACTTGAGTTCGTCATTGACTTTGCCCTTCATGCGCTCGTAGTTGGTCAGATCATCATCGGAGTTTGCAAAGCCAAGGCCCTGACCCTTTGAGATATCGCGAGTACCAAGGTTTGTCGTCATGATGATGACAGTGTTCTTAAAGTCAACGGTACGACCTTGTGAATCTGTCAGACGACCATCTTCCAATACCTGAAGAAGTGAGTTGAAGATATCTGGATGAGCCTTTTCGATTTCGTCGAAGAGAACAACAGAGAATGGACGACGGCGAACCTTTTCAGTGAGCTGTCCACCTTCGTCATATCCAACATATCCTGGAGGTGCTCCAAAGAGGCGTGAGGCTGTATGGCGCTCTGAATATTCAGACATATCGAGTTGAATCAAGGCGCTCTCATCACCAAAGAGGAATGAGGCGAGTGTGCGTGAAAGTTCTGTCTTACCGACTCCTGATGGGCCGGCGAAGATAAATGAACCGCCAGGACGCTTTGGATCTTTAAGTCCCGCACGTGTACGACGGATTGCTTGTGAGAGAGCCTTGATCGCTTGATCTTGGCCAATAACGCGGCGGTGAAGTTCATCTTCCATACGAAGAAGGCGCGCAGTCTCTTCCTCGGTAAGTTTGAAGACAGGAATTCCTGTTGAGGCAGAGAGAACTTGCGCAATCAACTCTTCATCAACTTCGGTGACCTTATCGAGGTCAGTTGCCTTCCAATTCTTTTCAGCAGTATTGCGCTCTTCGATAAGTGTCTTCTCTTTATCGCGAAGTGCAGCAGCGCCTTCAAAGTCTTGACCATCGATTGCAGACTCTTTCGCCTTGCGAGCAGCTGCGATCTTTTCGTCAAAT
>JACCDI010506531.1_pt1 | contig 18905 bp, 13 predicted proteins | sample 7442791 | NCBI WGS metagenome assembly JACCDI01 (sample SAMN15323434, study PRJNA562643) | freshwater metagenome | isolation source: river surface water | place: USA:Blue River Watershed | collected 2017-08-15
AGGCCGCCCCCAAGACATCGCCATAGCCAAGCCCGCTGCCCGCCATCACCCAATGATCGGGCCGATACACCGCGAACCCGCCCAACCCATGCGCGGCACAGCGGCTCCACCCGGCATAAACACCCATGCTGCCCGTCAGACCCATCGTCGCCACGGCAGGACGGCCCACCTGCGGATGGTCCCAATAGCTTGTCATGCGGTTGCTGTCGGCCATCGGGTCGGCAAGCTCAGCGGTAGATTTGAAACAGGTCTGAGTCAGCAGGTCCTCTGACAGCCGGGTCTGCCAAAAGAAATTGCCGCCAAATCGCGCCAATTGCCCGCCCGCGTCCAGCCAAGCGTCCAGCGTGTCACGCATCTCCCACGACCAGTATTCGTCATGGCCGACGATCAGCGCGCGGGCATAACCCGCCAGCGCCTGCGGATCACGGTGCAGATCGTGTTGGGTGAGGTAATCCAGCGCAATCCCCTGCGCCTCACACCACAAGGCAAAGGGCCGCTCAAATGCCGCCCAGCCGGATGACGCGTATTTCTTCGAAATCCCCTTGGCCCGGGCATAATCCATATGCGGATAGCGTGGCTTGGACAAAAGGGGAGAGGCATGTGGGATGCGCGGCGCATCCGCAGGCCAGGCCACAAACCCTGTGGCCCAAGGCCGCAACAGGCTGACATGCGGGGCAAAATCCCCGCCCTCTGGCCCGGTCAGCCCCTGATAATGGTTCGACCCGCCCCAATCATTGTAAGCGCACCACGTGCCCGTCGCCAAAACCATGGCGATCTTGGCCACAGGCTTCGCCGCCCGCAGCACGAACATATGCTGCGATTGGTGGCCGGGAATGGTCAGGGTCACGGTATAGACCCCGCTTTTCCAATCGTCCGGGATCACCATCTCATAGGCCAAGGGCCAGTCGCAGCCCGTCACCGAACACGCGGCAGGCGTTTCGGCAAAGCTTGTGGCAATCACCGTCTCCAAGACCGTTTCTGCCACCACCCCATCGCGGGCAATCACCAGCCGCGCCTGCGCCGCGCTGGACATGGCATGCAGGGTCAGCCGCTCACCGGGGGCATAGGACAGCCCGCCCGTATAGCCCCAGACCTGCGCGCGGGAGGGGTCATTCGAGGCCACCTCATAGTAATGCCCCGTGACCGGATCCCCATCATCATAGGGGCCCGCGGTGAAAAACCCTTTCAGCGCCATCACCGCCCCCCCATCCGCAGGGCGACATCCAGCATGCGGTTGGAAAAGCCCCATTCATTGTCATACCAGCCAAAGACCCGCAGCATCCCGCCCTTGGTCACCCGCGTTTCAGGCAGCGCCATGATAATGCTTTCCGGCCGCGCCCGCAGGTCCGACGACACCAAGGCCTTGGTGGTCGCGCCAATCACTCCACCCGCCGCCGCCAGCACCGCGTTCACCGCCTCAACCGTCGCGGGCCGTTCGGTCATCACCGCCAGATCCACCGCCGAAACGCTGGCCGTCGGCACCCGCACCGCCGACCCTTCAATCCGCCCCGCAATCTGCGGCAGCACAGTATCCAACAACCGCTGCGCGCTGGTCGTCGTCGGCACCATCGACAGGGCCGCCGCGCGCGAACGTGAGAAGTCCGCCGCCGGGGCATCCACTGTGGGCTGGCTGCCGGTATAGCAGTGAATGGTGGTCATCGACCCGGTCACAATGCCCCACTGCTCATGAATGAGCCGCGCCAAGGGGGCCAGCGCATTGGTGGTGCAGGACGCATTCGACACGATCGGCTGATCGCTCAAGGCCGCCTCATTGGCCCCCAGAACCACCGTGACATCCGCCGCCGCCGACGGGCCCGACACCAGCACCCGCCGCGCCCCGGCCTGCAAGCCGCGCGCGGCCACCTCCCGGCTGTCCGCCCGCCCGGTGCATTCCATCACCACATCCACGCCGCCCAGATCCAACGTCGAGAGATCCGGCGTGCGGTGCAAAGGAACGGCGCGCCCATTCACCACCAAGGCACCGCCCTCCAAGGCCACGCTGCCATGCCACGGGCCAAAGACGCTGTCGAATTCAAAGAGATAGGCGCACATCTCGGGCGCTGCGATGTCATTGATCCCGACCACCTGCACGCCCGGTGCCGCCCCAAGCGCCCAGGCCCGCAGGACCGAGCGGCCGATCCGTCCAAAGCCGTTGATAAACACATTCATCGCGGTTCTCCCAGACTTGCAGGCAGATCACCACGCGCAAGGCGGGCTTGCAACCATGGTCCAAAGATTTGGCCAAACTGGACGTATCCCCGCCCACCACCCGCGCCGCCGGATCGGCCACAGGCGGGATGCGGGCAATTCAGTCATGGACGCCAAGGTCCCCACGCGGTAATTCCGGGGTCATGCCGCGCTATGCCCTGAAAATCGAATACCACGGTGGCCCCTTCGCGGGCTGGCAGCGCCAGTCGCAAGGGCTGGCCTCGGTGCAAGGCGCGGTAGAGGCGGCCTTGGCCAAGCTGGAGCCGCGCGCCCACACCATCGCCGCCGCCGGCCGCACCGATGCAGGCGTGCATGCCACCGGACAGGTCGCCACGCTGGATATGGAGCGCGATTGGGACCCCTTTCGCCTGATGGAGGCCTTGAACCACCATCTGCGCCCCGCACCCGTGGCCATTCTGGCCGCCGTCCGGGTGGCGGATGACTTTCATGCCCGGTTTTCGGCCCTTGAACGGCGCTACCTCTTCCGCCTGATCCAGCGCCGCGCGCCCTTGACGCATGACGCGCAACAGGCTTGGCGGGTGCAGCACGGCCTTGATCTTGACGCGATGCGGGAAGGTGCTGCGCATTTGATCGGCCTGCACGACTTCACCACCTTCCGCTCAACGCTCTGCCAATCGAAAAGCCCGGTGAAAACGCTGGACGAGATTGCCATCACCGAAGCGCCCTATGCGGGCGGGCGGGAAATCCGCTTCACGCTCCGCGCCCGCAGTTTCCTGCACAATCAGGTGCGCTCCATCGTCGGCACGCTGGAGCGGGTCGGCGCGGGAAGCTGGCAGCCTGAGGACGTGAAAGCCGCCCTTGATGCAAAAGACCGGGCCGCCTGTGGCCCGGTCTGTCCGCCCGATGGGCTCTATCTGACAGGGGTTGGCTACCCGGTCGATCCGTTTGGCTGAGAACGGGTAGCCCCCCACGGTGGGGGGCTTAGATCAGCCCTCGCGCTTTTCCACTTTCAGGATGCGCCCCATCACGATGGCAATCGCCGCCGCCCCGAACGAGAACACCGCGCCCATCTTGGCCGCCTCTTGTGCAGCCCCTGCCGGGAAGGCCACGGTGGTGACGAACAAGGCCACGGTAAAGCCAATGGCCGCGACACAGCCCAAGACCCACAGATCGCGCATCTTCATGCCCGACGGCAGACCAAAGCCCAAGCGAACCGCCAGCATCCCCATCAGGAAAATGCCCACCGGCTTGCCAATGATCAGCCCGCCCAGAACCATCCACGTCGGCTCGCCAAAGGCCGAAAACACCACGCCCGCGTTCAGAAGGCCAAAGAAGAACAGCATCACCTCGACAAAGTATTTCAGGCGATGCTCGATCCAGTTCAGAAGGTCGGTCAGATGCGCCTCGGCCTCGGCAAAGATGCCGTAAGGGCGATCCGCATGCGGGATGGTCGGCACGATGGGCAGCAGGCCCAAGGCTGGGTGAATGCCCGCATTGTGGAACCCATACCACGAGATCGCGCCCGCAATCGCATAGGGCCAGAAGCTGGCCTTTTGCCGCATCCAGGTGGAGTTCGGACGGGCCTGATTGCCCCGATCCATGTAGCGCGGCAGCCAGTTGGCCAGCACATAGACCGCAACCGCCGCCGCCAGCGACATCAACAGCCAAGCAGGTTGCAGATCACCCGTGGGATAGAAGATCGCCAGAATGATCATGCCGCCCGCGTCATCGGCGATGGCCAACAACAAAAGGAACGGAATGGCCGGATGGCCCGCGCCAAAGACGATGCGGCCAACCAGATAGGAAAAGGCAATATCGGTCGCGGTCGGGATGGCCCAGCCTTGGGCATATTGGTCAAACACCCCCAGCATGGCCCCGATCAGCAGATACACCGCCGCCGGGCCAATCATGCCGCCCGCCGTCGCGATCAAAGGCGTGACCGCCTTTTTGCCGCGCAATTCACCGTCTTTCAGGATGATGCCTTCCCAGACTTCCTTGGCGGCAATGGCGAAGAAGAACGCCATGCAGACATCGTTGATTAGGAAATGCAGCGTCAGCGTGCGATGCACCTCGCCGCCCACCTCATGGGCGTGCCCGATGGGCGCATGTTCCCACAGCACGAAATGCACCAGATGCTGGTAGCTTTCGTTATAGGTGTTCGCCCAGATCAGCGCCAAAACCGCGCCCGTCAACAACAACAACGAATATGTCGATATGACATTCCAGACCTTATACATCCCTCGTCCCATCGTTTTGTTTTGGTGATTTTTCAAAGTGAAATCACTGATTTCTTGCAAGTGTCAAGCCAGCGGGGAAAGGCCCCGCATCGTCCCTCAGTTCAAGTCTTTCAAAAGCCGCCCATGTTTGCGCACCTCGGTGAGAACATCGCCAAAAAGGGTAAGCCCCCTGCCTTGTAGCATAGGCATCAGTTTGAGGAAGGCATCTGCTGTCGCCACGGTGTCGCCAATCGCCGTGTGGCGGTCGGCCTCGGGGATGGTGATGCCCAAACGATGCGTCAGCGCATCCAGGCTGTGGGTCTCGTGCTGGCCATAGATCACCGCCGACAACAGCACCGTATCCAACACCGGATGGTCAAACGCCAGCCCCAGATCGGCCTCGCGCCGACGCAGGAACTGCATGTCAAACGGCGCGTTATGGGCGATCAGCACCGCACCTTCGGCAAATTTGTGGAACCGGCGCAGCACCTCGCCCACCTCCGGCGCATCTGCCACCATCGCCTCGGTGATGCCATGCACCTCGGTCGATGACAGCGGGATCGACCGGCGCGGATTGACCAGCGTGTCGAACACCTCGCCCTCGACCCGCCGACCATTGACGATGCGCACGGCGGCGATCTGCACGATCTCATCGCCCTGCTGCGGCAAAAGCCCGGTGGTTTCGGTGTCAAACACCACATAGGTCAGCGCATCCAGCGCGGTTTCGGCCACCTTGTCGGTGCGGGCGCGCGACAACAGATCGAAATCATAAACCACAGACCGGATCACCGGCTTTGGCCGCGCGGTGGCGCGGCGCGCCTGCCGGATGGGCAGGCACAAAGACTGCCGCCCCCCCGCCATAGGTTCCGGCCACAGCTCCGTCGCGTGGCTCGCCAGCACTGACCGGCAGGGGATATCCGGCACCAGCCGGTCCAAGGGTTCCTCAAGCCAGCGATCCAGCGCACCGATGCTGACCGGCCCCCCGCTCCAAGAAAGCCGGATCATCGCGCCGCTGTCTTCTTCCTCGATCCGCACTGACAGATCATCGGCCCCAATGTCCTGCCGCAGATGCAGCGCCATGCCGTCCAAAAGCGAGATAATCTCGAACCCATTGGCGCGCAGCAAAATGTCGGCGGCTTCGGTGGCCAGCGTAACGCCCTCGGCCTCCAGCCGCGCCTTCAACCCATCGGCCAAATCCGAGGCACGGGCCTGCGTCAGCCCGCCACCCTCGATCCGGCCCTCATCATGCCGCCGCGCAAGCTCGGTGACCGCCTGCGACAGCGCGCCAACCTCTTGGCGCAGGGCACTGTCCATGGCGGCAGGCAGCGGCTCACCCGCAGGGGCCACCTCCATCAAGGTGGACAGGTTCGCCGCCGGGCGGCGCACACGGTCAAACACCTCAGCCAACAAGGCCTCGCGCCGGGCATGGGCCGACAGATCGGCCGTCACATCGCGCAGCGTCAACACATAACCCGGTGCCGCACCCTGCCCGCCCGGCGTCAAGCGCATCCGCGCGGCCAGCGCGCGCGCGCCCGTGGTGGTGGTGCACAAAAGATCGGTCGCCGCATCGGCATCGCCGGTGGCGATCAGCCGGTCATGAGCATGGCGGATGGGGCCTTCGCGGAGATAATCAAACAACCGCCGATCCAAGCCCGGGGCCGCCCCGGCGGCCATCAGATCGACAGCCTGAGAGTTGTAGAACGCCAGCGTATGGTCACCCGACACCAGCAAAACCCCCACCGGGACATCCGACAAAAGCGTCTCCAGCCGCGTCTTTTCTTGCGAAAGCCGCTGGGTCTCGCGCATCACCGCCTCAGCCAGCGCCGACCGCGTCTCGGCCAAGCGGCGCGCAGCCGCCGTGGCCGCCGGGGCGAGATCGCCCAGATAGCGCGCCATCGCCACATCCATTTCCGAGGTCACATCCGAATGCGCCCGCGCCCGCAGCGCACCCGACAAGATGTCAATCGGCTTGGCCACATGGGTGTCGAACAAAAACCAGACCCAAGCCACCAACAGCAGCGCCACAAACCCCGCCACCACCCCGGCCTGCACAAAGCCCGGCAACACCTCGGGCGCGCCAAGACGTCGGTACCCCAGCGCCAGACCAACGCCCATGGCCAGCACCACGCCAAGACCAAGGGCGGCAAAGAACAGGAAGACCCTGACGCGCAGCGACAAGCGGGCGAGCATCTTACGCCCCCGCGTCCAGAAGCCTGCGCACTTCCTCCCGCAACTCTTTCAACTCGAACGGTTTGGTGATGAACCCATCGGCACCAATCGCCAGACCCTTGCGCCGCTCAATCGACGATCCGCGCGCGGTCATCATCAAGATCTTCACATCGGCCAGATTGGGATCAAGCCGCACACCTTGACAGATTTCATAGCCCGAAGCGCCGGGCAGCATCACATCCAAAAGCACCAGATCAGGATGCGTGGCGCGAATACGCGGCAGCGCCTCGGCCCCATCGGCGACGCGCGAATGGTCATAGCCTTCGCGGGTCATCAGAAAGTCCAACGCCAAGGCGATGTTGTCCTCGTCTTCCACGACAAGGACACGGTGTCTGCGTTTGGTATCGGCCATGGTAGCCCTCCCGCTTAACCCTTGAGGCAAGCCGCCTCGTGCAATTCATCTCCAGCCTCTGTGGTGACCCAAGCCGCCCCGGTCACCACACCGGCCTCATCAATCTGCATCCCCTCGACAATCGGCGTCTGGCGGTTGTCGGCACAGTCGAACACGATCAACGCGCTTTGCGGGTTCTTCCAGCGCGCAAAGCCAAAGACCGGCGCGGTGACCAAGCTGTCCACCTGCGGATGGCGGGCCAGCTTGTTGGTGTCGAGCGCGCTAAAGCTGGTGGTGATCGGCGCCAGATAGGTCCAAGGCCGCATCGGGTTGCTGGTGGCCTCGGCATGGACCACCACAAAGCCGGGCGGCAATGCAGCGCTGACGCGGTTGAACCAGTCATATTCCAGCCAGACCGTTGTCCCGATCAGGCCGACACCGGCGCTGACCGAGATCAGCCATTTCGGCGCAGACGGCACCCAACGCCGAAACGCCCAAGCCATCAGGCCGAACACCGCCGCGACAAGCAAGGATCCGATCAGTTCTAGTGCCATGGTTTCGTCAGTCCTTAACTTCTTGCGCCACGGGTGGACCCGATGGCGGATTGCATGGTGCGCACGACCACAAAGGCGTCGCGCAAGTGGCTGCGTTCGAAATCCGACAGATCCGAAGGCGCGATGAAATTGTCCGGCTTGTGCCCCGCCTTGACCCGGCGCAACTGATGCTGAAGCCGGGTTTCGGCGATCAGATCATAAGCCTCCAGCAAGTCGCGCGCGCCCGAGGACGAGATCACCCCCGCCTCAGCCGCCGCCTCCAGCCGGGCGCGGGTGTTGACCGCTGGCAGCTGGCCGATCAGCGCATAAACCCGCCCCAGATCGGTGACTGGCACCACACCGTTGTGCTTGAGATCAATGGTGTTCTTATGCTCGCCCGACCGGATGGTGGCAAAGCCGCGCAACAGGCCCAAGGGCGGGGTGTGCTTCAGGCTGTTGCCAATCATATGCGCCACGAAGATCGAGTTTTTCGCAGCCCTCTCCAGCGTGTCAGCCTGCACATCGGTGAAGAGGCTCGCCTTGCCACCAATCGGGCGCAGGTCGAACATGACCGACGCCAGCATCTGTGCCATCGGATCGGGCGTGTTGATCCATTTGTCGAAATAGCCCCGCCAAACCGACTGGCGCTGGCACCACTGCGGATTGGTCGCCATCATATCGCCGGGGCAATAGAAATACCCGCAGGCGTCCAACCCATCCGACACGAAACGCGCCAGCTCGGCGAAATAGGCCATATCGGCATCCGTGGCGGCGTCATCGATGAAGAGGCAATTGTCCTGATCCGACACGCCCGTCTGCTCTTGCCGCCCTTGGCTCCCGCAGGCGGCCCAAAGGTAAGGCACCGGCGCGGGGCCAAGCTGGGCTTCGGCAAAGGACAACAGCCGCCGGGTGACCGTGTCGGCCACATCGGTGATCAGCCGGGTGACCACATCATGGGCATGATTGCCGCCGACCAGCTGCACCAACAGCCGCGGAATGCGCGCCGTGGCGGCGGCCAACTCTTCCACCGTCTGGGCCGTGGCCGCATCGCGCCCGAGCAGCGCTGAGGACACCGCCTGAAACCGCGTCAGGTCGGTCTGGGTGATCATCCCAACCAGCTTGCCACCCTCCACCACCGGCAAATGGCCGATGCGGTGCTCAAGCATGGTGTGCAAAATGTCCGACCCCAGACTGTCCGGCGTCAGCACCAAAGGATCATGCGCCATGACGGCGCTGACGGGGCTTGCCGGATCAATCCCTTCGGCCAAAATCTTGTTGGTGAAATCACGGGCCGTGACGATACCCTGCAACTGGCCATCGGTGGCCACGGCAAGGCAGGAGATATGGGCGTCGCGCATGATCTGGGCCGCGGCGCGGATCGTGGTGTCCGGCGTCACCGCCACGGGCGGGCGCGAAATCAGATCGCCCACCTTGCGGGTGGAGATATCGGCCTCGCGGGTTTCTTGGCTGCGGCCGCGGTGAAAGAACCGCTCAAAGGCCGGATAGCTGGCGATCAGGCGGCGAAACTCCACGCCCGGCAGCATCAAGACAGTGCTGACATCGGTGGTGCGCGCGGTGGTCACCGCGACCCCATCGCGCATCAACCCGCGTTCGCCCAAGGAATTGCGAGGCCCAAGGATCGAGACGAGAACCCCCGAAGGGTCCATCACCTCAACCGCACCTTGCATCACAAGGAACAGACCTTCCATCGGATCGCCTGCGGTGTAGATCACCTCTTCGGCGGCCAAATCTCTGCGGCGGAAGGAAGTGGCGACTCGCACCAACTCGTCCTGCGGCAGACTGTCGTAGGGGTGGACCGTTTCCAGAAATCCGATGATAGAGGTGGCGTCGTCACTCATCGTTGGGGTCCTTGCGGAGGTGCGCCCCCGGGGGAAAATCCCCGGAGGCGCGAGAGGCTTAGTGCGACGAAGCCTTGCCAGCGCCCTTGGGCACACGGATCGACTCGATCAGGTCCACAACATGCTGCGGCGGAGCTTTGGTCGCCGACGAGACGACATAAGCCACAGCAAAGTTGACCAAGGCGCCGATGGTGCCGATGGACAGCGGCGAGATGCCGAAGACATAGTTGTCAGCGGTATCGGGCAGCCAGTTGGTGCCGGGCAGGAAGAACCAGCCCTTGTACATGAAGATGTAAACCGACGTGAAGATCAGGCCGACGAACATCCCCGCGATCGCACCTTCTTTGTTGATGCGCTTCGAGAAGATGCCCATCATCAAGGTCGGGAAGATCGTTGCAGCAGCCAGACCGAAGGCCAAGGCCACCACCTGCGCGGCAAAGCCGGGCGGGTTCAGACCAAGATAGGTCGCCAGAATGATGGCGCCGGTCATAGCGACACGGGCCCACATCAGTTCCGACTTTTCCGACAGATCAGGCTTGATCGAACCCTTGATCAGGTCGTGGCTGATGGCCGAAGAAATAGCCAGCAGCAGGCCTGCAGCGGTCGACAAAGCAGCAGCCAGAGCACCAGCAGCCACCAAAGCCACAACCCAACCGGGCAGAGCTGCGATTTCAGGGTTCGCAAGAACCATGATGTCGTTGTCAACCTTGGTCAGTTCGTTGCCTTTGAAGCCCAGCTCTGCCAGCGACTTGTCGCCCAGCTTGCCTTCGCTCAACGATGCCGTGAAGGCAGCGCCAGCTTCGGCCAGTGCGGTCTGCAAAGCAGCCAGATCCGCGTCCACAGCACCATTCACGGTGACAGCAGCCGGGGTTGCCAGATCGACACCTTCCAAAGCAATGCCCTTGGCGGTCATCGCATCGGTCAGCGCTTTCTTGGCACCAGCAACAGCTTTGCCAGCGTCCGCAACGACTTTGGGTTCGTTGAAGTACTGGATCAGACCGTCGCCGTTCTTGTCAGACATGGCCAACAGGCCGGTCTTTTCCCAAGTGCGGATCCACGACAGTTCGGGCTTGCTGTCGATATCAGCAATCGACAGGGCCGGAGCCGACAAAGCGGTACCGGTCACAGCACCAGGCCAGAAGGTGGTGGACAGGTTCAAACGCGCCATCGAACCCACGGCCGGAGCCACGGTGTAAAGCAGTGCGATGAACACCAGCGACCAGCCAGCCGACGAACGCGCGTCAGCCACTTTCGGCACGGTGAAGAAGCGGATGATGACGTGCGGCAGACCAGCCGTACCAATCATCAGCGACACGGTGAACAGGAACATGTTGAGCATGTTGGCGCTGTCCGAAGTATAGGCTTTGAAGCCCAGTTCGGTCACAACAGCATCCAGCTTGGCCAACATCGCCACATCACCACCCGACGGGGCGTAAGAGCCGATCAGACCGATCTGCGGCAGGAAGTTGCCGGTCAGTTGCAGCGAAATGAAAACCGCCGGAACCGTGTAGGCGATGATCAGAACGATGTACTGGGCAACCTGCGTGTAGGTGATGCCTTTCATCCCGCCAAGCACGGCGTAGATGAACACAAGGGCTGCACCGATATAGAGGCCGGTGTCCGTCGACACTTCCAAGAAGCGCGAGAAGGTCACGCCCACACCGCGCATCTGGCCGATAACGTAGGTGACCGAGATGATGATGAGGCAGATCACAGCCAGCAGACGTGCGCCGCCCGAGTAGAAGCGGTCGCCGATGAATTCCGGCACAGTGAACTTGCCGAACTTACGCAGATAGGGGGCAAGCAGCAGCGCCAAAAGCACATAGCCGCCGGTCCAACCCATCAGGAAGGCCGACTGCTCGTATCCGCCAGCCGGGGCCAACGCGATGATACCAGCCATCGAGATGAAGGAGGCAGCCGACATCCAGTCAGCGCCGGTGGCCATGCCGTTCATAACCGGGGGAACGCCCTGGCCAGCAGCATAGAATTCAGCGGTCGAGCCCGCACGGGCCCAGATCGCGATCCCGATGTAGATGGCAAATGTGATGCCAACCACAATCAGGTTAAGGGTAAACTGATCCATGTGTCCCTGTCCTTATTCTTCAACGCCGAATTCTGCGTCGATCTTCCCCATCTGCCGTGCGTACACGAAGATCAGGACGATAAAGACGTAGATCGAGCCGTTTTGAGCGAACCAGAAACCAAGATCAGCGCCGCCGATCATGATGCCCGATAGCGCCGGACGCAGTAGAATGCCAAGGCCAAACGAGCACGCAAACCAGATCGCCAAAGAAATAAGGATGATCCGGACGTTTGCGGCCCAATAGGCGCTGGACGATGATTTGTCCGCCATAGGTGCTACTCCCTGTGTTGCACTTCCCTCCCTGCCCCTTGTTGCCAAGGGAGCAGGCCCTTCATCACGCCGAAATGCCGATCACAATGGACCCAAGCGCCTCGCGAATATCGGCGATGGGACCCATCGCATCGATCTTCTGCAAGACGCCCTTGCCCGCGTAATAGGCAATCAGCGGAGCCGTCTGCGCGTGATAGGCTTTCAGCCGCTCACGCACAGTTTCGGCATTGTCGTCGGCCCGACGCTTCATATCGGTGCCGCCGCATTTGTCACAAACCCCCGCTTTCGCGGGCAGTTTGAATTGGTCATGATAGCCTTCGCCGCATTTGGCGCAGGTGTAGCGGCCCGAGACGCGGCCCACCATGGCCTCGTCATCGACCTCAAGGCTGATCGCCGCGGTGACGCGCTGGCCACTTCCGGCCAACAGCCCGTCAAGCGCGGCCGCCTGCCCGTCGGTGCGGGGAAAGCCGTCGAGGATGATGCCCTTGGCCACATCGGGCTGGCCCATGCGGTCGCGTAGGATGGCCAGCACGATGTCATCGCTGACAAGCTGACCCGCCTCCATCACCGCCGTCGCCCGCTTGCCCGCGTCCGACCCTGCGGCCACAGCCGCGCGCAGCATGTCGCCGGTCGACAACTGCACAAGGCCATAGTCCTCTTCCAGCATGCGCGCCTGCGTGCCTTTGCCGGCCCCGGGGGGGCCAAGCAGGATCAGGACGGGTGCGTTGTTGGCCATGCGCGGCTCAGCTCCGGTTCATACGGTTGGCGATCAGATCGTCCACCACCGAAGGATCGGCCAGCGTCGAGGTGTCGCCCAAGCTGCCGTAATCGTTCTCGGCGATCTTGCGCAAGATGCGGCGCATGATCTTGCCCGACCGGGTTTTCGGCAGGCCGGGGGCCCACTGGATGAGATCCGGCTTGGCAATCGGGCCAATCTCGGTCCGCACCCAAGCTTCCAGCTCTTTGCGCAGCGCCTCGGACGGCTCTTCGCCGTTCATCAAGGTGACATAGGCATAGATGCCCTGGCCCTTGATGTCATGCGGATAGCCGACAACGGCGCTTTCCGCGACCTTGGGATGCGCCACCAGTGCGGATTCGACTTCAGCCGTGCCCATGCGGTGACCCGAGACGTTGATCACGTCATCGACGCGCCCGGTGATCCAGTAATAGCCATCCGCATCGCGGCGGCAGCCGTCCCCGGTAAAGTAATAGCCCTTGTACTGGCTGAAATAAGCCTCTTCGAACCGCGCATGATCGCCCCAAAGCGTGCGCATCTGGCCCGGCCAGCTGTCGGCGATGCACAGAACGCCATCGGTCTCGGTCGCATCCTGCACCGCTGCGGTCGCAGGATCCAGCACCACCGGCACAACGCCAAAGAACGGCTTGGTGGCCGAACCGGGCTTTTGCGGAATGGCACCCGGCAACGGGGTGATCAGATGGCCACCGGTTTCGGTCTGCCAGAAGGTGTCGACGATCGGGCATTTCCCTTTGCCGACATGGGTGTTGTACCAATTCCACGCCTCGGGGTTGATCGGCTCACCGACCGAACCCAAAAGCTTCAGGCTGGACAGGTCGTGCTTGTTCACCCACTCCGGCCCCATGCCCATCAGGCTGCGGATCGCGGTCGGCGCGGTGTAGAACTGGTTGACCTTGTGCTTGGCGCACACCTCCCAGAAGCGGCCCGCATCCGGATAGGTCGGCACGCCTTCGAACATGATCGTGGTCGCGCCGTTGGCCAGCGGGCCATAGATGATATAGCTGTGCCCGGTGACCCAACCCACATCGGCGGTGCACCAAAACACGTCGCCCTCTTGGTAATCAAAGGTCATCTGATGCGTCATCGACGCATAAACCAGATAACCGCCCGAGGTGTGAACAACCCCCTTCGGCTTGCCGGTCGACCCCGAAGTGTACAGGATGAACAGCGGATCTTCCGCGCCCATTTCCACATAGGGGCAATAGGGCTTGGCCACGGCCATCTCGGCCTTGGCATCGATATCGCGGCCCTCGACCCACGAGGTCTGGTCGCCGGTGTGCTTGACCACAAGGCACTTCACCCGGTCATCGCAGTTCATCAGCGCCTGATCGGTGTTGGCCTTCAGCGCGGTTTTCTTGCCGCCACGCGGGGCGAAATCGGCGGTGATCACCAGCTTGGCTTCCGAGTCATTGATCCGGTTGGCCAAAGCGTCGGGCGAAAAGCCCGCGAACACGATGGAATGGATCGCCCCAATCCGGGCGCAGGCCAGCATCGCATAGGCGGCCTCAGGGATCATCGGCAGATAGATCACAACGCGGTCGCCGCGCTCTACGCCATGCGCCTTCAGCACATTGGCCATGCGGCAGGTGTTTTCCAAAAGCTGGGCATAGGTGATGTGCAGGGCGGGCGTGGCCGGGCTGTCCGGCTCCCAGATGATCGCGGTCTGGTTGGCGCGCGACACCATGTGACGGTCAATGCAATTGGCCGACACGTTCAGCGTGCCATCTTCATACCACTTGATCGACACCTTGCCGATGTCAAAGCAGGTGTCCTTGACCTTGGTGTAATCCTTGATCCAATCGATGCGCTTGCCCTGCTCGGCCCAGAATGCCGAAGGATCCGCGACCGAGGCCGCATACATCGTGGCGTAGCTCTCGGCGGTCACATGTGCCTTTGCGATGAACTCTTTCGACGCCGAATACACACCCGTTGCCTGACCGATTTCTGCCATTGGATCCTCCTCCAGTTTGAACAGCATGACCTTGCCATCCACACGGTCCGCGCCAAGAACGCGGAACTCCCCCGTAGATGCGATCATAACGGAAGTGTAAAAGAAGTGCTAACTCTAATTGCAATATGGCTTTTCCTGTAAATTTGTTGACAAAACTCGCAGTCAATCTTGTAAATGTGACGAAAAGTGATTGAGAAATGACACAGTTGACTGCGCCATGATCGGCGGGAAACGGCGCAAGGTCAGTTTGTCGCAGGGGGGCATCTTGAAAACCGGCCTTGCAATGATAGCGCAAGCACCTGCGCGCCCTTGGCGGCAAGGCCTCCTTGCGCAACGATCTTGCGTGCAAACGATTCGACTTAAAGGGTCTGTTGCGCGCCCAGCGCCGCCGGAACCGCATCCAGATCAGGCACGAACAATACCTGTTCGCCCCGCACCCCGGCCTGATGCAAAACCCGCCGCACTTCGGCACTCGCCCCGGAAATCACCAGCCGCCCCTCCTTGCGCGCCATCTTGCGGGCCAAAAGCGCAAAGGAATAGGCGCCCGAGCTATCAATCAGCGGCACGGCGGCAAAATCAACCACCAAGGCCCGCGGCCGTTCGGACACCTGATCCAAGACCGACCCCAGCCGCGCCGCCGCGCCAAAGAACCACGGGCCATTCAGGTGATACACCACCACATCCGTGTCACCATCCCGGTCCAAGTCCATCTCGGGCAAAGGCAGGCGGCTTTCGGCAATCGTCGTGCCCGCCGACATGCGGTTGATGAACACGAGCCCCGCCAGCGCAAAGCCCACCACGATCCCCTCGGTCAGATCGCGGAACACCACCAGCCCGAATGTCGCCAACAACACCACCGCATCCGCCCGCGAATGCCGCGCCAGATGCCACAGCTCTTCCTTCTCGGCCATGTTCCACGCCACCACAGCCAGAACCCCCGCCAAGGCGGCCAAGGGGATGAACCCCGCCAAGGGGGCCGCCACCAGCATGAAGGCCAGCACGAACAGCGCATGCAGCATCCCCGACACCGGCCCGCGCGACCCGGCCCGCACATTGGTGGCCGTGCGCGCAATGGTGCCGGTCACACAAAACCCGCCGAACAAGGGCGTCACCACATTAGCCACCCCTTGCGCCATCAGTTCCGCATTTGGCCGATGCCGCCGCCCCGACATCCCATCGGCCACCACCGCCGACAAAAGGCTTTCAATCGCCCCAAGAAGCGTGAACGACAGCGCCCAAGGCAACGCCGCCTGCACCGCCTCCAGCCCGAAGTCGGGCAAGGCCGGCGCCGGAGGGCTGCGCGGCAAATCGCCAAAGCGGCTGTAAATCGTCTCCACCGGCAGACCCATCACCGCCACCACGACCGAGGCCAAAGCCACCGCAATGAGCAGGTTCGGCGCCCGTGGCGCCCAGCGCTTCACCCCCACGATCAGCGCCACCGTCCCCGCCGCCACCAGCAGCGCCGCCGGGTTCAAACTGCCCCGCGCGGCCCAGAGCACCTCCACCTTCTGCACAATCTCCGCAGGCTCTGCCCCCGGCAGGGTCAGCCCCAGCAAATCCTTGATCTGGCTTGCAAAGATGATGACCGCGATCCCGGCGGTGAACCCCACTGTCACGGGATAGGGGATAAACCGCACATAAGACCCCGCCCGCAACGCCGCCAGCACCGCCAGAAACACGCCTGACATCAGCGTGGCCAGCAACAGCCCCTCAACCCCAATCGCGGCCACACAGGCCGAGACCAGCACGATGAACGCCCCCGCAGGCCCGCCGATCTGAAACCGCGACCCGCCCATGAGCGACACGATGAACCCACCGATGATCGTGGTGAACAGCCCCCGCTCCGGGCTGACCCCGCTCGCAATCGCAATCGCCATCGACAAGGGCAGCGCCACAATCGCCACCGTCAGCCCCGCCAGCGCATCCGCACGCAGATCGGCGGGCCGATAGCCCTCGCGCAGAATGGTCACAAGTTTGGGCAGAAACTCAGAAGAGCTGTGGGCAGGTGTTGGGATGAGGGCCATGCGCGCGGCAACCTGATATAAAGGACGGAATGCCAGTAATCATGGCAGGCACGATCAAATACCGCTACCAAACGCCCCTGATCCGCGCCTGTCAATACATTCGCTTCTCCTTATATACGGCCATCAATCGTCCCCGAGGCCCCGCATGTCGAACCCCGCGCTCAACCGCCCCGATCCGGTCCAACCCGCCGATGACGCTGCCCGCGCCGAGGCCCGCGCGCTGTTGGCGGCCAACCACGCGGCGCTGGCCTATCTTGACCCCACCGGCGCCCCCGCGATCAGTCGCATCGCCTTTGGCCTCTGCCCCTTGGGCCAGCCAATGACGCTGATCTCATCCCTCGCCCCGCATTTCGCCGCGCTCAAGGCCGATCCGCGCTGCTCGGTTATGCTGGGCGAGGTGGGCGCCAAGGGCGACCCGCTCACCCACCCCCGCCTGATGATCCGCGCAACCGCGAGGTTTGTCAGTGCAGATGCACCCGACCGCCCCGCCCTGCGCGCTCATTGGCTCAAGGGCCACCCGAAGGCAGCCCTTTACATCGACTTCGCCGATTTCGCCTTTGTGCGCCTGACGCCCGAAAGCGCGCTTCTGAACGGCGGCTTTGGCCGGGCCTTTCGCCTCGCGCCAGAAGATCTGCGCGCCTAAAGCCGCCCCTTACAGCGGGTTATCGCAGCGCACCTTGACCATCGCCTTGCCCCGCACCGCCGAAGGCCAGCGCAGATGCACGAAGCGGTCGCCCGCCCCTTGCTCCACCTCGACATAGGGCTGCACCCATTGCACCGTGCCCCCGCATTGCGCACCGGGCCTTCCAGCACATGGCTCTCCACATTGCGCGCCCGCGCCCCAAAGGGCAGGTAATCACCCGCATCCACCACCCAAGTCTCGTCTGCGGTGTTTTGCGTATGCTCCACCAAAATCGGGCTGACCGTGGCCTGCGTGATGCCGTTGAAGGTGTTGTTGGCAAAGACCAGATTGCGATAGTTGCCCGCGTTCAGCGTGGCATGGGTGGTGTCCACCATCTCCACCCGGTCAATCGCGCCAGTCCCGTTGCGAAACACATTGCCCGTCACCGACAGACCCGCAATCGAATGTCCGCTGCCCTTGGGGGCCAGCACCAGAAACCGGAAACTCGGGCTGGTGTTGGAACATAAGAACAAATTGCCGGTGATCACCAGCCCACCAAAGGTAAAGCCCGATGAGAAACTGGGCACTTGATCGCGCTCATTCGACACCTCGATAAAGCAATTGTCGATGTAATTGCCCACCACAAAGCCCCGCACATTGCGCGTGCAAAACACCAGCCCCGCCCGGCGCAGGCCCAAAGGTTCCTCATCCTCGGAAAACAGGTGATTGCCCAAGATGATATGGCTGCCCCCCGCCAAAACCCCAAAATGCGCGAAATAGGCCGCGCGGTTGTTGCGGATCTTGGCGTCATTGGCATTCACGTTGAACCCCACCGTGGTGCGGTTCTGCGCGGTCAAGGAGAACTCCCAGCCATTGAACAGGCAGCTCTCAATCACAATGCCCTGACACCCCTCCTTGATCGAGGTCACACCGCGATCCTTGGGAAAGGAAAACACGCAATCGGTGATGCGAAAGAGCTTGCCCGTCACCGGCAACATCACGCCACTCGCCGTCTGGCCGCAGTTGAACTCGATATCCGACAGCTCAAACCGGCTTAGCTCGGCAAAGCCACTAAAATCCAGCATGTAGCGATAGCGCTGAAAGGTGAACGTCCGCGTCGCCGCCCCGCCCCACATCGGATCGGTCAATTCGATGGTGCTGGCGGCCACATTCTTTGACGCCACATAAATCTCGCGCCCCACCCCAGTGCCCGAAATCCGCGCCCCCACCGGAATGGCCGCGATATTGGCCACCCCGGTCAGCGTTTTGGGGTTGGCCGGGTTATAGGTCGCCACCGCCGTCACCGTCTGGGTGTTCCACGCACTGCCGGGGCTCGCCTGCAAGAGCCCATGGGTCAGCACCCGGCGCTGGCCGAAACTCGTCAGCCCCGCCAAAGCCGCCACATCAATCGGCTGGGTCAACTCCACCCGCCGCCCCGACAGGTCCAGCGCCACATGGTCGGTGAAATAAAACAGCGCCTGCAAGGCCTTGCGGAACCCCGCCAACTCACCCCCAAAGGCCGCCGCATAGGTGTCGAGATTGAAATTGCGCGTGCAGGCCAGCCGCTGATCCTCGGGCATCACCAGCGTGCCTTCGAACTTCACCGGGTTGTCAAAGGTGAAATGCGTGGCCAAGCGGTAGCTGCCGGGTGACACCACCACCGTCTTGCCCGCCGCCGCCGCATCGGCGGCCTCAAAGGCGGCCCAGTCATTGGTTACCCCGTCGCCCAGCGCGCCAAAATCGCGCACATCCACCCAGTCGAACATCTCGGAATGGAAAATCGCCGTGACATCCTCGATCACGATGTCATCAATCCGCACCACCCCGCCCGTCGGCCCGGTCAGATCCAACCCCATATGGC
>JACCDI010983878.1_pt1 | contig 18904 bp, 17 predicted proteins | sample 7442791 | NCBI WGS metagenome assembly JACCDI01 (sample SAMN15323434, study PRJNA562643) | freshwater metagenome | isolation source: river surface water | place: USA:Blue River Watershed | collected 2017-08-15
CTCAGAGACCGAAGTGAGCCACTGCTTGGCACCCTCGCGTACATAGCGCCCGAGGTTCTCAGAGGTGAAATCACCGACTCAAGAAGTGACGTCTATTCGATTGGCATTACGCTTTTCGAACTGGTTGCCGGCAGACAGCCGTTTCAGTCCTCCGACTCGAGGGAGTTAGCCAGAAAACAACTAAGCGAACCCATGCCGATCCCAAGCGGCCACGCCCAAGTGAGTAAGGCTTTCGACGAACTTGTCCTGAAGGCGACCGAAAAAGACCCGTTGAAACGCTTCCGTGACGCCAGAGAATTACTTACAGCGGTCAGACTGCTCACCGAGCCTGCGCAAAGTTCTAATCCGACCACCGTGATCGCAGCCACCGAGCGAATTGAGAATGCAACCGAGCTAATCGATCAGAACTTTGATGTCGAAACGGAAGAGCCTAAGAAAAAGCGCAGCAAGGTTCTTAGCTGGCTAATGGCAAGCGTCTTGGCGGTAACGCTTGGGCTTGGTGCGGGCTGGTGGTTCGGAACCGGCCCGGGCGCTCTCATAACCGTCCCTGACCTCGTTTCGATGAGCGAATCGGAAGCCCGCAGTGCTGTCGAACTTCTCCCAATCAAAATTGAAACAGCCGATGAAAACAGCGACGAACCGATCGGAACCGTGATTCGCACCGACCCTCCCGCGGGCGGCCTGCTTGTCCGAGACGGCACCGTGAGCGTTGTGCTATCGATAGGACCGAAACTCAACAGCGTTCCAGATTTGACCGGCAAAAACCTGATTGAGGCAACGGCTGCTCTACGCGAAGCTGATTTCTGGATCGGTAAGACCGAGTCTTGGTTCCATGACTCCCCCGCGGGCACCGTTTACGAATACAGCGGTTCGGATGGCGCAAGTTTTCCAGCTGGCTCCTCGGTTGACATAAAAATCTCCCTCGGCCCCTTGCCGGTAGTTGCCGGCGTGGATCGTCGTGTGGCAGAAACTCTGCTGACCGCGGCTGGCCTAAAGATTGGCGTTGTCAGCGAGGTTTTTAGCGACACCGCGGCTAAGGGGCAGGTTGTCTCGCTGGTTCCCAAAACAGCCGAGGTCGGAGCTGGTTCGATTGTGGACCTTCAGGTGTCCAAGGGCACAGACAAGGTGGTTATGCCCGCGGTTATCGGCGAAACGATTGCCGCCGGAAAACTTGCACTAGAGCAACTCGGTCTCAAGGTGATAGTCGATACCAACGTTCTCAGCAGTCGTTGGGGTGTTGCAAAGATCAAACAGGCAAGCGCGGCCGCCGGAACCGAGTTGAGGCTCGGCAACACCGTAACGATTATTTCGCGTTAGCGCTTGGTAAGAGACTCGCTCACCAAGAAGGCGAGTTCGAGTGACTGGCTGTGGTTCAGTCTCGGGTCGCAAAGCGACTCGTAGCGTTCTTCAAGAGTGCCTTCATCGATGTGTTCAGAGCCACCGAGGCACTCGGCAACGTCGTCGCCGGTGAGCTCGACGTGGACTCCGCCAGGGAAGGTTCCAGCGGCGCGGTGAACCTCAAAGAAGCCCGCAACTTCGTCCATCACATCGTCAAAGCGGCGCGACTTGTAACCGTTCTTCGTTGTGATTCCGTTTCCGTGCATCGGGTCGGTGATCCATAGCGGGGTCGCTCCCGAGTTCTTGACCGCCTCGACCAGCTTTGGTAACTCTTCACGAATCTTGCCAGCACCCATTCGGCTAATGAAGGTCAAGCGCCCTGGTTCGCGCTTCGGGTCTAGCTTCTCAATTAGCGAAAGCACGTCTGACTCGGTTGTGGTTGGGCCGAGCTTTACACCGATCGGGTTTCGAACACGTGACAGAAAATCAACGTGAGCGCCATCCAACTGGCGCGTGCGCTCGCCAATCCAAACGAAGTGACCGCTAAGGTCATAAGCCGATCCGGTGCGCGAGTCAATTCGTGTCATAGGGCGCTCGTAATCGAATAGCAACGCCTCGTGGCTGACAAAGAATTCTGTGGTGCGAAGTTCTTCGAAGTCTGCTCCGCAGGCGGCCATGAACTTGATGGCACGGTCGATTTCCTTAGCCAGCGAGAGGTACTTCGCGTTCACGGGGTTGTTGGCAAAACCGCGGTTCCACTCGTGTACCGAGCGTAGGTCAGCGAAACCACCCTTGGTGAAGGCGCGAATCAGGTTGAGTGTGGAGGCGGAGGTTTCGTAAGCCTGAAGCAGGCGGTTTGGGTCCGCCGTTCTCGACTCGAGGGTGAAGTCGTAGCCGTTCACGGCATCGCCTCGGTAGGCAGGAAGAGTCAGACCCTCACGAGTTTCCTCGTTAGAGGAGCGAGGCTTGGCGAACTGGCCAGCCATCCGACCCATCTTGATGACGGGCATCGAAGCGCCGTAGGTCAGCACAACAGCCATCTGCAACATGGTCTTCACGCGGTTTCGAATCTTCTCGGCCGTTGCGTCGGCGAAGGTTTCGGCGCAGTCACCGCCCTGAAGTAAAAATGCTTTACCAGCTGCTGCATCGGCGAGACGAGCACGGAGTAGGTCGACTTCCCCGGCAAACACGAGTGGAGCTCGCTTGGCTAGTTCGGCCTTGGCCTGCTCTAGCGCTTCGAGGCTTGGCCAAGTCGGCTGCTGAGCCGCCGGCAAGTTAACGTAGTTGTCCAAACCCGCGAGTAATGCGGAGTCTTCAGTTACAAGATTCACGAGATACCACCTACCTGGCTCTTGCCAGTTTTTCTTTGACCGAGGAAGCGTAAGCGTCAACGTATTCTTGACCGCTCAGCTTCATCAGCTCATACATGATCTCGTCCGTCACTGCACGAAGAACAATTCTGTCGCCCTCCATACCGTCGAAACGCGAAAAGTCGAGGGGTTCACCCACGACGATTCCGATTCGACGGATTCGAGGAAGACGCTTTCCGATCGGTTGCACCTTTTCGGTGTCAATCATCGCGACGGGAAGCACCGGAACTTTTGCTTCCAAAACCATTCGGGCGATACCGGTGCGACCACGATACAACCTGCCATCTGGGCTACGCGTACCTTCGGGGTATATGCCAAGCACCTGACCGCCAGCCAGAACACCCAAGCCAGTGTTCAATGCAGCCTCAGAGGCCTTACCTCCGGAACGGTCAATTGGTAGTTGGCCGGTCCCTTTGAAGAACCAGCGAGTAAGCGCACCTTTGATGCCTTTGCCGGTGAAGTACTCACTCTTCGCAAGGAACACTAGAGGGCGACGCGACTGGAGTGGCAAAAAGATTGAGTCGCTGAACGAAAGGTGGTTGCTGGCAAGAATTGCGGCACCCGAAGAAGGAATGTTTTCCATACCTCGCACCCAAGGGCGGAACAGAAGCTTGAGCAGCGGTCCCAGCAGAAGGTTTTTCAGTATGAAGTAAGCCATTAGATTTCAACTTTAGTCGTTGCGAAGTTCGATTCTCGCTAGGTCGGCAGCGCCCACGACACCTGCGTCATTCACAAGTTCGGCTTGGACGATGCGCAGTTCTGGGCGGAACCCGCGTGCTGGCAAGTGAGCGAGGTAGGCTGCGCGGATCGGGTCAAGCAAAAGGTCTCCGGTAGCGCTAACTCCACCGCCGATTACAACCAACTCTGGGTCGAGGACTGCAGTGAGGCTGGCAACTGCTCTCCCGAGCGCTGCGCCTAGGTCGGCTAGGAGCGCCAAGGTGCCGGCGTCCCGCTCCTGGATGGCCTGGTAAACCTCTTGGCCCGTTAGCTCTCCCGCGGCGTCTTGCAATTCGGCAAGTCTTGTGCCGGCTGGATCGCCCGAACTTGCGAGTCGCTTAGCGGCATTCAAGAGTGCGGTTCCAGATCCGTATGACTCGAGGCAGCCGAGTTGTCCGCAGCCACAGGGTTCGCCATTTGGCACCAGGTTGATGTGGCCCAGCTCGGCTGCGATTCCAAATCCACCGCGAAGAAGATGACCATCGACAACTACTGCGCCACCTACGCCCGTACCGACGGTCAGCATGACCATGTGCTTAACGCCTCGGCCGGCACCGAATCGGAACTCAGCCCAACCGGCAGCATTTGCGTCGTTGTCGATGAAGACCGGCAGGTTGACCCTCGCCTCAAGCTTTGCCTTCAGTGGTTCATTGCGCCAAGAAAGGTTTGGAGCGTAAACAATGTTTGCCCGCTCTGCGTCGATGAACCCGGCGGCAGCCACTCCGACCGCCGAAACCTGCTGACCAGAAGCCAATTCGTTGATCAAATCGACTACTGCATCGGCGATTTTTTCGGAGTCTTTAGCCGGCGTTGGCACCTTTAGGTCACGAATAATCTCGCCGCTTTCTGAAACCAGCGCGGCGGCAATCTTCGTGCCACCAATATCGATACCAATTGCATACATAATCATTGAGTTTAACCGTTTAGAGTTACTAGAAATCCCTCATCGGTTAAAAAGGATGTGCCACATGAAGACATACGACGTACCGGCTCTCGTAATCTCAGAAGAAAACACCAACATCACCGATCTTCTGGTCGACCGCGTTGCCAAAACCCCAGCTCTCGCCCTGTTCTCCAGGCAGGATGAAAACGGTCGCTGGAGCCCAATGACGGCCAAGGAATTCCACGAGGAAGTCGTTAGCGTTGCCAAGGGTCTTGTGGCCTGCGGAATTCAACCCGGCCAAGCTGTAGCCATCATGAGCCGCACTCGCTTCGAGTGGACTCTCGTTGACTTCGCCATCTGGTTCGCTGGCGCTGTCTCTGTGCCTATCTACGAGTCCTCATCTTCAGCTCAGATGGAATGGATTTTGTCAGACAGCGACTCGGTTGCCCTGTTCATCGAGAACGAGGAGCACCTCGAACGTTTCAACCAAATTTCTTCATCTGTCCCACTCGCTCAGCAAGTTTGGCGTTTTGACGAGAACGCAATCGCAACTTTGAAGGAGCGTGGACGCGAAATCGAGGACGCCGAAATCGAGCGACGCAGAAACAGCGTCAAACTTCACGATCTAGCCACACTCATCTACACCTCTGGAACGACCGGCAAGCCTAAGGGCTGCGAGCTCACTCACCAGGGTTTCGTTGAACTGAGCAAGAACGCCAACCTTGAGATTCCAGAGGTACTTCAGGAAGGCAAGTCAACACTGATCTTCCTTCCGCTTGCGCACGTCTTCGCACGCTTCATCGAAGTCCTTTGCATCCACTCGGGTATTCGCGTCGGTCACCAGCCAGATGCCAAGAATGTCGGCCCTGCGATGGTTTCGTTCCAGCCTGACTTCCTGCTCGCAGTGCCACGCGTATTCGAAAAGGTTTACAACACTGCAGAGCAGAAGGCGGAAGCCGGCGGCAAGGGCAAGATTTTCCGCACGGCAGCCGCCGCCGCGATTGCCTACTCGGAAGCTCTCGACACCAAGTCGGGTCCGAGCCTCAAGCAGAAGGTTCTGCACAAGGTCTTTGACACCCTGGTTTATTCGAAGCTTCGCGCGGCCATGGGTGGCAAAGTAACTCACGCAATTTCAGGCGGCGCTCCACTTGGCCCGCGTCTGGGCCACTTCTTCCGCGCAATCGGTCTGAGCGTTCTCGAAGGTTACGGCCTCACCGAGACAACCGCTCCTGCCATGATCGGTCGCCCGAGCACCGGAATCAAAATCGGCAAGGTCGGCAAAATGCTGCCGGGTTGTGGCATCAAGATCGCCGATGACGGCGAGATCTGGCTTCGCGGTTTCAACATCATGCGCGGCTACTGGCGCAACCCAACCGCCACCGCTGAAACCATGGATGGCGAATGGTTCAAGACCGGCGACATCGGCGAGCTCGACGAGGACGGCTTCCTATCGATCACCGGTCGCAAGAAGGAACTCATCATCACAGCTGGCGGAAAGAATGTTTCGCCTGCGATTCTCGAGGACCCACTACGCGCCAACCCACTGATTGGTCAGGCGGTTGTTATTGGAGACAAGAAGCCGTTCGTGGCGGCTCTGGTTTCGCTAGACAAAGAAATGCTTCCAATGTGGCTAGGCAACAACGGTGGCGATGCAAACCAGTCGCTAGAAGAAGCCGCTAAGAGCGAGCTCGTGCTCAAGGAAGTCCAGCGTGCAGTTGACGAAGTCAACAAGCTGGTTTCGAAAGCGGAGTCGATTCGCAAGTTTGCGATCATCAACACGGAGCTAACTGAAGAGTCTGGTCACCTGACCCCGTCACTGAAGATCAAGCGCAACGTTGTTTTGAACGACTTCAGCCCGGTTGTTGATGAGATTTACAACACTGGCCCGACCACGGTTGAGGCAGCGGTCAACTTCTAAAGAAACCAGTCGCTTTCGCGAAGGTTCTTCATGGCTGCCCGGCGCTCGTCGGGAAGCAGACGGTCTAGGTAAACCTTGCCGTCCAGGTGGTCACACTCATGCTGAAGAACCTGTGCGAGTAATCCCTCTCCAGAAACGGTTACCTGCTCCCCCGATAAGTTGAATCCAATAGCGCTAGCTCTGGGATATCGCGGGGTTAGGTGCCATAGTCCCGGCACAGAAAGACAACCTTCTTCGACGAGCTCCGGCTCACCCTCAACACTTAGAAGAACCGGGTTGATCAGGTAGCCGACTTGGCCCTTCACGTTGTAGCTGAATGCGCGCAGTGGAACACCTATTTGAGGGGCTGCCACACCAGCACGTCCAGGCAATTTTGTGGTCTCTAAGAGGTCCTCTATCAGGGCTCTGGCGGCCTCGAAGTCTGTAATCGGTTCACAGTTCGTGCGCAGCACAGGATCGCCGTAGAGGCGAATCTCGCGAATCACAGCAGAACTACTCCGCTACTGCCAAACCATCGACAACGTGCGCGGCAAGAAGTCGGGCAGCGGTGCGGGTCTGGTGCTTTAGCTGGTCCCACTTGATTACCGAACCGGCAGCCAATGCAGGGTCGTAAGGAATCCTGACAACCTGTCGTACTCGGGTTTTGAAGTGCTGTTCGATCTCGTCAAGTTTGACCAACTGTGTCGCCTGAGTCGCGGTGTTTAGGGCAACAACGGCGTTGCGAACAAGGTCGCCGTAGCCATTGGCTTCGAGCCAGGTTAGGGTTTCGGATGCCAGACGGGCTTCGTCAACCGAACCACCGGACACGATGACCAGACCGGAAGCTCGCTGAAGAGTCGGACGCATTACCGAGTGCACGATGCCGGTACCGCAGTCGGTTAGAACGATGCTGTAGTAGCGGGCAGCCATGTCGGCGACAACGTTGTAGTCACCCTCAGAGAACGCCTCGGAGAGCATCGGGTCGCTATCGGAGGCGAGCACGTCGAGACGAGTCGCGTCACGCGAAACCATGGTCGAAAACTCGGTGAAGCCGTCGATTGCCGCAGCTTTGTTTACAACGTCACGAACCGTGAATCGAGTGCCGCGGCTTACGCGCTCAGCTAGCGTGCCGCGGTCTGGGTTGGCGTCAATAGCCACTACGCGGTCTTCGCGCACTAGAGCGAGAGCCATGCCGAGAAGGGTCGTGACGGTAGTTTTTCCTACGCCACCCTTGCGGGTCAGCACAGGGACAAACTTGGCTCCACCTTCGAAGTGGGTGGAAATTCTGGCGTCAACCGCTTTGCGCTCGCGAACCTTGTTTGAGTCGCCCGGGTTGATTGTCTTCAATGACACAAAGTAGATCAGTCGACGCCAGAATCCCTCGGGCGCTGGTCGGTTGCGCGGGCTAACGTCCAGCAGGCGATCGGCGGTAAGCATTGCTGCCGGCTCTGGCTGATCGAAGGCCTCTCCCCTGAGGCTGTCGCGGCGCGTGTAGTTGCTACGACGGGTTTCGATTGGGCCGGTTTCAACGGTGGGTAGCGGTTGCTCCGGAACGATGGCAACCGAGGCGGTGGCTGGAGCTACGTCGATGGCACCCGCGTCAATCGCGGATTCGGCTAGCGAGTGACTCTTGTCAACCGATTCAACTTCTTGAGTTTCATCGGAATTCTTGTCTCGAAATGCCACGAATTTCTCCTTAGGAACAACCTCAAGTCTAAATGCTGCGGTTGTTATTCGCTTTCAATAACAAGAATGAGGTCTCCGGCTTCCACAGATTGCGGTTTTGGTAGAGCAATTCGTTTGACCACGCCGGTCACACTCGCGGTAATGGTGGCTTCCATCTTCATTGCCTCAATGCTTGCGACGGCCTGCCCCACCTCGACTCGAGCACCTTCGACGGTCTGCACAGTGACGGTTCCCGAGAAAGGTGCAGCGACGTGACCGAGGTTGGCTGGATCAGCCTTCTCGGCACTTGCGACTGCGACCTGAATCTTGGCATCGCGGACGTTGATAGGGCGAAGTTGACCGTTGAGCGTAGCCATAACGGTTCGGAAGCCCTTAGCGTCCGGGGTTCCGATGGCCTCGAGTCCAACGTAAAGTCGAACACCCTTGGCTATCTCAACAACATGCTCGCGCCCAGACTCGAGCCCGTAGAGGTAATCGACGGTGTCAACCTGGTCAAGGTTGCCGTAGGTGTCACGGAAACGCTTGAACTCGGCGGTTGGAGCGGCAAACAGGAGCCGGTTGAGAGTCGCACGGCGCACCTCCGAGGTTCCGGCGAGCGCTTCTAGATCGCTTGGCGATACCTCGGTGATGCCGAATTTGAGGTTCTTACCCTGAAGCACTTTGGTGCGGAACGGCTCTGGCCAACCACCTGGCAGGTCTCCTAGTTCACCTGCCATGAAGCCCACTACCGAGTCGGGGATGTCGTAGTTTTGCGGGTTCTCGGCAAAGTCCTTAGGGTCTGCGTTGACGGCCACAAGATGCAGGGCGAGATCGCCAACCACCTTTGAAGATGGCGTCACCTTGGTTGGACGACCGAGGATCTCGTTCGCAGCCGCGTACATGTCCTCGACCTTTTCAAACTGGTTACCCAAGCCCAGCGCGATCGCCTGCTGACGCAGGTTGGATAGCTGGCCACCGGGGATTTCGTGCTTGTAAACGCGTCCGGTCGGTCCTGGTAGCCCGGATTCGAACGGAGAGTACACCTGACGCACAGACTCCCAGTAAGGCTCCATGGCGGTTACCGAGTCCAAAGTGATTCCCGAGTCACGCTCGGTGTGCTCAAGAGCTGCAATCAGGGCCGATGCAGAAGGCTGACTGGTGGTGCCCGCCATAGGGGCCGAAGCCACGTCAACCGCATCTACGCCCGCGTCAATTGCCGCCATTAGAGTGGCCAACTGGCCGCCAGCTGTGTCGTGGGTGTGCAGGTGAACCGGAAGGTCGAATCGGTCTCTTAGCGCCTTGACCAGCTTGGCCGCAGCGGCAGGGCGCAACAGGCCAGCCATGTCCTTGATCGCGATTATGTGCGCACCGGCGGCAACAATCTTGTCGGCAAGGTTTAGGTAGTAATCGAGGGTATAGAGCTTCTCGTCCGGGTTCAGAAGGTCAGCCGTGTAGCAGAGACCCACCTCGGCTACCGCGGTACCGGTTTTGAGGACAGCATCGATAGCTGGCTTCATCTGATCAACATCGTTGAGTGCATCGAAGATTCGGAAGATGTCAACACCGCTGGCGGCGGCTTCGCGAACGAAAGCTTCGGTCACCTCGGTTGGGTATGGGGTGTAGCCCACCGTGTTTCGACCGCGAAGGAGCATCTGAATGCAGAGGTTCGGCATTGCGGCTCGCAGTGCGACCAAACGCTCCCACGGGTCTTCACCCAAGAAACGAAGAGCAACGTCGTAGGTTGCGCCACCCCAAGCTTCAACAGAGAGCAGTTGCGGGGTAAGTCTGGCGACATAGGGCGCTGCGATCACTAAGTCGCGGCCACGGACGCGAGTCGCAAGAAGAGATTGGTGAGCGTCGCGGAAGGTGGTGTCGGTGATAGCCACAGCTCTTTGCTCGCGAAGTGCCTTGGCGAAGCCGGCAGGGCCGAGCTCCTGAAGCTTTTGCCTTGAACCTGCCGGTGCTGGAGTCGAAAGATCCAACTCTGGCAACTTTGCACCCGGAGTAATTCGCCCGTTGCGAGGGCCGTATGGCTGGTTCACTGTCACATCGGCTAGGAACTGCAAAATTTTGGTACCACGGTCCTGCGATGGCTTGGCAGTGAATAGTTCAGGGTGTTCGTCGATAAACGAAGTCGAAAGGTCACCCGAGGCGAAGATTGGGTCGGCCAAAACGGCCTGAAGGAAGGCGATGTTGGTGGAAACGCCACGGATGCGGAATTCGGCGAGCGCACGGCGAGCGCGCACCACCGCACTAGAGAAGTCGCGCCCCTTGGAAATCAACTTGACCAGTAGCGAGTCGAAGTGCGGGCTAACCTCTGACCCAGCCGAGATGGTGCCACCGTCTAGACGAATTCCAGCTCCACCCGGCGAACGGTATGTGGTGATTTTGCCGGTGTCTGGGCGGAAGCCCTGGTTTGGGTCTTCGGTGGTGATGCGGCACTGCATTGCGAAGCCGTGCATCTTGATCTTGTCTTGAGTGAGACCGAGCTCGGCGAGGCTCTCTCCGGCAGCGATACGCATCTGGCTCTGCACTAGGTCAACGTCGGTGATTTCTTCGGTGACGGTGTGCTCGACCTGAATGCGAGGGTTCATCTCGATAAACACGTGTTTGCCAGCATTCGGGCCCACGGTGTCAATCAGGAACTCGACGGTACCCGCGTTGACGTACCCGACCTCAGTGGCAAAGGCCACAGCATCGCGGTAGAGAGCCTGACGAAGTTCTTCTGTGATTAGCGGGGCCGGCGCGATTTCGACGACCTTCTGGTTGCGACGCTGAATCGAACAGTCGCGCTCAAACAGGTGAACCACGCCACCTTTGCCGTCGGCGAGGATCTGAACCTCGATGTGGCGAGGTCTTAGAACGGCTTGCTCGAGGAATACGCGAGCGTCTCCAAAGGCGCTCTCGGCTTCTCTGGAGGCTTCTGAAAGGGCAGCTGGCAAATCCTCGGCGCTCTCCACGCGTCGCATACCGCGCCCACCGCCGCCGGCTACGGCCTTGACGAAGAGCGGGAATCCGATTGACTCGGCCTCGCCAATGAGTTCGTCGAGATTGGCCGACTGAATCGAGTTTTTGAGTACTGGTACTCCCGCGCGAATAGCGGCATCTTTTGCGTTTACCTTGTTGCCGGCTAGCTCTAGAACATCAGCACCAGGTCCGATGAATGTGATTCCGTTGGCTTTTGCCGCTTGAGCGAGTTCGGGGTTCTCCGAAAGGAATCCGTACCCCGGGTAGATAGCGTCAGCGCCGCATTCTTTAGCGACACGGATTATTTCGTCAACGTTTAGGTAGGCGCGAACCGGGTGACCTTCAGCGCCGATTTGGTAAGCCTCGTCTGCCTTTAGTCGGTGGCTAGAGTTTCGGTCTTCATAGGGGAAAACGGCGACGGTTGCAGCGCCGAGTTCGTAGGCGGCGCGAAAAGCGCGGATGGCTATTTCGCCACGGTTTGCGACCAGGATCTTCTTGAACATCGCGTCCTAAGTGTTTGAGACCGAACATTGCGTTTGCAGCACCTAAAGAGAAAGGTAGCCTATTAGCGTGCATGTTCTCAGCGTCAGCTCCCTCAAAGGGGGCGTAGGCAAGACCACGGTGGCCTTAGGTTTGGCTTCCGCTGCGTTTTCACGCGGTCTACGCACTTTGGTGATTGACCTTGATACACAGTGTGATGCCACTACCGGCTTGGGTGCCATTGGGGAGTTCAGCGAGACATCAGCCGACGTTCTGCAGTCCCCCCGGCACAACGTTGTGCATAGAGCAATCGTAACCTCTAGCTGGGGTAAAAATCAGTCCGGTGTAATCGATGTCATGGTTGGCTCGCCAAGATCCCAGGCTCACGACAACCCGTACCCGACCCTCGGCGAAGTTTGGCGACTCGAAACAGCCCTGACCAAGGTTGAAAAGAACTACGACCTAGTCATCATCGACACTCCCCCATCGATTAACGGACTCACCAGAACGGCCTGGGTTGCCAGTGATCGCGTTCTCATTGTTTCTGAGCCGTCACTGTTCTCAGTTGTCGCAACCGACCGAACCATTCATGCTGTCGAAGAACTGCGTAAAGGGCTAACTCCGCGTCTTGACGTGCTCGGCATTCTGATCAACCGTTTCAAGCCGAGCGCCCCCGAGAACGAGTTCCGCGTAAACGAGATTCGCGAGCGCTACGGTGACTTGCTCGTACCGGTTCAGATTGAGGAACGTTCCTCGATTCAGCAGGCGACGGGTTCCGCGCGCCCGATTCACTCTTGGCCTGGGCAAAATTCGCAGGACATTGCAGCTCAGTTTGATCAGGTTTTGGATTACGCGCTGGAATCGCTCAACAAAAAGCACACTCGCCGACCGACTCGAGCCGAACGCAAGGCTCAGCGGATGAACAACATCATGCGTGGGCAATCGCTGGACGATGTTTTGCAGTTGGAAAAAGAAGCCGAGCCAGAAACCGATAAAGAGTCGGGAAGCTAAACAGCTTTTCGGCTGCGGCGAGCCGAGAGTTCATCAACCTCATCAAGGCTGCTAGGCACCATGTTCACAAGGGTTGCCTCTACTTCGCGCAGGACTCTGCCCACCGCGATTCCGAAAACTCCCTGACCGCGACCTACAAGGTCGATCACTTCGTCTTCTGTTGTGCACAGGTAAACACTCGCGCCGTCAGACATGAGGGTGATTCGAGCAAGATCGTTGATTCCCGCGGCACGCAATTGTTCCACGGCTAGGCGAATCTGCTGAAGCGAAACTCCGGTGTCAAGGAGACGCTTGACCAACTTGAGCACGAGGATATCGCGGAATGCGTAAAGTCTCTGTGAACCCGAACCCTTAGCGCCACGCACGCTCGGCTGAACTAATCCGGTGCGGTCCCAGTAGTCGAGCTGGCGGTAAGAAATTCCCGCGGCTGTCGCGGCCGAGGTTCCTCGGTAGCCAACTTTGGGGTCAACCGAAGGTAAACCATCGGTGAAAAGCATGTCCTGGGCGTAGTTAAGCGAGTCGTCAGCGTGGGTGTTGTCCACCATGCGAATCTCCTTAACGTTCAAGTACAGGTTTAATTCTTGACCCTGCGGGTGTGACTACTCGGTTAATTAATATCTTCGGCGTGTCGGTTTTGCTACTACGAATCGATTTTGCTGATCACAGAGGCAATCAGCGCCTCGCGAATCGTCGAAAACTGGTTAGCCATGTTCGATGCGTGATCTGCAGCGACAGAGCGACTGGTGGGGCCGTTCTTCTTCAAAACCCCAGCAACAATGCCCTCGATGATGCCGAGATCACGATCGATCGCAGCCTTGGTTCCCTTGAGGTGCCTCGCGTTGATGCCGTACTTCTTGAGCTCGGTAAGTGAGCCGGCAACCACCATGTCGGTAACCGTGAAAGGCTCCTGACCCATGATGCCTACCTCTTGGGCCTCTTGAATTTGCTCGAGAGAGATTCCAACCTGAGCAACAAGTTCTGCGAGGGTGAAGCGTTTACGCGGGTCTGGCTTTGCCGGCGAAGATCCCGCTGGAACCTTTGGGTTACGGCCGTTGTCTAGGTCGTCGAGGTACTCGCGAATGACCTTTAGCGGCAGGTATTTGTCGCGCTGCAATTCCAGGATGATTCGAAGTCGATCGATGTCGGCGTCTGAGAATTTGCGGTAGCCAGAAGTCGTGCGCACAGGCGTTACCAGCCCCTGCTCCTCTAAGAAGCGGAGCTTGGAGAGCGTGAGATCGGAGAACTGATCTTTTAGCGCGATGTGTACTTGGCCGATGGAGTAGAGGCGGTTGGCTCTGGCCGCAGAAATAGGGGTGGGCATTGCGTCGGACAAGACTATGCCTTGTCTGCTGGAGACGAGTAGAACGTAAGTTTAAACTTGCCGATCTGAACTTCGTCGCCGTTGCTAAGCGTTGCCGAATCGATGCGGACACCGTTCAAGTAGGTGCCGTTAAGCGACGCCAGGTCGCGCACTTCAAAAGACTTTCCCTGGCGCGAAAATTCTGCGTGCTTTCTAGAGACCGTCACGTCATCTAGGAAGATATCGGCGTTGGGGTGACGACCAGCTTTACTCAGGTCGGTGTCGAGTAGGAATCTTGAGCCATCGGCAGCGCCACGTTTGACGACAAGCAGAGCCGAGCCGCTAGGAAGAGCAGAAATAGCTGCGAGTTCTTGAGGATCCAAGCCGTCCTGCGGGTTGGAAATTAGGTCATCAGGGAACCGCTGAGTGGGTTCGTTGTAATTTTCTGACATGGCGCTACTCCTCTAAGCCCCTAGCCTAGTGGCATTTGGTGACGCCTTAATCACGGAGAAAACCTGCTGGTAATAGAGGAATGCAGACCACCAGTAAAGGCCTACACCCCAAAGTGCGAACGCCCAGGCGACCGGAAGAATCAGCCACGAAACAGGGTCAAAAACCTTCGCGATCAGCAGTAGCGGGAAGGCGTACAGAAGGCAAAAGGTTCCCGCCTTGCCCAAGAAGTGCACCGGCAGAGGGCCATAGCCCTTAGCCGCGAGCATCGGCATAGTTGGGATCAAAACTAGCTCGCGGGCAAGGACAACCCAGAAAAGCCAACTCGGCACGTAACCGACGATGGTGAGCCCGAGGAGGGTAGCAAAAATGTAGAGGCGGTCTGCGGCCGGGTCAAGCAGTTGCCCGAGACGAGTCTGTTGATTCCAGCGACGTGCCAGCCAGCCGTCGAGATAGTCTGTTGCACTCGAAAAAGCGAGAACGCCAATAGCGAGAATCGATTGGCCAACGACAATAAGCCAGAGAAAAACCGGCACCAATAGGATGCGTAGAAAACTCAGCAGGTTTGGAAGGTTGAGCCACTCGGGCCTTGAACCAGTCGACTTCTGCATAACTAAAGTTTATGCCTTGGTCGGGCTAGCGGGATTTGAACCCACGACCCCTTGTCCCCCAGACAAGTGCGCTACCAAGCTGCGCTATAGCCCGTTGCCCTAGCGGGCAGTGCAAGTTTACCGAAGGTTTAGCGCTTGCGTTTTTCGCGAACGCGCATGCCGATCTCAACTGGAGTTCCCTCGAAACCATAGGTTTCACGGAGTTTGCGGGTAATGAAACGACGGTAGCCCTCTTCGAGGAACCCGGTGGTGAAGAGAACAAACTTTGGTGGGCGAACCGAGGCCTGGGTGCCAAACAAAATTCTTGGCTGTTTTCCGCCACGAACCGGGTGCGGGTTCTCCATGGTGAGTTCCTGAAGAAAGGCGTTGAACTTGCCAGTAGGGATGCGCTGATCCCATGAGTCCAGCGCTACCTCAAGGGCTGGCACAAGCTTTTCGAGGTGACGGCCGGTCTTAGCCGAAATGTTTACGCGTGGCGCCCAGTCAACGTGTGCGAGGTCCTGTTCGATTTCGCGCTCGAGGTAGCGGCGACGTTCGTCATCCAGCTGGTCCCACTTATTGAATGCGAGTACTAGGGCGCGACCGGACTCCAAGACCATGTCAACAATGCGGATGTCAGCCTCGCTGATTGGCTGCGTCACGTCAAACAAGACGACGGCTACTTCGGCTCGCTCAAGAGCGGCAGCGGTGCGGAGTGAAGCGTAGAAGTCGGCCCCCTGTTGCAAGTGGACACGGCGACGGATACCAGCGGTGTCCACGAAGCGCCAAATCTTGCCAGCAAGTTCTACCTGTTCGTCGATCGGGTCACGGGTGGTGCCCGCTAGGTCATTTACGACGGCGCGCTCGGAACCCACAGCTTTGTTGAGCAGGCTCGACTTACCAACGTTTGGACGACCGATTAGGGCTACCCTTCGTGGTCCACCGAATTCTTCCTTGGCAACTGCCGAAACCTCCGGCAGCACCTTCATGCAAGCGTCAAGCATGTCGGCTACGCCGCGACCGTGAAGTGCCGAGACTGGCATAGGCTCACCCAGACCGAGCGACCAAAGGGCCGCAACATCCGGCTCCTGCCTGACGTCATCAATCTTGTTTCCGGCCAGGATCACTGGCTTACCACTCGCGCGAAGCATCTTCACGACGCGCTCGTCAGTTGAGGTTGCACCAACCATCGCGTCAACAACGAATAGGACGGCGTCGGCGAGTTCAACGGCGATCTCCGCCTGAGTGGCTACCGAGGCATCGATACCTTTGGCGTTCGGCTCCCAGCCACCGGTATCTACGAGGGTGAACTTTCGGCCATTCCAGTCGGCTTTGTAAGAGACGCGGTCACGAGTAACGCCAGGCTTGTCTTCCACCACGGCTTCGCGACGCCCCAGGATTCGGTTGACCAGCGCAGACTTACCAACATTTGGGCGCCCGACGATTGCGAGAACCGGTAGCGCTGGCAGGTAGGTAGGGCCACCCTCGGCGATGAGTTCGCCTGAGAGAATCTCAAGGTCTTCGCTCTCGAGTTCGTAGTCATCTAGACCAGCACGAAGGGCGCGAGCACGGTCGGCGGCTTCATCGTCCTCACCGAGGTCGATCAAACGCGCGACTGGCTCAACCGAGTCTTCAAACTCGAAATCTTGTTCTGACATGGTTTCCTTAGCCTCTTTCAACTACAGACAAAACGGCCGCGACCGATTGTTCGAAGTTGAGTTCTGAGGTATCAATGAGTACAACTCCAGGCGCTGGAGTCATGAAATCTACAACTTTGGCGTCGCTTTTATCCCGATCGGATACCTGCTTGCTTACTTCTGCAGCCTGGGCTGGAGTGAGTTCAGCTGAACGCCTCTTAAGTCTAACTTCTTCGCTCGCGGTTAGCAGTATCCGATTTTCGGCATCCGGCGCAACAACCGTGGTGATGTCCCTACCTTCGATGACGACGCCCGGGTAGCCCGAACTCGCAGCGAGGTCTCTAGTCAGCTGCTTCATGAACGCTCGAACCTCAGGGACCTTTGCAACCGAGGACACATTCTCAGCGATCTTTGGTTCACGAATCGCCTTGGTGACGTCGGTCTCGCCTACTTTGACCCAGAAGTTGTCAGGGTCCATCGATATCGAATAGTCAAAGGTTTCGAGGTTGGTGGGTTCGGCTGGCAGAATGCCTTCGGACACCGCCCAGGCCAAAGCTCGGTAGGCGGCACCGGTGTCGAGGTACCCGTAACCGAGCTCTCGAGCAACTTGCTTGCTTACGCTCGACTTACCGGAACCTGCCGGACCGTCGATTGCTACGATTCGAGTCATTACTGAGCTAAATCCAGGCGGAGCGCCGCAGCGCCGCGAAGGTAAATGTGCTGAATCTCACCGCGAGCCTTATTGGTGTTCACGTAAGCCATTAGGCGAATCACCCGCGGCATCGCACCCTGGACGTTCATCTCGACGGCACACATGAGCGGCACGTCGCCCAAGCCGAGCTCTCGAGCCGCCAAAGCAGGGAATTCTGAGGTCACATCCGGAGTCGCAGTGAAGATAATCGAAATCAGGTCGGAGTTGTCAACGTCGTTCGCGTGAAGGGTCTTGGAAAGAAGTTCAGCGGTTGACTTGAGGAGGTGCTCGCGTTCGTCGGTGTCGAGCTGAATCGCTCCACGAATTGCCCTAATCATTTGTTCTTCGGCCTCTTCCGCACTGGCTGGTCTGAGCCTTCAGCCGCCTTTAGCAGGGCTCCGAGTTCAAGTTTAGTCAGGTGTCGAACCGCGCCGGCCTTTAGAGTTCCAAGGTGAATTGGGCCGAACTGCTTGCGAACCAAACCGGTAACCGGGTGACCGACATGATCAAGCATTCTTCTTACGATGCGGTTTCGCCCCGAGTGCAGAACGACTTCGATCAAAGAGCTATCGTGACGCGCTTCCATGATTCTCGCGGCATCGGCCTGAATAAAACCGTCTTCTAGTTCAAAACCCGCGAGCAGTTGCCTAATGACCGCGGGAGTCACTGAGCCGGCAACCTTGGCAACATAAGTCTTTTCGACACCGAAAGACGGGTGCGCCAATTTATGGGCTAGGTCGCCGTCGTTGGTGAGTAGCAGCAGTCCAGTCGTTTCGGCGTCTAGGCGGCCAACGTTGTAAACGCGATCAAAATCGAGAACGTACTGTGAAAGGTCCGGCCTTCCCTCTTCGTCTTTCATTGTGCTGATTACCCCGGCCGGTTTGTTTAGCGCCAGGTAAATGCGACCCGAGTCCAATACGACAGGGACGCCCTTGACGGTTACCTTGTCGGTGACCGGATTTATCTTTGTGCCGAGCTCGGTTACCTGCTTGCCATTGACCTTGACCGCTCCGCGAGAAATGAGCTCTTCGCATGCTCTCCGCGAGGCTACTCCGGCGTTGGCAAGAGCCTTCTGCAGGCGAACTAACTCAACTTCCTCAGGCATCGAAGTCGCTATTCGCGTCCGGCAGGTGCGGGCTGACCGGAGGCAGTTCGTCAAGCGAATTGATTCCAAGAAGTTCAAGCATTAGATCTGTCGTGCCGTAGTTGATTGCTCCGGTCTCGGAGTCTGTATAGAGCTCGGTGATCAAACCGCGGCTCAGCAGTGTTCGAACAACCGAGTCAACGTTGACGGCGCGAATAGACGCGACCTGACCGCGAGAGATCGGCTGTTTGTACGCGATAACGGCCAAGGTCTCCAGGGCTGCTTGGCTCAACTTGGTTGGGTTCTCGTTTGCGATGAACATTCGAACCGCCCAGTCGTAGTCGGCACGGACGTACATGCGCCAGCCGCCACCGACCTCTCGGAGCTCGAAACCGCGCGAAGCGGAGTCATAGTCATCGCGAAGTTCAAGAACGAGGTCACGAATAACGTTTACGGGCTGCTCGAGTGCCGTGGCGAGCGCAACAAGCGAGATAGGCGCATCGGTGACCATCAGAATGGCTTCTACGGCACCTCTGAAGTCATCTTTAGGTTCGGTTGCTTCAAGAGTCATAGTCTGCTCCAAGGGTGGCTAGTTTTTCATCGTCAAAGTCTTCGGCTCGCCAGGTTAGCGAGAGGTCGCCGAGTGGAGTTTGTTGCTCGAAGCTAACCGCAGCTAGCCGGTAGAGCTCAAGAACGGCGAGGAACCTCGCTACAACCACTGCGCGGTCCTTGACCTCTCGAATTAACTCGAAGAACGTGACTGTCCCCTTTGATCGAAGCATCGAGACCACTGCTGTGGCCTGCTCTCGAATCGAGACGCGCGA
>JACCDI010173549.1_pt1 | contig 18894 bp, 18 predicted proteins | sample 7442791 | NCBI WGS metagenome assembly JACCDI01 (sample SAMN15323434, study PRJNA562643) | freshwater metagenome | isolation source: river surface water | place: USA:Blue River Watershed | collected 2017-08-15
ACTGTATCTTTTGCAATTACAGTAATCTCAAACGGACTTCCGAGCATGGACAACTTTTTCTTGTGAACGATTTGTCCAAAAGAAAGCGATGTTGCCATCAAAATCAGTAAAAGAAATTGGTTTTTCATTATTTTACTAAAGAGTTGATCATTTTGATGTATTCTTCGGCTGAAACGTTTTTAAAACCTGTCATTCCGATGACTTTTCCGGTTTTGTCTAAAACGACTACCAAAGGGAAATTTCCGCCTTTGTTGTATTTCTCGGCTAGTTTTTTATTGCTAGCGGTTAATTCGGGAGATAATTGATTGCCTTTTTTCTTAGGAAAATCGGCTCTTAGCAAAACCCATTTGCTTTCGGCTTCTTGTTTGAATTCTTCCGATTTCCAAACTACTTTTTCCAATTTCATACACGGTGCACACCAATCCGAACCCGAAAATACTAATAAAATATTTTTATTTTCTTTGGTGGCTTGAGCTTTAGCATCTTCAATATTGGTGACCCAAGTTTGAGAATTTCCTAATGAAGTAATAAGGAATAAAAGAATTACAGCAATTTTTTTCATACGATTAATTATTAAATTTAGTGATACTTGACAAATAGCGTACCCAAATTCTGAGTGTAAAATTAGTCATTATTGCTTATAACACATCTTTTGAATCTTTATTTTAAGCCAATTTTAATCTTAAGACGATATTAAGGATATCATAAGTTAATATTAAATCGAATTGATTTTGAGGAATTTACTTTTGACGTTATAAATAATGTTGTTTATGTTCGGTAAAAATTCACCCTTTATTAATTTAGGAATTCTGTATTTGATTTGTTCGTTCCTGCTACGAATTGTTTTATTGGTTCATCCCATTACACAATCGGATTTTCATTGGTACGAAATCATTAAACTAATTATAATAGGTTCTATTTCAGATGTATTTGTATACCTAGTTGCGAGTGCTGTTTTATGGTTGTATTTGCTATTTCTATCCAATTCAAAATACACAAAACCTTGGGGTTACATTTTATTTGGTTTGCTTCTTTCACTTCTAGCTTATGTTTATTTTGGTAATACTATTTTGAATGAATACGGCGGTTCATTACCCGAAATTGGTATCAGTTTTATAGCATTGAAAACCATTTTGTTTGGCTTACTATTATTTTTTCCAAGATGGAGAAAAACGCTTCGACTTCTACTCTTTTCAATAGCAATATTTATTTTTTCATTAGTAATTATTCAAAATGCGGTTAGTGAATTCTTTTTTTGGAATGAATTTGGAGTTCGATATAATTTTATTGCAGTTGATTATTTAGTTTATACCAATACAGTTATTGGAAACATAATCGAATCGTATCCTGTGATTCCGCTCTTTATTGGTGTGGGAATAATTACTGGAGTTGCTACTTTTTTCATCGTAAAACGTTCGCTACCTTTTTTAGATAAATTTCCTTCGTTTTCTTTAAAAATAAAAAGTTTAGCGATTTATATTGTTCTTTTTATTGTTTCATTGTATGTGATTCCGACTTTGGCTCGATTGGAGAATTCAACCAATGTTTTCACAAATGAGCTTCAAGCCAACGGAATGTATCGCTTTTATTTGGCGTTTGAAAATAGCGAATTGAATTATGATACATTTTATCTTACCATTCCCGAAAATAAAGCTTTTGCAGTATTACGAAATCAATTTCCTGCAATAGAAAATAATTCCAATTTGCAGCAAATAACAAATTCAAGTCCCGAACTTCACAAAAATGTAGTTTTAATTACTATTGAAAGTTTAAGCGCCGAGTTTTTAGACGAATATGGAAGTTCCCAAAACCTTACTCCTTTTCTCGACTCGTTGGCAACTCAGAGTTTGCAATTCTCTAATTTATATGCCGTTGGAAACCGAACTGTACGTGGATTAGAAGCCGTAACACTTTGCTTGCCTCCAACTGCAGGCGAAAGTGTGGTAAAACGAAAAGACAATAAAAATAAATTTTCCACTGCTAGTATCTTCAAAAAAAGAGGCTATCAAGTGAAGTATTTATACGGTGGCGATTCGTATTTTGATAATATGTTGGATTTTTTCTCAGGAAATGGTTATGAAATTATTGATAAGAAAAGTTTTGCTGCTTCTGAAGTTAGTTTTTCTAATATTTGGGGCGTTTGTGATGAAGATATGGCCAAAAAAGCCATTCAAGTGATGAATCAGGAAGCCAAGACTGGGAAACCTTTCTTCAATCATTGGATGACGGTAAGTAACCATCGACCGTTTACGTATCCCGAAGGGAAAATCGATATTGATTCGCATTCCAAATCGCGTGAAGGCGGCGTAAAATATACTGATTATGCCTTGAAGCAATTTTTTGCTATGGCGCAAAAACAATCGTGGTTCAACAACACCGTATTTGTGATTGTGGCTGATCATTGTGCATCGAGCTCAGGAAAAACCGAATTGCCAGTTGATAAATACCGAATTCCAGCGATGATTTATGCGCCAGGATTTATTCAACCCACTAATAATACTACTTTAGTTTCGCAAATTGATTTGATGCCAACGCTTTTTGGATTGTTGCATTTCAACTATCAAAGTAAATTTTTTGGACAAGATGTATTGAAACCCAATTACAAACCAAGAGCATTTATTGCAACGTATCAGGATTTGGGATTGATAAAAGATCATGTATTGACCATCATTTCTCCTGTTCGTAAAGCAAAACAATTTGAATTAAAACTGCAACCAGTAAAGGGTTTGAGCGATGATTTTGATATTTATTTCGAACAAAAACCAATTTCTAAAAAATGCGTTGATTTGATTAATGAAACCGTTGCTTATTATCAAACAGCATCACGAATGTTGAAGGAAAAGAAATTTGAAAAGTAGTTGAGACTTGTTAGTTTAAAGCAACCCATTGTATTTTCTCACAAACCACTCAGTAGCCAAAAGTGCGGCAATCAAAATCAACAACCAAACCCAATCAATTATTGGAGTTTTAGTTACGATTTCTTTTTGAACGGATTTGTAGTCGCTATTTTCCATCAAGGTTTTGATAAGATTATCGATTTGATTCGGAACAAAAACAGCGCCTTTGGTTTGAGATGCCAATTGTCGTAAACGCAGCAAATCAGGATTAACAAATTGCTTTTCAATATCAAAATCGAGAATTTCAAATCCAGCGCTGTAACTCGAATTAGAGTTCAATTCTTTTACAGTAAACGTATAATTTCCTGCAGCTAATCCGTCTAAATTTACTTTAAAAGCGTTCGAAGTTCTTAATAAATCATAACGCTTGACTTGTTTGGTTTGCGAATTGGTTACAGTGATGGTTAGGCGAGCTTTTTCATCCAATTCGTAGTTTTTATTGAAATATTGAGCGGTAATTTCGAGTGCATCACCGGAATTATAAAAGCGTTCGTGATTGACAATAAGCGATTTCTTACTGTCGTTTGATGCTAAAAACTGAATGATTTTATCAATTAGAACATCAAATTTATCAAATGATTTATTTTCAACATAGCTGTGAGCACGCCATTTCCAGATGTTTTCTCCCATTAAAAATGCCGAACGACTACCTTGTGTATCGGCAAAAGCCAACAGTGGCGCATCTGTATCGACAGTTCGAATTCTGGAAGTCAATAAAACCGAAACATTACCGTTGGGCTGAATACTTCCGTAGGCATTTTCTAAAGGTGGAAAGTTTTCAAAACCGATATTATCCGTAGCAAATAAATTAAAATTCGAATTGAACGAAGCTAAATAATCTTCTTTTTGAGAAGAAACTCTGAACGACATTTGACTTTGTTGCTGATTGACTACACCGTAATCGGTATTGTTACCAGTGATGATCCAAGTATTAATTCGGAGGTTTTTATTGGCTTCGAAAACGCTTTTAAACTCGGATGTCGGCTGGTATAAAATTAACACATTATATTTTCCTAAATCACTAATTCCGTTTGGTTTAAGAATAGTTACTTTGCGCGACGCATTAGTTTCAATACTGCGTTTAATTGCACCTAAATCAGGATGATTAATGGATGAAATGATGGCAATTTCCGAACGCTGATCGATGATTTCAACTGCAAATTTCTTTGCATTGTTGTACGTATTTTTTTCCGTTTCTGAAGAAGTAATTTTAGCGGTATACAATTGCATTCCGACTTTATCCGCAGGCAATAAAACATTAATTACTTGTGCTTTTTTGGATGGAGAAAACGAAACGGTTTGTTGCGTCAATATATTATTTCCTTGAGAAATTGAGAAATTAGCATTCACACTTTTAGTTCCTGCGTATTGTAAAAAAACTTCCACTGGGAATTTATTTTTATGAAAAGCGTATTTGTTGACGTTAATTTGGTTGATTTTCAAATCGAGGTATGTGGTTGTATCGCCTACAACAAAAGGATAAACTTTATTATTGGCATCAAATGAAAATACATAATCCTCACCCGAAGTTTGATTTCCATCCGAAATTAAAACCGTTGGAAAAGTTAGATTTTTATTAATACTTTTTAAGCTTTTGGCCACTTGATCAAAATGCGATTGTTTTCCTTTGAAATTCAGTTCACTCGATTCTTCTATCGATTGAAAATCGGCATCAAAACGGTACAATTGTACATCGTATTTGTCTTTTAAATCGCTGTTGGAAGACAATTTTTCAAAGGCTTCTTTAGAAACAGAGTTGGCTTTCAGCTCGGTTATCGATTTAGAATTATCAACAACAATAGCCAATGGAGTTTTGACTGTTTCATACGTTTTACGAGAAATAATTGGGTTGATTAAGAGTAATAATATCCCGAAAATCGCCATGAAACGCAAAAAAGCCAACCATTTTATCAATTTGGATTGGCTTTTATTTTTATAGTAATATTGAAAATACGAAAATCCCGCAGCAATTAGTACTGATAGTACGATTAACAAAAGTGTGTTTACTGACATTGCAATTATTTAGGACAAGTTGCTACATACTCATCAATAAGTTTATCAAAAGGAGCAACTAATTTTTTATGATAATAGTCTCTTTCTATTTCGTTATATTCTGCTTGGGATTTTCCTTTTTTTAAATTTTTTAATTCTTTTTGATCAGTAAAATATTCTTTTCTCATATCTTTCTTCTCCTCTTTGGACAACTTCACTTTTTGATCAATAGTAGCAACAAATTTTGGACAATCTTTAAATGCTTCTTTCAAAACAGCCGCAGATTTATCCTCAACCTTGCCCATATTGAAGATTGAAATATTATCATAATCTATTGTTGACATGGCATAGTCTTGATTTTCCTTTTGTAAATAAACCATGGTAAACATGTAAACTCCTTCTCCTTGATCATTAGTACCGGCTTTTCGATAAATATCATATCCGTAAATATTCACCACACCTTTTTTAATTAATGGCAACCATATTTTCTTATCTGCGTCAATAATTTCACCTTTATTATTGGCTCTTTTTATATTGAACAAACGGTAAATTGTAAAATTACCACCATCACCAACTAAAATTACTTCATTAATATCATTAATGGTCAGCTTTCGTTTTGGACCGTTTATATCATTTTTAAAATCGAAAACCTTATCGTCTAAATTTAAATCCTTTTCCAATGATTGAGCGCCTAAACCAAGGTCTAGATTGATTTCAAACTTTCTGTTTTCAATAAAACCATAAATAAACCCTTCTTCGGTATGACCGTCTACAAATCTAACTTTCGCAGGAACATAATCAGCCTTAAAATTAAATTGTAAAAAACCTCCATTCGGTTTTTGGGCAAACGAACAAACGCTTACAAATAAGATAAGGAAATATTTCATGACATGACAAATTTTAAGTTAGCATTCCGCCATCAACATTCAAGGTTTGCCCTGTTACGTAAGCACTCATATCGGATGCCAAAAACAAACATGCATTAGCAACATCTTCTGGAGTACCACCGCGTTTTAACGGAATAGAATCTCTCCAACCTTGCACTACATCTTCGTTTAATTTGGCCGTCATTTCGGTTTCAATAAATCCTGGAGCAATGGCATTGCAACGAATGTTACGCGATCCTAATTCTAATGCAATCGACTTAGTAAAACCAATCATTCCCGCTTTTGATGCGGCGTAATTGGCTTGTCCGGCATTTCCCTTCACTCCTACAACACTACTCATATTGACAATCGAACCTTTACGATTTTTAAGCATTATTTTTTGCACCGCTTTGGTCATATTGAAAACCGATTTCAAGTTGATTTCGATTACTTTATCAAAATCCTCTTCCGACATACGCATTAGCAAATTGTCTTTTGTAATTCCGGCGTTGTTAATTAATATATCGATAGTACCAAATTCAGCAACAACATCATCAGATAACTTCTGAGCTTCTTCAAAGTTAGCTGCATTAGACTGATATCCTTTGGCTTTTACACCTAATGCATTCAATTCGTTTTCTAAAGCCATCGCTGATTCGGCAGACGAACTATAAGTAAAGGCAACATTGGCTCCGTGTTGCGCAAATACTTTCGCAATTCCACTTCCAATTCCGCGGCTTGCGCCTGTAATTATAGCTACTTTTCCTTCAAGTAATTTCATATTGTTTTGTATTATTTGTTTGAAATTTTAGAAGTCAAATATAGCATTATTTTAAATTTAAAAAAATTAGTTAGTACTTAAACCTTTGTTAATGTCGGGAGTCTAATTACATTTACCGACAAATCAATCTATGTCTAATTCGGCTTCACATTTTCAATTGCTTTATAATCAGTACAAAGTATTGGTTTACAATGTGGCGTTGCATTATGTACAAAACATTGAAGACGCCGAAGAAATCACTCAAGATGTATTTGTTCAAGTGCATCAATCGATGGATAAATTCAAAAATAATTCGTCAATTAAAACCTGGATTTATCGAATTGTCATTAACAAAAGTCTTGATTTCATCAAATATAAAAAGAGCAAGAAACGAGTGTTCATCTTTGGAACTAAATCCGATTCGGAAAAAGAATTGAACGCGATTTCTACATTTGAACATCCTGGAATAGCTTTAGAGCAGCAAGAAAATGCCAAAATTCTATTTGAAGTGATTGATGAATTAACCGAAAATCAGCGCACGGCATTCATATTATCGAAGCTTGATGGATTGAGCAATACAGAAATTGCAGAAATCATGCAACTGAGTATTTCATCGGTAGAATCATTAGTTTTTAGAGCCAAAACAACCTTGAAGGAAAAATTAAGTAAAAAATTTGAAGAATACCGCAAGAAAAAATAAATAACATCGTCTAAAAAAATATGGAAAAAGAACAGTTCATAAATGAAGTTTTAAACAGCATTGACGGAATCACTAATGTGGAGCCAAATGATGATTTATTTTCAAAAATCGAACAACGAATTCAAGAAAAATCAGTGGTTCCGATGAAAACTATTTGGATGGTAGCAGCGTCAATAGTAGTTTTAATATCATTGAATATCATTGTATTAAGCGTAAAATCAGATTCAAAACAATCTGAATTGGCAAGTTTGGAACAATCAATCAATAGAAGTAATCAATTATATAAATGATGAACAAAACAAAATTATTATCCATTTCGGTCATCGTACTATTGCTCATCAATTTTGGGATTCTTGGATTCGGGTTTTTATCAAAAGAAAGAAAGATGCCAAGAGAAATTGTAATTGAGAAACTTCATTTTGATGAAAATCAGATTGTGCACTACGACAAAACCATAAAAAACCATCAAAAAGCAATCAGGGCAATTGATGATTCAATCAGAAAAACGAGAAACGAATTGTATCAACTTTTAAATTCTGATACTATTGATACATCAAAAAAAGAACGTTTGTATTTGAAATTTTCGGAGTACCAAAAACAAATCGAAACCACGCATTTTAATCATTTTTTAGAAATAAAAAGTATTTGTAAAAAAGAACAATTAGCTGATTTTAAAAACTTAACAGAAGAATTAAGCAAAATATTCAATAACAGAAGAAAGCCAAAAAATGAATAAACCAAATGCTTATTTTCTTCTTTTTATATGGTTTTGCCAAACTTTAGCGCAAAACGAAAAAGATTCATTGGATTTTGGAATTAGTTTAAAATGGAAAACAGAAAATTTAGAACTAAATAAAACTTATATTTCTAACAATGATACTTTGCAATTAAATTCATTCAAATTTTATATTTCAGGATTGGAATTGCACTATAAAGACGGAACTTCTTATATTGAAAAAAATAGTTTTCATTTAGTTGATGCATCGGATGAAAATTCACAATACATTGCTCTTCCTAACAAAAAAGATATTATTAATGTGCGATTCAACATCGGTATTGATAGTATTACAAGTGCTTCTGGAGCATTATCGGGTGATTTAGATGCGCAAAACGGAATGTATTGGGCTTGGCAAAGTGGTTACATCAACATGAAAATTGAAGGAAAAAGTGATAGTTGCAAAACCCGAAAAAATGCTTTTCAATTTCATATTGGTGGTTATATAAAACCTTATTGCGCTTTGAGAAATGTTAATATCAATATCTATGACAATATCAATAAAAAAGACAAAATTTTAATTCAGGTAGATTTGGCTAAATTCTTTGATACTATTCAGTTAGCTCAAACCAATACGATTATGATTCCTGGGAAAGAAGCGATGAAAATGGCCGATTTATTGACAAAAATGTTTTCAATCGAATGAAGAAAGCAACCTTAATTTTAGGAATTGGAATGATTGTCTTTGGAATATTTTCGTTTTCCAAATCCTATTTAACTCCCATTTATTTTGAAGTACCAAAAGGCTGGCCAAAACCGAACTACGATTTTTCAAAAAATCCCCTAACTGAGGAAGGGTTTCAATTGGGAAGACAGTTGTTTTATGATCCGATTTTGTCAAGAGATTCTACTATTTCTTGTGCGAGTTGTCATTTGCAACCAACTGGTTTTACTCATGTTGACCACGATTTAAGTCACGGAATTGATGGTAAAATCGGAACTCGAAATTCACTAACGTTACAAAATTTAGCATGGAAAACTTCTTTAATGTGGGATGGCGGAGTCAATCATTTGGAAGTGCAACCATTAGCACCGATTACGAGTGAAGTTGAAATGGATGAATCGTTAGAAAATGTAGTTCTAAAACTCCAAAGCAGTACTATTTATCCTAATTTGTTTCAAAAAGCTTTTGACACTAAAAAAATTACGGGTCAATTGACTTTGAAAGCGTTATCACAGTTTTTGGTGATGCTAAAGACTTCCAATTCAAAATACGATAAAGTAATGCGCAACGAAGAAAAATTTAATGAAAGTGGACAAAAAGGGTATTCATTATTTCTGCAACATTTTGCATCGTGCCATGCGGAACCCTTATTTTCTAACGAACAATTTGAAAACAATGGTTTGGAAGTTGATACTACATTAAACGATTATGGACGAATGAAAATTACTCAAAAGTCGTCCGATTCATTAAAATTTAAAGTGCCCACTTTACGCAACATTCAATTTACATTTCCGTACATGCACGATGGACGATTTTTAACATTAACCGAAGTCATTAAACATTATAATTCGGGTATCCATCAAAGCAAAACACTGTCGAAACAATTACAGCAACCAATGCAACTTTCGGATAATGATCGAACGGATTTAGTAGCATTTTTGAAAACTCTATCGGATAAAGAGTTCTTATTTAATGAGCGATTTTCGTTTCCTAAAAAATAATTTAGATGAAGCGCAAGAATTGATTAAAAGTTTCGTCTAACACTATAAACCAACTTAAACTATGAAAAAACTACTTTCTTTATTACTTTTTAGCAGCACCATTTTGAATGCGCAAACCAATCCAGCCATAATTAATTGGTTGCGAAATACAACCGGAATTACAGGTCGTCATTATGTTTCAGGAAATCCAACTCCAATTACAGATGCAGTTTTGGCCAATGTACAAACGGTGCAATATTCTACTAATTGGGTTTATGTTTCAACGAATGGAATTCCGGCTTACATCACTGGCCCATTTTTAGATGGCAATCCTTCATTGGCGACATCTCAAAATGCAATTTTTAAATTACCATTGAATCCGACTCAAAACACAGGAACGCCAACTCCAACTAATGGTGGAAACATTGGTATATTCATCAATGGTGTGGCATTGTTTGATTATAGAGATGGTGTGGCTTGGAATACTACAACTAATGCTCTTTGTGGCGGACCAGGAAATCCTCCTTGTCCTGGCGGACCAACAGCAACACAAGCGTGGAACAGAGATGCAATTCCTGCTGAAAGAGCTGGTTTTGATTGCTCCAAAGCCCATCCAGCAATGGGAAATTATCATCACCATCAAAATCCGAGTGCGTTCAATCTCGATTTAAGTGTGCTTTCTACCATTTGTGATACCTATCCTTCCGATGGTTTATATGTCATCAATCCATCTCAACATTCGCCATTATTAGGTTTTGCTTATGATGGATTCCCAATCTATGGAGCTTATGGTTATGTTAACACTAATGGAACGGGCGGAATTACTCGAATGAAATCGAGTTATCAATTGCGAAATATAACCGCTAGAACGACTTCTCCAACTGGTGCTACAGTTGCTAGCGGTCCAGCTGTTAGCACTACTTATCCTTTGGGTTATTTTAGAGAAGATTATGAATACATAGCACATTCTGAACCCGATTATTTAGACGAACACAATGGTCGTTTTTGTGTAACACCTGAATACCCGAACGGAATTTACTGCTACTTTGCTACCGTTGATGCTAATCACAATTCGGCTTATCCTTATGTAGTTGGACCTACATTTTATGGAAACAAAACAGGAGTTAAAGTGACTAGTATTACAGAAACAACAACTATTTACAACCCTGCTTTGGGTCTAACTAACCTTGATGGTACTGATTTTAAAGTTGCAATCGCTCCCAATCCTGCACAAGAGTTTATCGCTATTCAAACACAAATGGCTGAAAATGATTTTAAGGTTGAGTTGATAGATATAAACGGAAAGATAGTTAAAGCTACTACAATAGCTCAAGGAAGCACATTGACCATCATTGAAACAGACACTATTTATAATGGTACTTACTTCGTGACTATCTCTGATGGTAATCAATCAAAATCATATAAAGTTTTAATTGAAAAATAAGTTATGATACAACGTCTATTTATTTTAGTAGCATTATCAACACTGATTTCATGTGGTAACGATGAAGACCAATATGTTGATGTAAATTCGTATCCCAACATTGAAGCCACATTTGGTTCTAGTATTGATTTGAATAATTTGTACAATTATGCCAATCAATCCATTCCGGCTTACATTACTAAAGACAATACACAAGGAAATTCGATTACCGATAAAGGTGCGACTTTGGGAAGAGTGTTGTTTTATGATAAAAATCTGTCTTCTAACAATACTATTTCATGTTCTAGTTGTCATCAGCAAGCCAATGCTTTTAGTGATATTGCGGTGGCAAGTTCTGGAGTAAATGGCACTACAGGTAGACACTCGATGCGATTAATCAATTCGAGATTTGCGGTTGAAACCAAATTCTTTTGGGACGAAAGAGCACTCAATTTAGAAACTCAAACCACCATGCCTATAAAAGACCATGGTGAAATGGGTTTCAGTGGAACCAATGGTGATCAGCCTTTTTCAGGCTTAATTACAAAACTAAGTGCTATTGGGTATTATAAAGAGCTATTCCGATTTGTGTATGGCAGTGAAGAAATTACTGAAAACAAAATACAACTGGCTTTGGCACAATTCATTCGAAGCATACAATCGTTTGATTCAAAATTTGATGTAGGCAGAGCTCAAGTAGCCAACAATAATGTACCATTCCCAAATTATACAGCCCAAGAAAATAATGGTAAAAACTTATTTTTAACTCCACCTATTTTTGATGCAACTGGAAACCGAACTGGTGGTGGTTTGGGTTGTGCGGGTTGTCATGCTGCTCCTGAATTTGACATAGATCCCAACAGTTTAAACAATGGTATTGGTGGTTCTATTAATGGTGGTCCTGACTTTACAAATACCAGAGCGCCTTCGTTACGTGATATTGCCAAACCCGATGGAACTCCAAATGGTCCGATGATGCATACTGGCGTAATAACAACACTTCAAGCAGCTGTTGGTCATTACGGAAATTTAACAGCTGCTTTAGGCAATCCGAATTTAGATCCGAGACTAAAACCCAACGGATTTGGTCAGCAACTTCATTTGAATGCTACTGAAGTCAATGCAATGATTGCCTTTTTGAAAACACTTACGGGAACTAACGTTTACAGTGATCCGAAATGGTCGAATCCATTTTAAAGTGAAATAGGACTATCAAAAAAAGACGCACTACAATGCGTCTTTTTTTGTTATCTGAACTTTAATTATTTAATCTCAATCGGTTTTTTAGAGTTGATTTTAATCACCGCATACGGATTCGTAATCGCCATCGTAACATTTCCTTTTTTGGGTTCAATCTCTTTGATGGTGACTACTACTTTATCGGATTCTTCTACAACATTGGCCACTTCAACACCATAACCTCCATTGCTTTTTTCGCCTAAATTCACTAAAATAAAATTAGCTGTTTTAATGTCGTCTGGCTTGATGAATTTTTTAATTTCATCATCACCAAGTAGCATTTTAAATTCTTTGGCCTCAGTGATAATTTCATAAAAGCGGAAATTTCCTCCACCGTATTCACTAGAAACTAGAACACTGTACAATTGATTTTCTACTGTTTTTTTGGTAGTTGAACAAGAATAGAGTAAAGCTAAGATTAGAATTGGGACGATCTTCTTCATACTGTCATGTTTTTATTATTAAGAGCTTGATGGTATAACTCTTCATACAACGGCAAAATGTTTTTGATGTCAAATTGTTGAGCTACAGACAAAGCATTATTTTTAAACGTGGCTAAAGTTGAATTATTGCTCAAAATTTTCAAAGCATTTTCTGCCATTTCATCCACATTACCCACATCGCTCAAATAACCTGATTGACCTGGAAAATTTACTTCGGGCAAACCACCAGAATTTGTAGAAATTACGGGAACACTCCAAGCCATCGCTTCTAAGGCTGCCAAACCAAAACTTTCGGTTTCTGAAGGTAGTAAAAATAAATCCGAATACGATAAAATTTGATCAATTTCATTGCTGTTTCCAAAGAAGATAACCTTGTCTTGAATGCCCAGTTCTTCACACATTTTTTCTGCTTTTTCTTTTTCTGGACCATCACCTACCATCATTAATTTGGCTGGAATTTGTTCCTGAATTTTATAGAAAATTTTAATGACATCGGGAATTCGTTTTACTTTTCTAAAATTACTAATGTGCGTCACAATTCGCTCTTCTTTCTTAGCCATAACTGAGCGTTGGCATGAGATGAGTGATTCGTTTCGTTGTTTGTCCAATTCGATGAAATTCGGAATAACATGAATGTCTTTTTTGATATTGAAATGCTTGTAAGTGTCGTCTTTCAGACTTTGAGAAACGGAGGTTACGATATCCGATTTATTGATGCTAAAACTAACGGCTGTTTTATAAAACGGATGATTTCCAACTAAGGTAATATCTGTTCCGTGCAATGTAGTTACCATAGGAAGATTAATACCTTCGTCTTTGAGCATTTGTTTGGCCATATATCCTGCGTAAGCATGTGGAATGGCATAATGTACGTGAAGCAATTCAATTTTATACAATTTTACCATATCAACCAACTTGCTTGAAAGAGCTAGTTCATAAGGCTGATAATGAAACAATGGATACTCAGGAACGTTTACTTCGGGATAATGCACATTCTGATTCAGTAAAGCCAAACGAACGGGTTGTCGGTAGGTAATAAAGTGAATTTCGTGACCGCGATGCGCCAATTCTAATCCTAATTCGGTTGCCACAACTCCACTTCCACCAAAGGTTGGATAACAAACAATTGCTATTTTCATTCTAAAAAATTAAAGTGCTAATTTACGAAATAAGCAGTGCTTTACCGTGAAAGCTTCGTTAAATTATTTGATAATCGCCTCTTGAATGATTTTTTGAATGTCCTCGCGAATGTTTTCTTTAGAAAGTGTATTGGGTGCGTTTGAGTCTGGAAACGTTCTGTTGGACAAGAAAACGTATACAATTTCGGTTTCAGGATCGGCCCAAGCCATAGTTCCAGTAAATCCTGTATGACCAAAACTCGATTTGGAAACACAACCACAGGTTGGACCTTCTTTACCCAATTGAGGTTTATCGAATCCGAGTCCACGACGATTGCCTTCCACACAAAAATGGCAATTATTAAACGTTAGAAAAGTTTCTTCAGAAAAGTACTGTCGACCACCGTAATTTCCTTTTTGAAGGAAGAGTTGCATCATTTTGGCAATGTCCATCGAATTAGAGAAAATTCCAGCATGACCACCTATTCCACCTTGCATTGCCGCTGCCATATCGTGAACATAACCTTGAACAGTAGTATGACGGAAATAGTTATCAATTTCGGTGGGTGGAATCATACTCATATCAAATTTTAACAACGGATTGTACATCGTACTATTCATTCCCAAAGGTTTGAAAAACTGTTCTGTACTTACAACATCCAATGATTTTCCGGTCATTTTTTCTACATAATCTTTTAAAATAATAAAGGTAAAATCGCTGTATTTGTATTCTTTTTTATCAATTAATTTACTGGATATGATTTTGTTCATAATCGTATCCTGATAATCATTTCGGATGTATAGATTTTCAGCTACTTGTTTGGTAAATCCTTCTTTATAAAATAAGCTGTAATATTGATCGGCTGGGCATTTTTCAACATCTAAAGTTGATTTATAAAAAGGTTCCCACGCTTGTAAACGACCATAGTGTGACAATAATTCTTTGAACGAAATGTCTTTTTTATTAGAGTTCGCAAAAGCAGGAAGCATTTCGCCTAATTTGGTTTCTAAAGTCACTTTTCCATGATCGTACAAATGCATTACATTGGGTAAGGTCGAAACCATTTTGGTTACTGAAGCCACATCATAAATATCCGAATTCTGAACCTTAGTTTTGTTTTCGTAGGTATGATACCCAAATGATTTTTGGTAAATGACTTTTCCTTTTCTCGCTACTAAAATTTGCATTCCAGGTGCCATTTTTCCGTTGATGGCTTTGTTGGCAATGGTTTCGATTTTCGCTAATTTTTCAGAACTCATTCCCACTCGTTCGGGAGTAGAAAAACCTAATATATTGGTACTTTCTGTTGTTAAACCATGATTTACAGGATATTTTTCGTTTATTGAAACCGGCAACCTTCCTTTTGCTCCTAAAGCTCCAAAAATAATTTCAGCTGATACTTGTTGTGAAATTTCGCCGTTTTGATAGGAAACAACAATTGATTTTATAGATTCTAAAGAAGGCAAACCTGAAACTACATAAGGTTTAGCAAACACATCTAAAATGACATTTTTTTCGGCAGCTACTTTTGTGATTAATTCGATGTCATTTTTAGAAAACTCTTGTTTTTTCCACCACGAAACATCCGATGAATGAAACCCAAAAATTACGGTGGAATAATTGGCTAATTGCTCTAAAACTTTAGAAGTATCAGTAACTGAAATCTCAGTGACTTCAGCATATTTATTTAAAGTTGAGAGAAATGTTGCACCCGAGAAATCACCCAATTTGATGTAAGCAATTTTAGCACTTACTAGATCATTTATCGGTAAAATGGAGTTGTCATTTTTAACCACAGTTACGGCATTTTCATACAATTCATACTGAAGTGAACTATTTTCAACCGGATTTACATCGGCTATTAAATTATTAGTATCAATCGGTTTGTATTTGTTCAGACCTGCTTTGTATTTGTACTTTAAAATCTTCTTTACCGATTGTTCAATGCGATCATCCGTAATTAAAGTATCGTTGTAGGCTTGAGTAATTTTTTCAACCGCAACCGGAACGTTTTCAGCAAATAGTAGAATATCATTTCCAGCCATAAAAGCAGCCAAATCAATATCACCAGGCTTTTTGAAACTACTTGCGCCTTTCATGTTCAAGGCATCAGTAAAAATCAAACCATCAAATCCGAGTTGCTTTTGAAGCAATTCGGTTACTACTGGATACGAAATGGAAGTGGGATAATTTTCTCTAGGTTCCAAATTAGGAACGCTCAAATGTGCTACCATCACCGATTCTAAACCTTCGTCAAACATTCTTTTATAAGGATACAATTCGACGTTTTCAATGCGTTCTTTGGGAAAATTGACTACTGGTAAAGTATGATGTGAATCGGTTGATGTATCTCCATGACCGGGAAAATGTTTTCCTGTTGAAAATACACCTTGATTTTGAACACCAGTCATCAATGCAATAGCACTTTCGGTTACGTTTTTCTTGTCTTCACCAAAAGAACGATAACCTATAATTGGATTTAACGGATTGGTGTTGATGTCTAAAACGGGAGCAAAATTGAAGTGAATTCCCATTCTTTTGGCTTCTTTACCCATTTGCGCGCCAACTCTTTCAATTAATTTAGTATCACGAATGGCGCCCAAAGTCATGTTCCAAGGAAATCGATAGGTCGAATCCAAACGCATGCTCATTCCCCATTCCGCATCAATTCCGACAAAAAGAGGTACTTTTGATTTGGATTGAAAACGATTCGTTAATCGTGCCTGACGCACTGGTCCGCCTTGAAAGAAAATAACTCCACCGATTTTATAGTCTTGGACTAATTTTTCAATCGTATTAAAATGTTCGGCATCTTTATTAGAATACGCCGCAACCATAAACAATTGTCCGATTTTTTCATTGAACGACAATTGATTGTATACGCTGTCAACCCATTTATCTTCGGAAGTACTACCTTTGAAAAAAGTTTTACGATCTGATTTTACATGCGGAACATAAACTTCATCATCTTCGTATTGAATAGCTGTTTTCTTTAAACTATTGGTCGTATCACTCATTTTTCCTTTGGAAGATGAGCAATTAACAATAACAGTTAGTACTGAAATCAGCAATAATAAATGGATTATTTTTTTCATTGAGTTGATTTAAAAGAAACGACTGTGCCAGCTATCGCCTGCTGGAACTTCCCAATTATCGTTCCACTCTTCAATGGTATTAACGAGATTATTGAATACTATAGTATTGGCAGTAACGGCTTTTTCTTTGGCCATTCGTTTGAAATCAATGAGGGTTTTGTGTGCTACGTGTTCACCATTTTTGAAAGTCACGTTCATTTTATCCAGTAAATCAACTTTGTAGCGTTGCTCTAATTTTTGAATAAAGCCAACGGAAGCATCAATAGAACAGCCAGTTGCGGCTTGAACTTCTTGATTAACAGCAATGATAATAAAACGATTGTATTTCAATTGATAAGAGGCTTCAAGAGCAGCGCCGTGAGCACTCCAATTGTCTAAGAATTCGTTTAAATCTTTTTCTATTTCAACCATTTCTTCGTCAGAAAACTTGCGATTGGATTGGTAAATCCAAATACGAGATTCGGGCGGTAAAGTTTCAAATGGTACGTACATGACTATAAATTAAATTTTTGAAGGTTATTATAAATCTTGAGCATTGGCGATTAATTCGGCAATGTCCAATACTTTTATTTCGCCTTCTTTTTCTTTGTTTTTAACTCCATCCGTAAGCATAGTGTTACAGAAAGGACAACCTGCAGCAATGATTTCGGGTTTGGTTTCTAAAGCGTCTTCGGTTCGTTCGATGTTGATTTCTTTGTTTCCAGGTTCAGCGTCTTTGAACATTTGAGCACCACCAGCACCGCAACATAAACCGTTGGCACGTGAGCGTTTCATTTCTACTAATTCGGCGTCCAATTTCTGAATCAAATCTCTTGGCGCTTCATAAACATTATTGGCTCTTCCTAAATAACACGGATCGTGGAATGTGATTCGTTTTCCTTTAAATTGCCCACCTTCGATGGATAATTTTCCTGAATCCAATAATGATTTAAGAAATTCGGTATGATGCACCACTTCGTACTTTCCTCCTAATTCTGGATATTCATTTTTAATTGTGTTGAAACAATGCGGACAAGCAGTTACGATTTTCTTCACCTCATACGCATTCATGACTTCAATGTTCATCATGGCTTGCATTTGAAAATCGAATTCGTTTCCGGCTCTTTTGGCTGGATCACCAGTGCAACTTTCTTCGGTTCCGAGAACGGCAAAATCAACATTGGCTCGATTTAAAATCTTTACAAATGCTTTGGTAATTCGTTTTGCTCTGTCGTCAAAACTTCCTGAACAACCTACCCAAAACAGTACTTCGGGTTGTTTGCCTTGAGCCATCATTTCTGCCATTGTAGGCACAATTAAATTTTCTGACATAGTTTTATTTTTTGATTGACAACTTGTAGGTTGCCATGACATTATTCGTGATGTTCGTCATCAAATACTTGAATGGTTACTTCTTTGTCCACCAAATCGGTAAATTTTCCTCTGTAACGAGTCGCTTTCACCAAGTGATTGTCAATCCAATGGTAATTTCCGCCTCGAGGTTTTCCCATGACCATTCCGTGGTATTTGAATCCGTGTTTTTTTAACCAAATTTCGGTATATTCTCGGTGTGCTTCGGTGCGCGAAGTAAAAAAGAATATGATGTGACCTTCATCGTACCATTTGTTTAACGTAACTAATGCGTCTGGATACACTTCGGCAGTTAGCATGCGTTCGGGTTCTTCATTTGGAATATCATCACAAATGGTTCCGTCAATGTCGATCAGGTAATTTTTGATTCCTTCTGGTAAAATCGGACTTACTTTTTGTCCGTTTTCAGTGTGCTCTTGGAGGCTTTTTTCAATCTCTTCCGCTTTCATTTTAATTTACATTTAATTGTTTTACTTAGTACATACAATCCCAAGCCTCACATTTATGGAATTGTATTTTTTTATAATGCAAATGGAATAAAATCCATTTTAATTCAGATTATTCATTTTTCCAATTCAGACGATCCATTTG
>JACCDI010462837.1_pt1 | contig 18883 bp, 14 predicted proteins | sample 7442791 | NCBI WGS metagenome assembly JACCDI01 (sample SAMN15323434, study PRJNA562643) | freshwater metagenome | isolation source: river surface water | place: USA:Blue River Watershed | collected 2017-08-15
AACACAGGAGAAGGTGGTGAAGATCCCATAAGATATCAAAAAATGGAAAATGGCGATTCTATGAGAAGCGCTATCAAACAAGTGGCTAGTGCAAGATTTGGTGTGACCAGCGAATACCTTACTGAAGCAGACGAAATTCAAATTAAAATGGCGCAAGGTGCAAAACCTGGTGAAGGTGGACAGTTGCCTGGCGACAAAGTAGATGATTGGATTGGAAAAACTAGACACTCCACACCTGGAGTTGGTTTAATTTCTCCTCCTCCGCATCATGATATTTATTCCATTGAAGATTTATCTCAATTAATTTTCGATTTAAAGAATGCCAACCGTGCTGCTAGAATCAATGTAAAATTAGTTTCTAAAGCGGGGGTTGGAACCATTGCTGCAGGGGTGACTAAAGCAAAAGCAGATGTGGTATTAATTGCAGGATTTGATGGCGGTACCGGCGCCTCTCCTTTAAGTTCCATTAAACATACGGGTTTACCATGGGAATTAGGATTGGCCGAAACACATCAGACCTTAGTAAAAAATAAATTAAGATCTCGTGTGGTAGTTCAGGCCGATGGCCAAATGAAAACGGGTCGTGATATTGCCATCGCCGCCTTATTAGGTGCTGAAGAATGGGGTGTGGCTACTGCTGCATTAGTAGTAGAAGGTTGTATCATGATGCGTAAATGTCATATGAATACTTGCCCAGTAGGTGTAGCTACACAGGACCCTGAATTACGCAAGCGATTTAAAGGCAACCCGGACCATGTAGTTAAATTCTTTGAATTCATTACAGAAGAGTTACGTGAAATTATGGCTGAATTAGGATTTAAAACCGTGAATGAAATGATTGGTCAAGTGGACGCATTAAGAATGCGTGACCATATTAATCATTGGAAATATAAGAACTTAGATTTAAGTGCCGTGTTGTATAAAGAACCAGCAGACGCAAGTGTTGGATTGTACCAAACAGAAGCACAGGATCAAGGTTTAGCCGAAGTATTGGATTGGAAATTATTAGCAGCAGCACAACCTGCTATATTGAAAAAAGAAAAAGTAACTGCTGCATTTGAAATTAAAAATACAGACCGCACGGTTGGCACCATTGTATCCAATGAAATTACCAAAGTACATAAAGGAGCTGGTTTACCTGAGGATACGATTCACTTTAAATTTACGGGAACAGCAGGACAAAGTTTTGGCGCCTTTAATACAGCAGGGGTAACCTTAGAATTAGAGGGGGATGCCAATGACTATTTTGGAAAAGGATTAAGCGGTGCCCAATTAATTGTATACCCTGATAAAAAAGCTAGCTTTGTTCCAGAAGAAAATATCTTAATTGGCAACGTTGCGTTTTATGGTGCTACAAGTGGCCATGCCTATATCAGAGGTAAAGCGGGAGAACGTTTTGCGGTAAGAAACTCTGGCGCATCGGTGGTAGTGGAAGGCATTGGCGACCATGGTTGTGAATATATGACCGGTGGCTTAGCCGTGATTCTCGGACCCACTGGTAGAAACTTTGCAGCAGGAATGAGCGGGGGCATTGCTTATGTATATAATGTTCAAAATGATTTTGATAGTTTATGTAACAAAGAAATGGTAGACCTAGATCCTGTCGGAGCAGAAGACGTTCCTGAATTACAAAAAATGATTCAAACTCATTTTGACAAAACAGGAAGCAGTGTTGCTAAATTTATTTTAAGCGATCTTGACAACCAATTAAAACATTTTATCAAAGTATTCCCACGCGATTACAAAAAAGTGTTACAAACAAAAAAGGCAGCCGCAATCGCAGGAAAATAATAAAAAAATATTTATGGGAAAGCCAACCGGATTTAAAGAATATACAAGAGAACTCCCCAGCAAACTGCCGGTGGAGGAAAGAAAGAAAAACTACAAAGAATTTGTCGCTGCCTTGCCAGAGCAAAAATTAAACGAGCAATCAGCAAGATGCATGAATTGCGGTGTACCTTTTTGTCATAGCGGCTGTCCTTTGGGAAATATCATTCCAGAATTCAATGATGCTGTTTATCGTAAAGAGTGGAAGGAGGCATATGAAATATTAATCTCCACTAATAATTTTCCAGAATTTACTGGACGTATTTGTCCTGCACCTTGTGAAAGCGCTTGTGTATTGGGTATTAATCAACCTGCTGTTACCATTGAAGAAATTGAAAAACATATTATTGAGATTGCTTTTGAAAAAGGATTTGTGCAACCGCGCAAACCCAATATGCGCAGTGGATATAAAGTAGCTGTCATTGGATCAGGCCCAGCTGGCTTAGCCGCTGCAGCACAATTAAATTATGCAGGTCACGAAGTAACTGTATTTGAAAGAGATGCAAAACCAGGTGGCTTATTACGCTTTGGTATCCCTGATTTTAAATTAGAAAAAACAGTTGTTGAACGAAGAATAAGTGTGTTGGAAGAAGAAGGCATTGTATTTAAATGCAATTCGAATGTGGGCGTGAATGTGCGTGTAAATGACATTATGCGTGACTATAATGCTGTTGTTTTAGCAGGAGGTTCCACTATACCAAGAGACCTTCCTATTCCTGGTCGCGAATTAAACGGAGTGCATTATGCCATGGAATTATTAAAACAACAAAATAAAAGAGTAAGCAATCTTCCTATTGAAGAAACTGAATTACTCGCTACAGGAAAAAATGTGGTGGTGATTGGCGGTGGAGATACAGGAAGTGACTGTGTGGGTACTTCCAATAGACATGGTGCAAAAACAATCACTCAATTTGAATTATTGCCAAAGCCTCCTGAAACAAGAGCGCCCTATATGCCTTGGCCTACCTACCCTATGTTGTTAAAAACAACTACCTCACACGAGGAAGGAGTTACTAGAATTTGGGAAGTAGCAACAAAAGCATTTATCGGAGACGAAAATGGAAATTTAAAAGCATTGCAAATTGTAGATTTAGAATGGACCAGCTCCGCAGATGGTCGTCCTGCTAAGTTTACTGAGAAAGAAGGAAGCCTTCGTGAAATTCCATGTGAAATGGCATTGCTTGCAATGGGCTTTTTACATCCACAATCCACTGGTATGCTGGATGAAATAGGTATTGAATTAGACGAAAGAGGCAATGTGAAAGCGACTGAAAGCGCCTTTCAAACCAATATCCATAAAGTATTTACTGCTGGAGATATGCGACGCGGTCAATCACTTGTGGTATGGGCAATAAGTGAAGGAAGAGAATGTGCGCGTAAAGTAGATATCTTCCTGACAGGTTCTACCCTTTTAGAATCAAAAGATGCAAGCCTATTGTCTTCATCTATATAAATTAATTACATATATCATATTTCCATTCATTTGATGAAAAAATAAGGGATTCGATAACGAATCCCTTATTTTTTTTCCACATTGGCAACTGAATAATTCATTGATTTAGTAAATAATGATATCATAATAATTTGTAAATCAATATATTAAACTAAAATAATCTATTTATTAATATAATTTTATATGTGTAATTTATTTTTATAAAATCTATATTTCTACCTATATTTGTCTTGTAAATGTTACATATTATTTTTTATAATATCATTAGCTCACCCAAATAGAAACACATGAAAAACCAAATTGTACAAAAATTCACTCCCTTCATTTTATTATTGGTAGTGGCCATCGCTGCACTGTTTGTGCCCCAGTTACCAAGCTATGCCGGCAATCCTGACACGTTTAGCCCAGCAGACATTGCTTGGATATTAGTAGCAACCGCATTGGTATTTATCATGACTCCAGGATTGGCTTTCTTTTACGGGGGAATGGTACATCGTAAAAACATTATCTCTACGATGATTAAGAGTATCGTTTCTGCAGGTATCGTATCGGTGATTTGGGTAAGCTTTGGTTATAGTTTAAGTTTTGGCGAATCCATAAATGGATTCATAGGCAATCCTACAACACACTTGTTTTTTAAAGGGGTGGTAGATGGGGCGCCTGCATTACAAGGCGGGACGGCTATGACAATTCCATTATTATTATTTGCCTTGTTTCAATTGATGTTTGCCATTATTACACCAGGCTTAGTGGTGGGTGCCGTTGCAGAGCGTATTAAGTTTACGTCTTACATTTTATTCATTGTATTATTCATCACCTTAATATATGCTCCTTTAGCACACTGGTCTTGGCATCCCAATGGATTCTTATTAAAAATGGGTGCTTTAGACTTTGCGGGAGGTACCGTGGTTCATATTAGTGCAGGTTGTGCGGCACTTGCAGGTGCGATCGTATTAAAACAAAGACGTGCAAAATTAGAACAACATGAAATTCCCCCTGCGAATATCCCTTATGTATTAATCGGCACTGGCTTATTATGGTTTGGATGGTTTGGCTTCAATGCAGGTTCTGCATTAGGGGCGAATGCATTAGCTGTGAATGCTTTTGCAACCACCAATACTGCTGCAGCTGCTGCGGGTTTAGCTTGGATGTTCTTTGATGTGATGAAAGGTAAAAAGCCATCTGTATTGGGTTTCTGTATTGGTGCAGTAGTTGGCTTAGTAGCCATTACACCAGCGGCTGGATTTGTAGGTATTCCTCAAAGTATATTTATTGGCGTGATTGGTGCGGTTATTTCAAATGTATTAAGTCATGCCTTCAAATTATCTAGAGTAGATGATACCTTGGATGTATTCCCTTGTCACGGTATTGGTGGAATCGTAGGTATGTTATTAACAGGTGTATTTGCCTCCAAAGGCGTCAACCCTGCTGGTAATGACGGCTTATTTTATGGCAACCCTGCTTTCTTCTTTACACAATTAAAAGCCATGTTGATTGTAGTGACTTATAGCTTTACTGTTTCTTTCTTAATTTTTAAATTCATCGCCTTATTGTTACCATTACGTGTATCTGAGGAAGAAGAGGAATTAGGATTAGATGCTACACAACATGATGAAAAATATGGTAGAAACCCCCTAAAGGCTTAATATTTTTATAGGTTTTCCTATTAAAGCAAGCAATCGTTCGGCCCGAATTTCTATTCGGGCCTTTTTTATTATATTAGTGCCTCGATGAAACCAATAATTCGATTTATTCAAATACTTTATTGCCTTTACGCCTTAGTCGTATTTGCCTGTCTAACTGGATTAAGTGCTATCGCATTATTATTTTTACTCCCTTTTGGTAAGGCTAAATTGGGTAATCGGATTTATAAAGTTTGTAGATATTGGGCCAAAACCTGGTACCTATTTATTGGTATTCGACACAAAGAAATTTACGAAGCCCCGCATCATTTTGGGAAACCCCATGTATTTGTATCCAATCATAATTCTTATTTGGACATCCCCCCTATTGTTCAATTAAAACATCAACCTATCCGCGCACTGGGCAAATTTGAATCTTCTAAAATACCTGTTTTTGGATGGGTATATCAAGCCGCAGTAATTATGGTAGATAGAAGTAGTCCAGCTAAACGTGCACAAAGTTTACGTAATTTAAAAGCGGCACTTCATAAACATATTTCTATTTTTATTTTTCCAGAGGGTACATTTAGCATGACCGAAGAAAAACCTTTAAAGTCCTTCTTCAATGGCGCATTTAAATTGGCAATTGAAATGCAGGTACCCATTCAACCCATTTTAATGATTGATGCGGTAGATAGATTACATTTTGACAGTGTCTTTACCTTAACTCCTGGTTTAAATAGAGTCGTTTATTTAAAAACAATTGATGTTTCTAACTATACCCTCAATGATATGGAACAGCTTAAGGAAAAAGTATATCAGATAATGGACGAGGGAATGAGAAGATATAGGGACTATCCAAAATCATAGCGTATTTTTGCAATCATCTATGTACGCAGAAATTATCATACCGCTTGCCCTTCCTAAAAACTATACATGGGAAATACCAGCTTCTTTACAAGAAGAAGTTATGGAGGGAATGCGCGTAGAAGTTATGTTGGGAGCCAACAAAAGATATGCGGGCATTGTAAAAAAACTACTTCCCCAAAAACCGGAAGGCTTTAACCCCAAGCCAATATTGTCTGTACTAGATGAAGCGCCCATTGTCTACCCCCAACAATTAGCTTTATGGGAATGGATGGCGCAATATTATATGTGCACAGAGGGAGAAGTCATGCAAGCTGCAGTGCCAAGCCATTTAAAAATTACTAGCGAATCTGTTTTTATATACAACGAGGATAACGCAATTGACACACATCAATTAAGCGATGCAGAATACTTGATTAGCGAGGCTTTACTTATTAAAAAAGAGTTAAGTATTAACGAAGTACAAAAACTTCTAGATCGAAAATCGGTTTATCCGGTTATCAATAAATTAATTCAAAAAGGAATTTGTTTCGTACAAGAAAATCTGCAGGATAAATACAAGGTAAAACAAGAAACCTTCGTACTATTGGCCCCCGCTTATCAATCGGAAGCAACCTTAGAGCAACTTTTAAATGAATGGACAAAAGCCCCAAAACAATTGGCTTTATTGCTTGCTTTTTTGCATCTTCATAAAACGGAAGGCGAAGTAAGTCAAAAAGCAATCTTAGAAAAATCGGATGCATCTCATGCACAATTGAAAGCGTTAATTGACAAGGGTATTTTAATTACAGAAAAAAGAAAGATAGACCGAATACAAAATAGCCATGTACTAGGAGACCCCAAGGCGCACCGTTTATCTCCTCAACAGCAAATAGCCTTTGAATCTATTCAAAATCAACTTGCAACGCATCCGGTACATTTATTACATGGCATTACAGGAAGCGGAAAAACACAGCTATATGTTGCACTTATTAATGAGATTGTAAAAAAGGGGCAACAGGCTTTGTATATGTTGCCAGAAATTGCACTCACTGCGCAAATGATTCGACGCCTTAAACAATATTTTGGGGATAGTATTGCCATTTATCATTCTAAATTTAACCCCAATGAGCGCGTAGAAATTTGGAACAAGGTAAAGACCGGTGAAATAAAAATTGTATTGGGAGCAAGATCTGCTCTCTTTCTGCCCTATCAAAATCTATCCCTCATTATTGTAGACGAAGAACACGATGGCTCTTATAAACAACAAGAACCTGCCCCAAGATATCAAGCTAGAGATACGGCAATCTATTATGCAAATCAAATAAATGCAAAAGTAATTTTAGGATCCGCTACCCCATCGGTAGAATCCTACTACAATGCGGAACAAAAAAAATATGGCTATACCCATTTAACAGAACGTTTTAACCAAGGGGAGTTACCTAGCATTCAATTAATTGATACTAAAAAACAACCTGCTGGAACTGCGATATTAACACCTGCCTTATTAGCTGCCATTAAACAAACCATTGACCAAAAAAAACAGGTCATCTTATTTCAAAATAGACGCGGCTATGCGGCTTATTTAATTTGCGAAACATGTGGATGGATCCCACATTGTTCTCATTGTGATGTTACCCTCACCTATCACAAACAAAAGCATTTACTGTCTTGTCATTATTGTGGCGCTACCTATCCAATAGTAACAACCTGCCAAGCATGTGGCAAGCAACACTTTAAACAAAAGAGTTTTGGTACGGAACAAATAGAAGAAAAATTAAACCAAGCATTGCCAGGGGTCATCGTTGCACGTATGGATTTTGACAATGTAAAAGGCAAAAACGAACATGATCAATTGATTCAGCAATTTGAACAAAGACAAATAGATGTATTGGTTGGTACGCAAATGGTAGTAAAAGGTTTGGATTTTGAAAATGTAGACCTAGTTGGTATTGTCGATGCTGATAGCTTACTTAATTTCAATCAATACCGCGTCAATGAAAGGGCCTTCCAAATGATGGAGCAAGTAAGCGGCCGTGCTGGAAGAAAAAATAGCGATGGAAAAGTAATTATCCAAGTAAGTCAAGTCCAACACCCAATTGTACAATTGGTACAACAACATGATTATTTAGGCTTCTACCAATTTGAAATACAAAATAGAAAACAGTTTGCCTACCCTCCTTTTAGTAGACTTATGAGTATTCTATTTAAACATAAAGACAACTCCATTGCAGAGGAAGCCGCCAACCATTTTTTAAGAACACTCACGCCAGAAATTCAAAGAACAGTATTGGGACCAGCTCAGCCTTTGGTAAATAGGGTTCGAAATAAATATATTTGGGAATTATGTGTGAAAATATCTACGCAATCTGGGCAACTACAAATTGCAAAAAAACAATTACTACATTATATTCGTTTACTAGAAGTACACCCTAGATACAAAACTGTTCAAATGATTATTGACATAGATCCCAACTAATTAACGCCCCATTCATTTATATGCTTCCGGAAAAAAATATATCCTTACAACCCTATCATAGTTTTGCTAGTACCGAAAAAGCGCAATTCTTTATGACCATCGACCGCAAAGACCAAATAGTGGAGGCGGTCAAGTGGGCAAAAGCGCAGCGTTTAGCCCTATTAATTTTAGGGGCAGGCTCCAATGTCTTGTTTACTAAAGATTTTGAAGGCATTGTGGCTAAAATGGAATTGATGGGCATAAAGAAAGTAGAAGAAACGGCAAGCGAAGTAGTTTTAGAAGTAGGCGCCGGAGAAAACTGGCATCATTTTGTAAGCTATTGCGTGCAAAAGGGATGGGGTGGCATTGAAAATCTAAGTCTCATTCCAGGAACTGTAGGAGCAAGTCCTATTCAAAACATTGGGGCATATGGTGTGGAGGTGCAAGAATGCATCAAGTCGGTAGCCGCTTACGATATCTTACAAGAAGAATGGATCCTGCTTCAAAATAAAGATTGTGCATTTGGTTATCGCAATAGTTTATTTAAAGCATCTAAAAATAGATATATCATTACCCAGGTTACATTTAAATTACACAAGCAACCTAAGTTAAAGACCGATTATGGCGCCATTAGAGAAGTTTTACATGAAAAAGGTATTCGCAATCCCAGTTTAGAAAACATCGCTCAATCCATTATTCAAATAAGAACGCTCAAATTACCTGATCCAAAAGTACTAGGCAATGCAGGCAGCTTCTTCAAAAATCCAACTGTATCTAAAGCGGTTTACGAAGAATTAATTTTTGCTTTTCCGCAATTAATTGCCTACCCAATCTCTGATAACGATTATAAAATTGCAGCCGGTTGGTTAATAGAAGCCTGTAATTGGAAAGGGGTTCGAAAAGGGAATGTGGGTTGTTACGAAAAACAAGCATTGGTGATTGTTAGTTACGGGATTGTCTCTGGCAAAGAAGTGTATGATTTTTCCGAGGAAATAATCCATTCGGTAAATGCTAAATTCAATATCCTATTAGAACGAGAAGTAAATGTATTTTAAATAAAGATGCCCCTAAATTAGGGGCATCTTTATTTAAAGGAGCGCAAGAATGAATGAAACATTAATATTTAGCATTCATGTCTGTTCTTCGGTTTTGCGATCTTCCTAGTTTAGTTTTATTACTTGCAATCGGGTTTGTATCTGCCACACCTAATTTAGAAAGTCTAGCGGAATCAATTCCTTTTTTAATTAAATAGGCATACACCACGGCTGCACGTTTTTCGGATAATTTAGTATTTATCTTTTTAGTACCTGTATTGTCTGTATTTCCTACAATTTCTAAACTTACATTTGGATATTTATTCAATTCATCAACTACCTTATCTAATTGGTTTAATACCTTTTTGGATAAAATCACTTTACCACTTGCAAATTTAAATCCACTTGCAACTTCATTGAGTAAAGGTTGGACATCCGCACATCCTTTATTTGCTCCAATGCCTGCTTCTGTTGGACATTTATCTTCTTCGTCATTAACTCCATCTTTATCTGTATCTGGAATGGCACATCCATTGTATCTTGACAATCCAGCTATATTTGGACATTTGTCCTGCTCGTCATTTACACCGTCCTTATCTGTATCTGGTATAGGACATCCATTGTATTTAACGGTACCATTTAAATTAGGACATTTATCTTGCTCGTCATTAACACCATCATTATCCGTATCTGGAATAGGGCATCCATTATACTTAGTGTTACCTACTTGGTTAGGACATTGGTCCAAGCTATCCACCACACCATCATTATCTCCATCAACTCTCACTGGAGCAGGTGGGATCATGACCGGTTTCTTATTTCTTAATTTGATTGGGAAAGAATAACTAACAGAATAGTAATTGTGCTTTTTTGTTAATTCACTTAATTCCGCTCTATGGGTTGCTTGTACAAAAATAAAAGATCCTTGTTTGGCCTTAATTTGTAAACCAGCTCCTACAGGAAAATAAGCGGTATAGTAAGAAAAATGGTCTGCATTTACCCCCACCCCTGCTGTTACATAGGGTACTATTTTATGGTCATCAGTTAAAAATTTGTAATTGGCATTGAAGTCAACGGCTAAATTCGTCTTTTCTTTATCTGCTGTTGGCACTTTCAAAGACATGTAATAAGGATATTTTATGGATGCGTAATCTACATTGGCAACAAAGTCAATTTTTTTAGTGACTCCTTTTAAATATTGTACACCATAATTCACTGCACTTGTAGCCAACCCTTCCGTCTTGTTTGTTTTCTTGTAATCCAAAACACCCACTTTTATGGCTATGGATGATTTTTTTACAACAGAACTGGTATCCTGCGCAATGGAAGCCCCCATTATCACTAAAGACATTAAGGTTAATACTATTGACTTTTTCATAAACGTATTTAAAATTTTCATATTGAAATGTGTATGTTGAAATTATAATTATAAAACCATCTTTTATTCATTTTTTGGATTCACCTTACTATGCCCGATTGCTTCTACTGAAACCTTTACAATGCCTACCCCATTATTTGCGATACCAATTTTTTTCGCTGCCAAAACACTTAAGTCTATCACCCTTCCCTTTTTTAACATATTAGGGTGCATATGGTCATTAATTCTTACAAGTACCGTTTTGCCATTTCTTAAATTGGTGACTCTCACTAAAGTGTTTAAATTAAAAATATTACTTGCAGCAGTTAACCTGTTGTTTCGGTAACGCTCTCCCGTACTGGTCAAAGTACCATCTAAGCCAACACTGTAAAAACTTGCTATACCGGTGACTCTGTTGAGTTCAATCGTAATCCTATTGGTATCAATCTTTTTCTTATACCTCTTAATTAGGTTACTATCTAAATGGCTCTCAGTCGTTAGACTATTAGGATAAATATTTTGAGCTGCCAATAATTGGTAGGACAAAACAAAAATCAATAAAGCAAATAAGTGTTTCATATAATTTAAGTTATTGAAATAACTTCTACTACGCTATTTATATTGAGCTCCCCATAAATATGTGGAAATAACTCATCCAAATCGGTTGCCAATTCAAACAATAGGGGTCTTTCTAATTTCGACTTTTCTATCTTTAATTTAACCAATCCTGTTTGACCTTTGTAAAAACGATCTAATACGCCATCCACTTGTTTCTCTGAAGAACAATGAATAAACCCTTCTGCTTCAAAACCAGCAGGCTTATATGCGCCTTCCTTTTTTGCTTGTTCCCACTCTGTCTGAGTCGTTACATGATATATGAATTCACTTTCCATCTGTTTAAATTTTATTTCAGAATTCTTGGTATTCTTTGTTCTAATAACATTAAATCTGCAAGCACTATTGCGGTCACCGCTTCCAAGACAACGGGCACTCTTAATGCAATACATAAATCGTGTCTTCCTTTTACAGAAAACACTTCTTGTTCATTGGTCTCCCAATTCCAAGTTGTTTGATCCTTGGGGGTAGATGAAGTTGGCTTTACTGCAACTCTAAAAACCAAATCATTCCCGTTGGTATATCCACCTACCACCCCACCTGCGTGGTTGGTTTTTGTTTTACCAGATGCGTCTAAAATAGGGTCATTGTGATCTGCGCCAAACATGGATGCTGCAGCAAATCCGGTACCAAACTCTATACCTCTAATAGCAGGTATAGCAAATACTGCATGGCCAATGAGGGATTCAACCGAATCAAAAAAATGCTCTCCCAGTCCAATAGGTAATCCTTTAACTACACATTCTACAATCCCCCCCACACTATCTTTTTGATCAATTGCTTTTTGCAACCCTTTTTCTAAATCTGTTTCTCCACAAATACTTACGATATGTGCTTCTACTTGTATCTCTTTTAATAATTTCTTAGCGATCACACCCGCCCCGACTAAAGCCGCTGTTAATCTACCACTAAAATGTCCACCCCCTCTATAATCCTCAAACCCACCAAATTTATGATGTGCTGTAAAATCAGAATGCCCTGGTCTAGGTACTGCTCTTTGTTTTTCATAATCTCTACTACGCGTATTGTTATTTTCAAACAACATCGTTATGGGCGCACCTGTAGTAGTATCATTGAATAAGCCTGATTTAAAAATAGGCATATCATCCTCCTGTCTAGGAGTGGTGCCTTTTTGTTTCCCCCCTTTACGACGCTCCATATCTGTGACAAAATCAGCATCTGCTAATGGTAACCCTGCAGGACAACCGTCCACTACTATGCCTACGCAAGCACCATGTGATTCGCCAAAAATCTGCACTTTAAATAAGGTTCCAAAACTATTCATATTCAACTTAATTATACAAGTTACGTATTTTATATAATATCACATTTGGCACCTAAAGCAACCAAATGGTCAAAAAAGTCTGTGTAAGACTTATTAATTGCTTCTGCATCCGTAATGGTCACTGGCCCATTTGCTTTTAAGGCTGCTACTCCACATGCCATAGCGATACGATGGTCATGTTGAGAGAAGACAGTAGCTGATTGAATCTCAACTCCACCATGAATTTTCATGATATCTCCTTCTAAATCAATCCGTATGCCCAATTTGGCAAACTCAGTTTGTAAGGTCAACCCACGGTCACTTTCCTTATGGGCCAAACGACTCACTCCCTTTATTTCAGAAACCCCCATACATATGGCAGCCAAGGCAACCAAGGGGGGAAATAAATCGGGACAGTCGGTGGCATCAAATTCAAAAGCCCTTAAAGGAGTTCCTTCTGCGGATCCAATCTGAATTCCATCGGTTTCCAAAGCAATGGGGACATTGGCATTTTGCAAAGCATGCATAACCCCTTTGTCTGCCTGTGTAGAATGCATTTGCAATCCCTTTACTTTAATCGGACCAGCAATTGCACCTGCTACTAATAAAAAGGCCGCACCACTCCAATCCCCTTCTACCGTATATTCAATTACTTCCTTTAAAGGAGCATGCTCCAGGAAGGTAAACTGTTCATAATTATGATGTTGGACATTCCAACCAAACGCATTTAATACAGCTAGAGTTAGGTCTATATAAGGCTTGCTTTTTAAATCTACTACATGAATGACTGCGTCCTTTGCACCGCTTGCTGCATAGGCCATTAACAACCCGGTTAAAAATTGAGAGCTTAAAGAACCATCCACAGTAATAAGGTTAGGTGTTACCAAAGGACCTTGTATTTGAATGGGCAAAAAGCCATTTTGCGATTGAATTTTTACACCTAAAGCGGGAAAAATTTCATCAAAGAAATGCATGGGACGTTTTACTAAACTTCCCTTGCCATTAATGGTAATAGATTGACTACTTAAAGCAGCAATAGGTGTAAACATTCGAATGCCTAAACCACTTTCACCACAATTCATTTCAGGGCCAATAGGCTGCACCCCTTTTGAAATTATTTTAATAGTATCACCGATAACTTCGGTTGATTTATCTGTACTTTTTTGAACTTCAACGAATGCCCCTAATTTTTGAATCACCTCTAATGCAGCTAAATCATCATTAGAATGACCTGGATTAGAAATAATTGTTTCCCCAACATGTAATAAAGCAGCTGCACATGCTCTTTGCATGCTACTTTTACTAGCAGGCGCCACCTGTGTCCCCTTTAATTTTCCTGGATATACCGTTGCAATCATATTATGAATACAGCTTTATTAATTTATACAATGTTTTCATTGGAATAGTTTCATATACCGCTTTACCCATTTTATTTAACAACACATATTGCATCCCAGCTTTCGCATTTTTCTTATCCTTCTGCATAACATCCATGGCAGCATCAATATCAAAATGCATAGTGGTTGGCAATCCGTATTTTTTTAGAGTTTCCACTAATAATCCAACACCCGTAAAATCTTGTAATACCTGTGAGATTTTTGCAGCATACACCATTCCAATACTAATAGCATGGCCATGTAATAAGGCATGTTCATTTTCAATAGCATGTCCTAAAGTATGTCCAAAATTCAACAATTTACGATCTCCTTTTTCAAACTCATCTTTCTGCACCACTTTCACTTTGATTTGTACATTCTTTTCAATCAATGTTACTAAAGCCTTTTTATTTTTTTGATAAAAGGCAAGATTGTTGTCAGACAATTCCTTCATCATCTTGGCATCTTTAATGGCTGCATGCTTAATAATTTCGGCAAAGCCATTTTCCCATTGATGTTTGGGCAAACTTTGCAGGAAATCAAAATCGTATACTAAAAACTGAGGCTGTCTAATCAAGCCCACCATATTTTTATACAAACCAACATCTATTCCATTTTTACCACCAATAGAAGCATCTACCATGGCTAAAATAGTAGTTGGCACAAAGCCCACTGCTACGCCACGCATATACACTCCGGCAACATAGCCCACCATATCGGTTACTACGCCACCTCCTACACCAATTAAAATAGCTTGTCTCGTGGCACCAAAATTGAGTAAGGCTTCAATTATAAAGTCCACAGTGGCTTGATGTTTATGTTCTTCACCTGCAGGAACGACAATGGTTTTTTTACCCTTGAATTTCTTTTGGTGTAAAGCATATACATTTTCATCTGTAATGTAAATGGCTTGCGACTTGTCAACCATTTTATCAATAGCTGCAAATTTGCCATCTAAAACAAATGTGACTGTTGAACTCGAAAATTTAACTTTCCAGTTTTTCATTAGGATCTTATTTATGAAAGTAGTCTTAGGACTAGCTATTCATTACTTTGTTTTGTTGATTGATACTTTCCATGTGAACAGCATCCATATATTTAGTAACAAAATCATCACTCAACCCTAGTTTACCCCCTTTAGCAACGGCACGTTTTAATATTTCATTCCAACGATTGGTTTGTAAAATGGTGATTTCATTGTTCTTTTTATATTCACCAATTTTTTGGGCTACTTTCATACGGGTAGACAATACCTGTAACAATTCATCATCCAATTGGTTGATTTGTTGACGCATTGCTTCTAATGCACTTTGAAAATCTTCGTTTTGAACGGTTTCTTTTCTCCAATGCATGCTATCCAACATTGATTTTAATACTTCTGGTGTAATTTGTTGTTTCGCATCACTCCAGGCATTATCAGGATCTACATGAGATTCAATAATTAACCCATCAAAGTCTAAGTCAATAGCTTGTTGCGCCACCGCTTGTAAAATGTCTCTTCTTCCACAAATATGAGAAGGGTCATTAATCATAGGGATACCTGGGAAACGACGTTTCATTTCAATGGCTAAATGCCACATTGGTGCATTACGAAATTCAGTATTGCCATAGGAGCTAAAACCTCTGTGGATTAAACCCAAATCTTCAATACCTGCCTTTGCAATACGCTCCATACCCCCTACCCATAATTCTAAATCCGGATTTAAAGGATTCTTAATTAAAACGGGCACTTTTACACCTTTTAAAGCGTCTGCAATTTCTTGCACGCTAAAAGGATTCACTGTGGTACGGGCACCGATCCATAAAACATCTACATCAAAATGCAAGGCATCTTCTACTTGTTTAGCAGTAGCTACTTCCACTGCAACGGGTATACCTGTTTCCTTTTTTGCTTGTTGCAACCAAGGCAAACCTTTGGTACCAATCCCTTCAAAACTTCCAGGACGGGTTCTTGGTTTCCAGATACCTGCGCGCATAATATCTACTTTACCTGTAGCAGCTAATCCTTTAGCTGTTGCCATTACTTGTTCTTCTGTTTCGGCACTACAAGGACCAGAGATAATCAATGGAGCTTTTTTTAATAATGCACTTACTTTTTGTTGTTGTTCAGTTGAGGTTCCCATGTTAAACCAATTTTAGTATATGAATATTTGTTTTTAAATGTTAGGGTAGCTAAAAAATGAGTCCTCGAATCTATCATCTCTTTTCAAGGACTCATTTCAATTTATCCTTCGTTTTTGTTAAAACCTCTTGGACCACCACTGTCTGCATCGTTCATACGAATGCGACGTCCTTTATAACTTTTACCATCTAAGGCACTAATCATTTTTTTAGCGGCACCAGATTCAATTTCAATCCAGCTATTCATGTCTCTCATGTCTATTTTACCTAAAACTTCTTTTTTCAAATCGCTCATGTCTAAAACAAATTGTAAGAAACTAGCTTTATAAAAACCATCTTTAGTTCCTAAGTTTACGAATAAACGTGTAGACCCTGCAGCAGCTCTGTTTGAGCTACGGCCACGGCCATCACCTCTATCGCCTCGGTCACCACGATCCCCTCTGTCTTTACGATCTCCGCCGCTTCTACGATCGGAATATTCGTTACGACCTCTTTCACGGTTGCGATCCTGCATACCTCCTACATCACGACGGCCTTTTTCGGCTGCACGAATATTTAAGTCGGCTGCATTTTCGTAATAAGCCAAGAAACGATTAAACTCTAATGCGGCAAAGCGCGTTAAAATTTCTTCCTTGCTCATGTCTGCAAATTTCTCAGCGAGCATTGGAACATAAGTTTCATAATCACCATGGCTTACATCGGTAGACATTAACTTGTCCATTAAATGGAAAAATTGTTTTCTACATACATCTTTACCACTTGGAATATCTAACTTATGGAAAGTACTCTTATTGATGTTTTCAATTTGACGTAAACGGTAAGATTCTCTTGCATGTACAATAGAAATACAAATACCTTGACTACCTGCACGACCGGTACGACCGCTTCGGTGCGTATAAACTTCCACATCATCAGGTAATTCGTAGTTAATTACATGCGTAATTCCTTTAACGTCAATACCTCTTGCAGCAACATCCGTTGCAATTAACAATTGTAAAGTTTTATCTCTAAACTGACCCATCACTCTATCACGTTGTTGTTGTGTTAAGTCACCATGGATCGCATCAATGTCATATCCCTCACGTGTTAAACGCGCTGCCACGTCTTGTGCATCTGCTTTAGTACGTGTAAAGATGATACCATAAATACCTGGATTAAAGTCAATGATACGTTTCAAGGTTTCATAACGATATTGTGCGGATGTTACATAATATTGGTGATCAATGCTCTTATTGGTTGCATTTACTTTACCAATGGTTACTTCCACTGGTTCTTTCATGTAACGCTTGCTTACTTTTCTAATTTCTGCAGGCATGGTTGCACTAAATAACCAAATGCTTTCACGATTAGGTGTATTCTTTAAGATAAATTCAATGTCATCTTGGAATCCCATGTTTAACATTTCATCTGCCTCATCTAACACAACATATTCAATTTGCTCTAGGTTAATTGCTTTACGCTCAATCAAGTCAATTAAACGACCTGGTGTTGCTACTACAATTTGAACCCCTCTTTTTAAATCTCTAATTTGCATGCCAATAGAAGTACCTCCATAAACGGCTAATACTTGTAAACCTGAAACGTGTTTTTTAAACAAATTAATTTCGTTTACAATTTGCATACACAATTCACGTGTAGGACAAACCACCAATGCTTGTGGATGCTTTTCTGCCGTTTTGATTAACTGGATCAATGGCAAACCAAACGCAGCAGTTTTACCTGTACCCGTTTGTGCCAAACCAATAAAATCTTTTGTCCCGCTAATTAATACCGGGATAGAACGCTCCTGAATTTCAGTTGCGTGTGTATATCCTAATTCGGTAACTGATTTTACCAATTGCTCGTTCACGCCTAATTCAGCAAAAGTCATTTTTGTTTTTACTGCTTCTATCAAATCATTCTTAACTTCCATATCTTCTGTTTTCTTCATTTTGTTGTTTTTACTTTTCTTAAAAAAGAATTCTACTTTAGAATTCTTGTAATCCCATTCGCATTTTCAATCAAGTCCGATAAATATTCGAAGTTTTCTTTTTCCAAACAAGACTTGAATTTTTTCAACTGACTGATATGCTCATTTAGAACGTCTAATACATTTTCTTTGTTTTGCATAAAGATGGGTACCCAGGTGGCTGCATTGGACTTTGCCAAACGCACCGTACTGTCGAATCCCCCACTCGCTAACTCGAATATATTATCCGATTCCTTTTCCTTCTCCAACACCGTATTGGCCAGCGCAAAAGAAGTAATATGTGAGATATGACTCACATAAGCCACATGAATGTCATGTTTAGTCGCATTCATGTTTACAATATGCATTCCCAAAGTTTGGTACAAACGCTCTACCGTCATAAGTGCGTCCATATCTACTTGTTCCCTATTGCATATTACCGTTGCTTTGTTTTCAAAAGCATCGCTTTGTGCGGCACTAGGACCACTAAACTCCGTTCCCCACATTGGATGTGTTGGAACGAATCTCCCTTTTTTAGCATGCGCGTTGGCTATCTGCGCAACAGCTTCTTTGGTGGATCCTAAATCAAAAACGATTTGTTGGTCAACTAAATCTAAAACCGAAGGCAATAGTTTTTCGGCAATATTCACGGGTGTTGCAATGGCAATAATGTCAGATAATTTTATAGCGTCTTCCAACGACTTAATCTCATCTACAATTCCCAATTGCAATGCTTCGGTTTGGTGGTCTAGGTTATTGTCCACACCAATTACATTGGACACAAAACCTTTCTTCTTCAGTGACAATGCCAATGAACCTCCCATTAATCCGATACCAATTACTGCTAAACGCATGCTTTCACTCTTTTAATTGCTTCATTAAACTTCTCCATTGAACCGCATAAGCTCACACGGATGTAATTATTACCTGCAGAACCAAAAATACCACCAGGTGTAATAAAG
>JACCDI011620764.1_pt1 | contig 18872 bp, 17 predicted proteins | sample 7442791 | NCBI WGS metagenome assembly JACCDI01 (sample SAMN15323434, study PRJNA562643) | freshwater metagenome | isolation source: river surface water | place: USA:Blue River Watershed | collected 2017-08-15
CGTTTAGTGGGTGGGGCTGGGGTTTGGTGGGGCGGGGGTTTGGGTGGTGCTGCTGGTGCGGGTCTAGGTTTTGGAGGGAGCCGAGAGGGATGATCTCGGCCCCCACCAAAGTTTCTAGTTACCTAAGCCGGATTACTTTCCGGTTGGCGCGAAGCTGTATAGGTAAGGGATTGCGTTCTGCGCCTGGTTCACAGTCTTGATTCGCTTGCTCACGAAGTAGAGCTGTGGGATTCGGAAGAACGGGATGTACCAGGCTTCTTTGGTTAGGAAGCTGTTGATGACCTTGGCTTGAGCAACGATGTTCTTGTCGCTTGGGTCTGCCTCAATCGCTGCAATCGCCTTGTCTAGCACTGGTGATCGTGACTTCATCACGTTCCACGAGCCATCCGGGGTTGCCATCTGGTTGATTGCAACCCATGGGGTGCCCTGGAACAACTGGAAGATACCCGCTGCGAACTTGCCGGCCTTTAGCTGGTTGCGGTAGTCGGCGAATGGCACTGAAACCCAGTTGATTGTGATACCCGACTTAGCAAGCTGGTCTTTTAGAAGCGCGTTCATGGTTGGGTCTGGCCATGATGGTAGGTCAAGGGTGACGCCATCTGAATAGCCAGCCGAAAGCAATAGCGCCTTGGCCTTCTTGTTGTCTAGCGGGTAGGTCTTGTCTAGAGCTGCGTCGTATGCACCGGTGGTCTTGGCAAGCACCTGGTTGGTGATTTCGCCATAGCCACCCTGAACTGCCTTGAGCAGTGCAGCGCGGTCGATTGAGTAGGCGATCGCCTGGCGAACACGGGCATCCTTGAGGGCCTTGTTTTTTGAACCGGTGCGGTCGAACATCAACAGACCCTGCCAGTCAACATAGTTGCTCATCTGGGTAAAGCCCTTGCCCTTGGCGGTGCCGGCGGTCTTGACATCGAGCAGAGTGGTGTCGATCTGACCAGATAGCAGCGCGTTTAGGCGAGCGGTTACATCGGTGATGATCTTGAAGGTGATCTTGGTGAACTTGATTTTTGACTTGTCCCAGTATGAAGGGTTCGCGGTGACCACGATCTGTGAGCCAACAACCGACGAAGAGTCGAAGATGTATGGGCCCGAGCCAACCGGCTTGGTCTTTAGACCAGGGGTGCCGAGTGCCTTAGGGCTAGCCATGAAGCTGTCGGTGGTTGATAGGTAGTACTCAAGGTCAGGGTTTGCCTTCTTGAGAGTCACCTTGATGGTGTCGGCGTCGACAACCGAAATGGTTGAGTCATTTAGAGTGCCAACCTGAGGGCCGTTGCCCTTGATGAAGTTGTCTAGGTTTGCCTTGGCAGCAGCTGCGTCAAACACTTCACCATCGGTGAACTTTACGCCCTTGCGAAGGTCGAGACTTAGCTCGGTCTTGGCCGAGTTCCAGGTCCACTTGGTTGCAAGGTTTGGCTTGTACTTGCCATCTGGGGTGCGAAGAATCAGGTTGTCATAAACAGCCTGGTAGTAGGGAATCAAGTGGCCGATGTCGGCCTGGCTTGGGTCCCAAGACTTGATGTCGATTAGTGAGCCGATTACAAGGTCAGTCTTGTTGGCTGCCTGAGCAGGGGTTGCGCCAGCAAGTGCCGAACCAGCGAGTGCAACGGCTACTAGGCCGGCACCGATTCTCTTTGAGAGGTTCATTTCATTCCTTCATTGGTTTGAGGCATGTGGTTTACATGGAATTTGTTCTGTTGTGGCTTTGACTTCGCTGGCCCCTGGCGGAGGTTTGTTTCCAGCTCGAAATTTAGATTAGAGGTTTGTTGCCGTTTTTGGCAAGCGGTTGCCAACAAATTGCAATAACGGTTTAGTAACGTTGCGTTCACCCCTTGTTTTATAAGGGTTTTCGAGGTGGCAACCGTGTGCCAAATCGGGTGAGTTGTGAGATTTCTCGAGCCGCTCGCGGCTCTTTTCGAGCCGATTCGACCGCAGCGATACCACCCATTCGGGCCGGTTTCGACCCACCGCACTCGGTTAGCCTTGTGGGGTGAAGCAATCAAAATTGGTGGGTTACCTGTTTGGCGTGGCCGGCATGCTCATGCTTTCGTTCACCCTGATTGCGCTCAAATTTGGGCTCGAAAGTTTCAGCCCGATCACCATGAGCTTGGGCCGCGTTTTTCCGGCAGCCATCGTTGCCTTCATCGCGCTGCGCGTTTCTGGGGCTCCGCTTTTGCCTCCAAAGCAAGATGTGGTTCGCGTGCTTGGGCTCACTATCGGTGTGGTCATAGCGTTTCCGCTCATCACCTCGTATGGGCTCGAGCACATCACTCCAGGCCAAGCTGGTGTTCTTGGTGCCCTCGGGCCAATCATCACCGCCGCCCTTTCGGTGCTTTACGGGCACAAGCATCCGGGGCGCGTTTTTTGGATTGCTTCTTCGATGGGCACCGCGGCCGCGATTGGCTTTGCGCTCACACGCAGTGCCGACAACCCGGGCCATGGCGACCTGCTTTGGTATGGCCTGATGCTGATTGCGGTTGTGCTTTGGTGTTGGGGTCAGGTGACCGGCGGCACCTTGACCGGTAAGCATCACAGCATTCAGATTTTGGCTTGGGCGATTCTGCTTGGCACACCCCTAAACGCCATCGGCGCGGGTGTTGAACTGTGGTTGAACCCGATCACCGAATGGCCAACCAGGAACGCCTGGTTCGGCTTTCTTTATGTGTCTCTGGTATCGATGTTCTTGGTTTTCTTTGTCTGGTATGCCGCCATGGACCGAATCGGCATGGTCAAAACATCGCAGCTTCAGCTGGTGCAGCCGATCATCACGCTGGTCATCAGCATCTGGTTGTTCGGCGAAGTCGTTGCGCCAAGCACCTGGGTTTTCGCGGTGCTCATCATGGCTGCAGTCGCCTGGACTCAGAGCATTCGGCGGAAGTAATTACTCAAGTAAAAAGACACTGCGCCCACCGTGTCTTGAAAACTTCGATAGCTTCGAAGTTTTCTTACGCCACGCTCGGGGCTAGCATGTCGTGGCGAACCACGATGGCATCGCGCTGAGGGCCAACGCCGATAGCCGAGATGCGTGCTCCGCTGATCTTCTCTAGAGCCAAAACGTAGTCCTGGGCGGTCTTTGGAAGATCGCCGAAGGTGCGAGCACCCGAGATGTCTTCGCTCCATCCAGGGAAGTTTTGATAGATCGGCTTTGCGTGGTGGAAGTCGCTCTGTGAGACAGGCATCTCGTCGAAACGCTTGCCGTCAACCTCGTAGGCAACGCAAACCGGAATCTCTTTTAGACCGGTTAGAACATCGAGCTTGGTGAGCACAAAGTCGGTGACACCGTTGATCCGCGCCGAGTAGCGAGCAATCGGGGCGTCATACCAGCCACAACGACGAGGGCGGCCAGTGGTGGTGCCAAACTCGTGGCCGGTCGCACGAAGGAACTCGCCGTTTTCGTCGAACAATTCGGTTGGGAAAGGGCCTGCGCCAACGCGAGTTGTGTAGGCCTTTACGATGCCGATGACGGTCTTGAACTGGCCTGGGCCAATGCCCGAACCGGTTGATGCGCCACCCGCGGTTGAGTTTGAAGAGGTCACGAACGGGTAGGTGCCGTGGTCAACGTCGAGCATGGTGGCCTGGCCACCCTCGAACAAAACGGTCTGGCCGTTGTTGATTGCGTCGTGCAATTCAAGTGCGGTGTCGGCAACCATTGGGCGCACGCGCTCGGCATAGCTGAGCAGCTCGGCAACGGTCTCGTCGACCTTGATTGCGGCGCGGTTGTAAACCTTGGTTAGCAGGTTGTTCTTGGCAACCAGCGCTGCCTCGACCTTCTGGCGAAGAATGCTTTCGTCGAACAAATCTTGAATGCGAATACCAACGCGGTTGATCTTGTCAGCATAGGTTGGGCCAATGCCACGGCCGGTGGTGCCGATGGCACGCTTGCCCAAGAAGCGCTCTGAAACCTTGTCGATGGTCACGTTGTAAGGAGTGATCACGTGAGCGTTGGCCGAAACGCGAAGCTTCGAGGTGTCGATTCCACGAGCGTTTAGCGCGTCGATTTCTTCGAACAAAACGGCAAGGTCAATAACCACACCGTTTGAAATAACTGGGATGACCCCTGGGGTCAAAATGCCTGATGGAAGAAGGTGCAGGGCATACTTTTCGTTGCCAATAACCACGGTGTGGCCAGCGTTGTTGCCGCCATTGAACTTGACTACGTAGTCAATGTGTTCGGCCAAAAGGTCGGTTGCTTTACCCTTACCTTCGTCGCCCCACTGCGCACCGATGATTACAACTGCAGGCATGATTACCCCTTGCAAAACCTTGGATTCGTACGCGATGGCGTACATCTAAGTTTATCGCTTGAAGATGTGCTGCATAACCCACTGGTGCATGGTTATTGCGGCGGCAGCCGAAGCATTAATTGAGCGGGTTGACCCGAACTGAGTGATTTCGAGAACCACCTCGGCGGCATCGATTGCGGCTTCGCTGAGGCCCGGCCCCTCCTGACCGAAGAGCAAAACGCAGTTTTCTGGCAGCGCATACTCTTCGATTTTTTTACAACCTGGAACGTTGTCGATTGCGATGATCGGCAGCGATGCGCCATCAACGCCCGCGGTCTTGCACCACTCGACAAAGTCTTCGACCGTGGGGTGGTGGCGCACATGCTGATAACGGTCGGTCACCATCGCACCTCGCCGGTTCCAACGACGATTGCCGATGATGTGAACCTCGGCGGCCAAGAATGCGTTTGCTGTTCGAACGATCGAACCGATGTTTAGGTCGTGCTGCCAGTTCTCGATAGCAACGTGATATTTGTGGCGGCGCTGGTCAAGCGACGCAATGATTGCCTCCATCTTCCAGTAGCGATACTGGTCGAGCACGTTTCGGGTGTCGCCGTTTAGCAGCAGCTCGGGGTCAAGCAGCGAGTCAGGGTTTGGTTCATCCGGGGTTCCGGCATCAGCCGGCCATTCGCCCTGCCAAGGGCCAACGCCCCAGGTGGTTTGCTCGGGAGTCTCGGTTGCGCCGGGGGCAACATATTCGGCCCCGGTTGCCCGGCCGCCTTCATCCACATTCTTAGCGACGAAGTCGCTCGAATTAAATTTGTCTGGCAAAACTCTTCTTTCGCAAGTTCAAAGTGAGCGTCGCCACGAGAGCCATGATGGTTGAACCGATGAACACGCTCAGGTTAGCGGTGTCGTGCCAGTCATCGTTGTTGCCAAATGAGAGCTCGCTCATCAAAAGGGCAACGGTGAAACACATGCCGAAAAGCGGCGCGATCGAGAGCATATCGGCCCACTTTAGATTTGCCGCCAGTTTGCCGAGCCCGCTCTTGGTAACCAACCAGGCCGTGCCAATCACGCCGAGCGGCTTGCCGATAACCATGGCGGCCACGATGCCCAACGTGATGGTTGAACCGGTCAACTTGTCGAGGCTGAAACCACTCAGGCTCACGCCGGCAGACATCAGAGCAAAAATCGGCAGCGCACCAAACTTGACCACATTTTCGAGCTTGCTCAGCACGATCTCGCCCTTCGGCATAAAGATGCCGATGATTACGCCGGCGAGTGAAACCACCGAGAGCAGGTGAAAGTTTGCGGTGAAGAACAAGGCGATCATCAAGATGGTTAGCGAGTCGTCAACCACCGCAACGGTCATAACAAATGCGCGCAACTGCTTTGGCAACCCCTTGGCTGCGAGTGCGAAAATCGCCAGCGCGAAGGCAACATCCGTGCTCATTGGCACACCCCAACCGGCGGCGGTTGGCAGGCCATCGTTGATGAGTGAGTAGATGATGACGGGCACGGCCATGCCACCTAGGGCGGCGAAAATTGGCACCACTGCCTGGCGAGGTTTGGCCAAACTGCCGTGGGTGATCTCGTGACGAAGCTCGATGCCGAGGGTCAAAAAGAACAAAAAGATGGCCAAGCCTTTGAGCGGTTCAAAGTGAGCAAAGGACTCATAAGAGTCGGCGAAGGGCGAGTTCGCCCAAATCATTGCGGCCACCGCACCAAAGATCAAATACATGCTTCAAGCCTATTTGAGGTTTACCTGCCCGAAACCCTAGCCGCGGTTGCCAACGGTATTCTTGAGACATGGCAGATCGCAGCAAAATCAATTCTTGGCTCACCGACATGGATGGCGTGCTCGTGCACGAGGGCGTGGCAATTCCAGGCGCCGCAGCGCTGATCGCGAAATGGACGGCCGAAGAGACCCCGTTCTTGGTGCTGACCAACAACTCGATCTATACCCCTCGCGACCTATCGGCTCGCTTGGTTGCCACCGGTTTGAACATTCCCGAGGACCGCATCTGGACCTCGGCGCTTGCCACCGCCGCGTTCTTGGCCAGCCAGAAGCCTGGCGGTTCGGCCTTTGTGATCGGCGAAGCCGGCATGACCCAGGCGCTTTATGACGTTGGCTTTGTGATGACCGACCAAAACCCCGACTACGTGGTTCTTGGCGAGACCCGCAACCTGAGTTTCGAAAATCTAACCACCGCGGTTCGCCTAATTGGTGCCGGTGCTCGTTTTATTGTGACCAACCCAGATGCCACCGGGCCTTCGGCCGATGGACCGATTCCCGCCGCCGGTTCGGTTGCAGCTTTGATCACCAAGGCAACCGGCATGGAGCCATACATTGTTGGAAAACCAAACCCGATGATGTTTAGAAGCGCGATGCGCAAGATTGGCGCTCACTCAGAGTCGACCGGCATGATTGGTGACCGCATGGACACCGACGTGGTTGCCGGAATCGAAGCTGGCCTGCACACCGTTTTGGTTTTGACCGGCATCGCCGACGACGCCGAAATCGCTAAATACCCGTTCCGCCCAACCGAGATTCTTAACTCGGTCGCCGACCTGGTTTAGTTCAAACTCAAGCGGCTGTCGCTCGGTCAGAAATAACTGACTGTTATGCCCGGCAGCTCTTCGAATTTTGCCGCTCGGTCTGAGGTTTTTAGTTTTGCATCGAGCACCAAGGCGCTTGCAGCTATCGCGATGTCAAAGTTTGTTCTCGGTGTGCCGTTGCGCTTCGAGGCTGCAGAAAATATGGCGTAAGCCTTGGCCTCGGGACGACCGAAATTCACCACGCTAACGAGCGTTTCGAATGCCTCAAGTTTCGCCAGTTTGTTGGCCTTCAGTTCGGGCGACGATGAGAGTTCCGCGCCAACTAAATACTCGGCAACTGCGACTTCCGGCACGAAATATTGTTCATCCGCCCGCAGAAGTTTGCCTATCATCGCTGGGTCACGATCGATAGCAATCAGCACGGAGGTATCGAGGACTACTCTTCCCATGGGTCTTTGGGAATGTTAATTGGATCGCGTCTCATTGCAATGACTTCATCCCAAACATCGCCAACGGCCGGGTCATAAGGCGGTTCAAGCGCGGGAATCTTCTTGAGTGCCTCAATCAAGGCAGCGCCATTTGGCACATGCTTTTGGGCCGGTTGAATTCTGGCCACCGTCACTTTGCCACGGCGCACCAGAATCTCTTCACCCGCCTCGACGGCATCTATCACGGCCGAAAAGTTGCGAGCAACCTCGGTCACGGTCATCTCTTTCACAAAACTCAGATTATCTGATTTTTGCACAGTTGCAATAGGCATGAGGCAAAACTAAACCTCGAACCAATCTCGGGTTCGGGGAAGTCGTAAATCTGTGGATTAGTCGGCGAAATCGGCTGTGTTGATCTCTTTCATACGTTTGTTGAAAGTGACCAAGAAGCCAGCAGTGGTGGTTGCAATCGCGGCCACGATATAAACCGGCTGCACACCCCAGGTGTCGACTGCCATGCCTGCGAACACCATCGAAATCATTGGGCCAGCCGACCAAATAACCATCTCGAGGCTAAACACGCGACCGCGTTTGCTCGGTGGAATCTTGCGCTGAATCACCGTGTTCAACAACGGGGTAATTGGACCCCAGGTGACGCCCAAAATGAAGCCGAAGAAAATCATGACCCAGTATGGCGGCAACAGCGACATCGGCAGCATCGAAACGGCGACGCCCAAAATGGCGATTCTGAAGATGGTCGAATACTTGAATTTCTTTGAAAGCTTTTCGAAGGCGAGAGCACCAAAGATGGTTGCGGCGGCCATGCCCGAGAGCAAGAATCCGAGTGCCTCTGGGTCTTTGGTCTGGTTGTAATAGGTCGGCAAAATGACCATCTCGGTCGGCATATAAATCATGGCCAGGGTCATCACGCCGGCGAGCATGATTGCAACCGATGGCGTCTTGGCCAAGATGCGAAAGCCCTCGGTTGCAAACCTAAACAGGTTGCCTTCTTCTTCGTGCGGCTCAACGATTTCGATCACGCGCACAAACAGCATGATTGCTGCGGCCAGCACGCCAAAGCCCGCGATCACATACATGGTGTTGTAAACACCAAAGATGCCGATGCAAACAGATGCCAGTGCCGGGCCAACGGCAAAACCGCTGGCAAAGGTTGCCTCTTGAATCGAGTTGACGCGCTCGAGTGACAGGCCGGCCGTGCGGGCGACATCCGGCATAAATGATTTGCGGGCCGAGTGTGCACCCGACGAAACCAGCGAACGAATTAGGCCGATGGCGATTAGCAGCGGCAGTGTCATTTGCCACATGCCGGCGGCGATCGGAATCAGGATGGTGGCGGCTGCGGTGAGCAGTTCGATGACGATGCCCACTTTGCGGCGACCGAATTTGTCGATGATCGAGCCGATGACCGGGGCCATGAGCAGACCAGGAATCGAGGTGATTGCGATCATCGCGCCGGCGCTGGTTGCCGAACCGGTTAGTTGAATTGCAAGCCAGGGAAACGCCATGAAAATCATCGAGCCAGCAATCACGCTGAACATCGACGAGATGAGGGTTAGAACAAACGGCGCCATGTGGCGCTCGGATTTAACGGAGTTCGAGATCGTCAAGTGACACCGCGCTCAAGTATTTGTAGCCGGCGTCGCCAATGACCTTGTCGGCACCAGTGTCGCGATCGACCACGGTTGCCACGGCAACGATGATTGCGCCGGCTTCTTCGAGTGCCTTTGCTGCGGTTAGCGGTGAGCCGCCGGTGGTTGAGGTGTCTTCAACAACGACAACCTTCTTGCCCTTCACATCCGGGCCCTCAACCTGACGACCCATGCCGTGCGCCTTGGCTGCCTTGCGAACCACGAACGCATCGATTGCGCGACCGCGCGCTGCACCCTGGTGCATGATTGCGGTTGCAACCGGGTCGGCACCCATGGTGAGGCCACCAACTGCATCAAAGTCGGTGATGCCAGCGGCATCGAGCATGTCAAGAATTACCTGACCAATCAGCGGCGCGGCCTCGTGGTGCAGGGTGGCACGACGAAGGTCAACGTAATAGTCAGCTTCGATGCCGCTCGAAAGAGTGACTCGGCCGTGAACGACGGCGAGCTCTTTGATTAGTTCAACGAGGCGTGGCTTGGCTGCTGATGAGAAGGTCATTGCTCTAGTTTATCGAGGCTGGCGCGGCCTTCGGTTAGCCTTGATTCATGCGCATCGCCACTCACAACGTCAACTCAATTCGCACTCGCGTCGACCGCGTTGTCGACTGGCTGCAGCGCAGCAACACGGATGTTCTTGCCATGCAAGAAATCAAGTGCAAGCCCGAGCAGTTTCCATACAAACCATTCGAGGATGCCGGTTACACCGTGACCGCCCACGGCCTCGACCAATGGAACGGCGTGGCCTTTGCCAGCCGAATTCCGATCGAAGATCTTGAAATTGGGTTCAGCGGAATGCCGAGTTTTGGCAAAGAGGGCAAGCCTCAGGTTGAAGAAGCCCGCGCTATCGCCGGCACCTTTAATGGCGTGCGCCTTTGGTCTTTGTATGTTCCTAACGGCCGAACCCTCGATGACCCGCACTACACATACAAGCTTGAATGGCTAGATCGCCTGGCTTCGAATGTTGCCGAATGGGTCGAGCACGAGCCTGATTTGCCGTTTGCTCTGATGGGCGATTTCAACATCGCACCGTTCGACTATGACGTGTGGAACATCGACGACTTTGCCGGTGCCACTCACGTTTCAGAGCCAGAGCGCCAGGCCTTCGAGGCCTTCGAGCAGATCGGCTTGCGCGATGTGGTTCGCGAACGCATCCCCACCGGCTATACCTACTGGGACTACCAGCAGCTTCGATTCCCTCGAGACGAAGGCATGCGAATCGATTTTATTTTGGGCAGCGAACCTTTTGCCGAGCGCGTGACCAACGCGGTCATCGACCGCAACGAACGCAAGGGCGAAGCCCCTAGCGACCACGTTCCAGTGGTTGTTGACCTAACCGACTAGCAAGGGCCGACTAGGTTTGCCAGGACAAAGTTGGTTTGGTTTAGCGGCTGTAACTAAAGGCGTTGTTGAAGAGCATCGGCGCAAACGAACCCTCGATCATCAGTGAGTTGCGAGACAACACCGTTGACGCAGGCACCTTGAAGGTGACCTTGCTGTCGGTCTTGCTAACGATGTCGAGCACGCGACCATTCATCGTGATCTGAGTTGTGCCCTCTAGGCCAACACCCGAAATCGACAGCTCGCCGCCCTCGGCACTCATGGTTCGCTCTGAGATTCCAGCGACTCGAGTGACGACAGGTTCACCAACAAAGATCGCCTTTTGAACCGTGTATGTGCCGAAGGCACCCTTCATCACTAGGTCGTAGGTGCCGTTAGCCAAACCGGTGGTGTTGAACTCGAGTTTGTCTTCTGAATTAAAGTCAATGCGCTGCGGCTTGCCATTGATGAGCACCGAGGTGACATCCATGTCTTTGCCTTTGAGGCTCACCTTGCCATCTTTATCGATTTCGATTTTCGATGGCATCGCAAATTTAGGTTGCTTGAAAACGGGCACCACCGGGGCAACCGGGGTCACGGTGACCACCTGGTTGTTTGCTGGAGGACTCACGATCGAAGACGGTGTGATTGCGAACAGTTCGCCACCAACGACACCATCTTTTGCGCCAAAAATGAGTTTGTTGTCAAACTCGGTGAAATACGAAGGGTTTGATGAGTTCGGCTGGGGAGATCCATAGCAATACATCACACAAACCTGGTCGCCCGGGAAGATGTCGGCTAACAATCCGGTGCCTGAAGTAGTGCCGTCGGACGAAAATAGCTCACCGTTTTGAGAGGATGCGTTTGCCTGGTAATAAAGCATTCCGTTGAACGAAGTGAGTGCTTGGATGGAAGGACTCGAACTTCCGGCCACTTCGTCTTTCACCAAAGTCGCAACCGTTCCGTCGAACTTCATGAGCTCTGAGCCGTGAAATCCATCGTTGCCGCTGAAATACAAAGCCGAGTTCAGAACTGCAAACCAGTCGGGCGAAGATGAACCGGCGGCATTGATATCTGCAGCCAACTCGGTAGTGGTTCCGTTGGTCCTCAGCAACTCGGTTCCGGTTTTACTTGCGTTGTAGTTAGCAAGCGCGGCCTGGGCTGCTTCGCCGGCGAAATATACCCAGCTGCCAAAAGTTGCAAACTTGGCTTGAGTGGTGGTGACAGTTGAAACCTGAGATGCACTTACGCCGTCGGTTGACCAAATAGTTGTGTTGTAGCCCGATGGGTCAGCACCAAAGTAAAGGCGGCCACCTAGTTCGGCCGCGTCGCTCATGCCAGGAAAATAGTTGAAGTCGCGGATTTTCGTAGTTCCAGCAGTCGTTCCATCGGTGACCCACAAGCCACGCTGACCGGTTTGATTCGGCCACGTTCTGAAAAGAACTTTGTTGCCTAGGGTTTTGAAGCTCCCCGGCATAGATTGGCCCGTGCCAGCCGTAATGTCTTTAAGCAACTGCGTTCCGGCAATAGTGCCATCGGTCACATAGGGCTCCTGCCCCGGGTTGCTTGATACGTAAACGTTGAAGATTAACTTATCGCCGGCAAAGGCAAACGGTTGACCGTTAAAGGTGCCGGTGATCAGATTTGTGGTCTGATTCGTGTCCTTGTCGAAGACGTAGAGCGACGATCCCTGCTGCCAATAAAGCTTCGATCCCTTTGCGCCGATCCAATTCACGCCGTTTGCATTCACGCCTGAAATGTTGTCTTTGTAAACGGAAACCGTGTCGACCGCAAAAGAGGCAATCGGATTCATCAAGCTGGCAAAGAGAGCCGAGGCTAAAACAGCCAAGCAGGCAATCAATTTCTTCAAGCGAGGTCCTTTTCTGGTTCTCTAGGTATTCCCCGCCAATAATCTAACTGAAATATTCGGCTCACCGAAGATTCACGACCTTGTTATTTCGACAAAGTCTTTTTCGCTCCCAACCACTTTTTGCGCTCTTCGGGCGCCAACTTTTCGATGGCATAGCGCAGCATGGTGCGCGGCATTGTTCCCGCGTAGCGGGTTAAAAATCTTCGCAATTCGGCAATATCGCGATTGCCCACTTCGCGGAGCATCCATCCGGTGGCTTTGTGAATCAGGTCGTGTTTGTCGTTCACCAGAATCTCGGCGATGTGCAGGGTGGGTTCAAAATCGGCAGGGCCGATCTTTAAAACGGCAGCCCTGGTCGAGGCAAAGGTGAACATGATTGCCACTCGGCGTTCCCAAAGTTTTTCACTTCGAGCTAGCGACTCGAGCAACTGCATGGCATCGGGCTTGCCCACCAAATACATGCCAAAGTATGGCGCCGAGGTGTCGACCAAATCCCAGTTATTGACGTGCCCCTCATAGACCAGGCGCAGGTAAAAATCGAATAGTTCTTGCTGGGCCGAAGCGGTCTTTGCTTTCTTCCACTTGGCCACCAACATAATCAGTGCCAGCAGTCGATGTTCGTGAATCGGCGATTGCACCAACTCATAGATTTCGGCTTCGGTCAGGCCGGCAAACTGCTTGGCAACGGTTCGCACGTTGGGCACGGTGACGCCCAGAAACTGATCACCCTCGGCGTATTCGCCTGGACCAGCCTTAAAGAACTTCGGAAAAAACGCCAGCTTCTCGGGGTTAACGAAAATGGCCAGGGCTTCCTTCGCCCCGGCCACATCCATTGAAATCATGCTCAAACTATAAGCCTGAGATCACAACCAGTGCGTCGCCAGCAATCGGCTTGAAGCTCGCGGTCTTTGCTGGGTTCATCTGAACACCCGAGGCTGGGTCGCCAGGGGCGTTTGCCAACAAGCGGTAACCGATTGCCGATTCGCCGTGCGCACGAGCGATGGCAACCAACTCGGCATATTCGATCTCTTTGCCAAGTGGCGCATAGTGCTCGATTGGGCGAACGTTGATCGATGCGCCATGGGCGTCGAACAGGTCGTCGAACACCGGCGCAAGTGCTGGGTTCTCAGAAACCTGAGCAATCAAAAGCGCAGCTAGGTTGTCGCTAACCACTAGGTCGTCGGCTGCGGCAACGCGAGCCAACTCGGCCTTGCGGCTGTCAAGAATCTCGGCAACCAAACGGGTTGGCTCAACTCCATTGCCGTCGGCCTCAAACAGTTGGTTCATCTGCAACATGGTCAACATGGTCTGGGCATCGGCTTCGCTCTCGCTGATCGCGTTGCGATAACCAAGGATGATGACCTCGTCATACTTCTTTGCCGAAGCGGCAGCGATCAGTTCATCGATGTCGCCGCTAACAGTTGCGTGGCTAACCTTGACGTCGCCAAACTTTAGGTCGGCGAGCTCGGCTGCATCAACAAACTTGCTCTGCGCAACGATGTGCACCGATGAACCCTTTGGCAAGAAGGCTGACAACTCGGCAACAACCGAGCGACCCATCGATGACCAACCAATAACCAATAGGTGCTCGGCCTTGGCGGCTGGCAACTTTTTGGCGCTGATCTTTTTGTTGGCGATGTCTTCGCGAACACCGGTGTAAATGACCTTGTCGTCGTCTTCGGCAATTGCAATGATCTGAGTCTTCGCAGTCAACTTGGTGCCCTGCTTAGGGTTCAGGTGAGTGGCACCCTTGTCGTCGACGATGCCGATAACCGATGCGGTGTTGAAGGCCAAGATTGCGTCGGCATAGGTCTTGCCGGCGAGTGCCGGAACCGAAGCAAAGTAAATTTCGTCACCGGCAAAGTCGAGCAGATCAAGCACGACTGCTGCAAGACCTGGCTGGCGTGAGGCCTGCGCGGTGACGCGTGCAATCACATCGTGTGAACGAACCGAAATGACGCGACCCTCGGTTGCGGTCTCGAGTGCCTCGGCGGTGTGTGGGTCATCAACCTCGGCGATGATGCGAGTGCGAGGGTTGGCGTTAACCGACTTCACGGCAAGAACGGTCGAAACGATTGTGGCATCGCCGGCCTCGTTTTCATCCAAGATGATGATCGACTTGGCGCCCGAAATGTTGGCGCGCTTTAGGTCGCCAGGGTTGGTTGGGTCACCCGAACGAGTGATGACCTTTAGCTTGCCAAGACCCTCGGCGCGAGACTCGATTTCGTCTTCCATAAACTCGCGGCTCTGCTCGCTAAAAATCACAACGAGTGGCTTGCGCACGTTCTCGTTGGCAATCGCAAGTTCTTTCAAGATTGGGAACACACGGTTAGACCAACCAAGAATCAGGGTGTGACCCGAGTCAACAACCGGGCTCTTGCCCTTGCGCAAGCGCTCGAAGGTGCGCTGAATAACACCAACGATAAAACCGGTCACGCTACCGGCGATGGTCACTGTGATTGCCCAGTAAAGAATTCCTAGGATGCGATCTGCCCAGGTGGCCTCGCCGCCCTTGCCAAGCAAGGTTGCGAATGAGCCCCAGAAGGTCTCAAAGTTTGGGGTCGCTAGTGGGTCGCCCGAATATAGGGCCGGCACTGCATACAGCGCGTATTTAATGATGACCACGAGGTTCGATATGATGACGAGAGCACCAAACATGTATGCCACGAACGCACCACTTCGTGCGATCGAGTTATCAAAGTTGTAGCGCAGTCGAGTAATGAAACCTACTCTTTTGGCGGTCGGAGCCTCTGGCTCACCCTTCGCCCCCTGGCCATACGAACGGTTCAAGTTGTTTTCAGACATGCTCGCCATTTTAGCGAGCAAAGCAAAAGGGAGCCGAGTGAAACTTCGGCTCCCTTCGCATTTGCGAACTATTTGTTATTTAGCGCTTAGACGACGCCCGGTTCAACAATCAGCGCAACGCCATCCTCGGCAACATCAACGCGAACCAACGAGCCATCGGTAATGGTGCCGGCGAGCAATAGGTTTGCCAACTTGTCGTCGATTTGCTGCTGCATCAAGCGGCGAAGTGGTCGAGCGCCATAGATCGGGTCATAGCCGCGGTCGGCAAGCCAGGTGCGGGCGGCCGGGGTAACGGCCAACTGCAAACGTCGCTGCTCAAGGCGCTTTGAAAGTCGATCAATATTTAGCTCGACAATCTGACCAAGCTCACTGCGGTCGAGTGCGCTGAAAATCACGATGTCGTCGAGACGGTTTAGGAACTCGGGCTTAAAGTGCCCGCGAACCATGGCCATCACGCCTTCGCGCTTTTTCTCATCGGTGATTTCTTGATCGATCAAGAACTGCGAACCGAGGTTCGAGGTCAGAATTAGAATCACGTTCTTGAAGTCAACGACGCGGCCCTGGCCATCGGTTAGACGGCCGTCATCAAGAACCTGAAGTAGCACGTCGAATACCTCGGGGTGAGCCTTTTCGACCTCGTCGAGCAAGACCACCGAGTATGGCCTGCGGCGCACGGCCTCGGTTAGCTGGCCACCCTCTTCATAGCCGATGTAGCCCGGAGGGGCACCGAGCAAACGGCTGACCGAGTGCTTCTCGCCGTATTCAGACATGTCGATTCGAACCATGGCCTTCTCGTCGTCAAACAAGAATTCGGCCAGACTCTTGGCCAGCTCGGTTTTGCCAACGCCGGTCGGGCCGAGGAACAAGAACGAACCGGTTGGACGATCTGGGTCACTGATGCCAGCCTTGGTGCGGCGAACCGCGTCAGAAACCGACTTGACCGCGGCCTTTTGACCAATCAGGCGCTTGCCTAATTCATTCTCAAGGTTTAGCAACTTCTCGCTCTCGCCAGCAAGCAACTTGCCGGTTGGCACGCCTGTCCAGGCGCTAACCACGGCAGCGATGTCGTCTTCGCCGACCTGGTCATTCACCATTCGTTCAGTGCCATCGGCACTCGAAATATTTTCGGCCGCCTCGAGCGCTGCCAACTCTTTTTCAAGAGCCGGAATCTCTCCATAAAGTAGGCGCGAGGCGCGCTCTAGGTTCGCTTCACGCTGGGCGCGATCGGCTTCGATGCGCAAACCATCTAGCTTGGTCTTGAGTTCACCGACCTTGTTTAGCTCAGCACGCTCGCGAGCCCAACGTTCGTTTAGCCCTTCAAGCTTTTCGGTCTTGGCAGCCAAGTCTTCGCGAAGTTTTTCGAGGCGATCCTTCGACGCCTCATCCTTCTCTTTCTTAAGCGCCATCTCTTCGAGCTTTAGTCGGTCAACCTGGCGACGAAGTTCGTCGATCTCAACCGGGGCCGAGTCGATCTCCATTCTTAGCCGCGAAGCGGCTTCGTCGATTAGGTCGATTGCCTTGTCTGGCAACTGGCGACCGGTGATGTAACGGTTCGAGAGGGTAGCGGCAGCAACTAGTGCGCTGTCGGCAATGGCCACCTTGTGGTGTGCTTCGTAACGCTCTTTCAAACCACGCAAAATTGCGACGGTGTCGACCACCGATGGTTCGCCAACATAGACCTGCTGAAAGCGGCGCTCAAGTGCAGGGTCTTTTTCGATTCGCTCGCGATACTCATCCAAAGTGGTTGCACCAATTAGGCGAAGTTCGCCTCGGGCAAGCATTGGCTTAAGCATGTTGGCGGCATCTTGGCCATCGCCCGCGCCGGCACCAACCAGGGTGTGAAGTTCGTCAATAAAGGTGATCACGCCACCCTCGGCGGCATTGATCTCGGCAAGAACCGCCTTTAGGCGCTCTTCAAATTCACCGCGATATTTTGCACCAGCAACCATGGCAGCCAGGTCAAGCGAAATCAGCTGCTTGCCCTTCAAACTCTCTGGCACGTCACCCGCGATGATGCGCTGAGCGAGGCCTTCGACCACCGCGGTCTTTCCAACGCCGGGCTCGCCAATGAGCACGGGGTTGTTTTTGGTTCGGCGGCTAAGCACCTGAGACACTCGGCGAATCTCGGCATCGCGGCCGATCACCGGGTCAAGCTTGCCCGCCTTGGCCACCTCGGTAAGGTTCACACCGTATTTTTCGAGGGCGCTCTGCTGGTCTTCTTGTTGCATGTTTTGGTTGTTCATTAGTTCTCCTTTGCCCGCCAAAGCACGATTTGTGTGTGCTTCGAAGGTCTTTGGCCGCGAGTCAAACTCTCGACCCCTTGGTCACCGGCTGCGAACACTCGGTTGCCCGGGCGGTTCATCATCTCGTTGGCCAAGGCCTGTTCTAGATCACGAACTCTTTGTGAGAGTTCGGTGTTCTGATTTTCAAGTTCCAAAATTCTTCGGATGCCTTCGAGGCTGACGCCCTCGGATGAGAGGCGAGCAATCTCGCGAAGCTGGGCTACGTTGCGCATTGTGTAGCGACGGGTTTGACCACCGGTTCGCTCGGGAACCACAAGACCGATTCGGTCGTAGTCGCGCAGGGTTTGCGGGTGCATCATGGCCAACTCGGCCGCAACCGAAATTGCAAACAGTGGAGTGTTCTCGTCGAACTGTTCCATTTATTGCCTCCTTAGAGGAGCCCGGCTCTGCTGAGTAGGTCGGCGCGTGGGTCTTCTTCGGGCAATAGTCCGTCGAATTCCTCGAGCGCCTTTTTGGCCTTCTCACTCACATGCGAAGGCACCGCAATGTCAACGGTGGCAAGCAAGTCGCCCTCTGCCTTGGCAGTCACGACACCTCGACCCTTGACTCGAAGCACACGCCCGTTAGGCGTGCCAGGGGCAACCTTAAGCTTGACCGGTTCGCCACCGAGCGTTGGCACCTGAATGGTTGCACCCAGAACTGCCTCGGCAAAGGTGACCGGCACGGTCACGCGCAGGTTGTTGCCATCACGAGTGAACACCGGATGTGGTTTCACCGTGACGGTGATGATTAGGTCGCCAGCTGGTCCACCGTTTGGTGAAGGCTGACCCTTGCCCGCAATCTTGATCTTTTGGCCGTCTTGAACGCCCGCCGGAATCTTGATTGTGGTCGGTTCACCGCCGGCACGAAGGTTCAGCTTGATGCTGGTGCCCTTCACGCCATCGATGAAATCTAGGGTTTGCGTCGTGGTTAGGTCAGCGCCGCGCTGCGGACCGCGAGGGCCACCAAAGCCTCCGCCACCGCCGAATAGGTTCGAGAACACATCTTCGAAACCACCTCCGCCAAAGTTTGCGCCTCCCGGAAAACCTCCGGGAAAACCGCCACCAGCGCCGCCGGTAAATCGAGCTCCGCTGCCCATCGCGCGCATCTGGTCATACTCGGCGCGCTGATCTTTGTCAGACAGCACCGAGTACGCCTCAGATATCTCTTTGAACTTTGCCTCGGCCTTGGCGTCACCCGGGTTGGTGTCTGGGTGATACTGGCGAGAAAGTTTTCGATAGACCTTCTTTAGCTCGGCCTCAGACACGTCTTTAGATACGCCAAGAACCTTATAAAAGTCCTTGTCGAACCAATCTTGACTTGCCATTTATGAAACCTCGTTTATTCGAAATGCTTATTCGGCTGGGATGAAAACCGCGACCATTGCTGGTCGAAGTAGTCGGTCACCAAGTAGGTAACCCGGTTCAACGACATCGGCGATCACGTTTTCGGTGACCTCAGGGTTTGGAGTCTGAACCAAAGCGTTGTGCTGCTCTGGGTCGAACTTATCGCCCTTGGCACCAAACTGCTTCAGACCAAACTTGTCGCCTGCGTTGCGAATCTTTGAAACCACTGCGGCAAACGGTGAACCCTCAAGGTCGCCGTGATTCTCGGCGCGAGTCAGGTCATCGAGTGCCGGCAACAGCGCACGAAGAACTTCTGCAATTGCGGCGTTGCGCGCAACATCGCGGTCGCGCTCAACCCTCGCCTTGTAGTTC
>JACCDI011292967.1_pt1 | contig 18869 bp, 10 predicted proteins | sample 7442791 | NCBI WGS metagenome assembly JACCDI01 (sample SAMN15323434, study PRJNA562643) | freshwater metagenome | isolation source: river surface water | place: USA:Blue River Watershed | collected 2017-08-15
CCAAATGCACCATTAGCTCCAAAGTCTACTAGTTTGAATCTAAATGAAGTTGAATTAGGTGTCCATAAATCAAACTCAAATAAATCCATTCCATTAATATTAATTTGATTATTTACAGTTTCAATACCAACAAAGTCTAATCCTGAATATTTTTTTACATCATTAGATGCAACTTGCATATCAATTAATGTTGCAGAAGACCAAGAAGTTCTCCAAGTATCTACCGGAACATTCGTATATGCATTGCTAAATAATGATATAACATCAGATGATAATTTAGTAGGAGTAGGAGCTGCTATTGTAGGCTCAGCTAAAGTTGTTCCTGCAGAGAATGTAATGTTATCGAAATAACAAATATTATCAGAAGTTCTACCTGCTAAATTAAAATCCATAAATACTATAATTTGAGCTATACCTGTTGATGATGGCTCTCCAATTTTTGAAGTAAAGTCGAAGGTTAATTCTTCCCACTGGTTAATCAAAGTGTTTGATACTTTAATTTCGCCTGATGATGCTAAAGAGCCAGTTGCAAACTTAATTCCAACATCACTAATGACCGATTTGTAAACCATCATTTTCACAATAGCATTTGAAGCAGATAGCGTAAAGGTACCAATGCTTGCACCATTTGCTGACTCACATCCTGCCCATGGGTTACCAGCCTGTAAGGCTGTAAATTTAGCAACTGTACTAGAGGTATTGATACCTGTTGCACTCGGATTGCTGACGAATTCTAATGCTGGATTTGTGCCATTCTCGAAAGTTGTCCAAGACCAACTGGCACCATGCCCCCCAGCTTCAAAATTGATTGGGTTGTTTTGCGAAAATCCAATACTTGAAATAAGTAAGGCTACGCTTAGTGTAATTATTTTTTTCATATAATAAATTTTTGTATCGTTAGTGATTTGTATATGCAATATAATATAAAAATTACTTAAAGTAAAAAATACCATAAGTATTTTTATATATTTTTGTTCTTAAATTGTATTTTGCAGTATGAAAATACCAAGCACTTATTTCTTATCTGACCATACTATTCCATTAAAAGATTATTTCGTATTTGGTTTGTCTATTGATTGCGTCGTGTTCGGATATCATGAAGGTGAAATTAAAGTGTTATTGGTACAAAGAGATGTAGAGCCTTTTAATGGCCATTGGGCATTAATTGGGGATTTAGTTGAGCCAGAAAAAAATCTAGATGATGCAGCGAATAATGTATTAGAGAAGCTTACAGGATTAAAAAATATCTACATGAAGCAATTTTTTACATTCGGTAGTGTTGATAGACATCCTTTAGGTAGAGTAGTTACAGTAGCTTATTTTTCATTAGTAAATAGTACAAATTATCAACCAATTGCTTCTTCATGGGCTAAATCAGCGGAGTGGATTAATATTAATAATTTACCTGAGCTTGCTTTTGATCACCAAGAAATTTTGATGAAAGGTATTGAAACTCTTAAAAATGAAGTACGCCATAAACCAACTGGCTTTGAACTATTGCCAAAGAAATTTACTCTTTTAGAGTTGCAATTATTATACGAAGCCTTACTTGGATATAAATTTGACAAATCAAATTTCAGAAAGAAGATTCAGGAAATGAATATTCTTAGACCTTTAAATGAAGTCAAACTTAATGTTTCTCATCGACCAGCAAAACTGTTCGAGTTTGATGAGAAAAGATATAGAATACTAGAAAAAGAAGGTTTCTCTTTTGAACTATAAATGACTTTTTGATAGCATACTTTTTTCCATCACAAGTTTTGGTGTTCTATCTGATTTGAAAAGTCCCCAATGCTTTTCGGGTTCCATCGGATCTGATGAACCTTTCCATTTCTCATCAAAGGCTTCAAAAAAGAAAGTAAGTATATTGTTTTTAGATGTCCAGTTCATTAGATCATCATAATACATTTTTTGATTCTCTTCGTTCACATGTTCTGAATGTATTCCAACTCCGTGAGAATTGGTCGCCCATCCTGCTTCGGTAATTACAATTGGAATATTAGGGTATTGGTTTGCTACAGTTTCATAATTTGCAATTGTATATTCAACTGCTTCATGTATATGTTTATATTCCCAGACCGGGTAAGTATGTATAGAAATGAAATCAATAACCTCTACCAATGGTTTCAAATAATTCAACCATGGCACATAATTTTCGCAAAAAGTAATTGGTTGTTTTATATTTTTCTTTACTTGCTTTGCGAACGCTACTACTCGTTCTACTGGTACAAAATGATCTGTCCAATCTACACATGCTTCATTACCTAATGATACTGTACATATGATATCAGCATATTTATTAGACCAATCAATTAATTGTTGAATTTTTTGATCGTTATTTTTTTTATTTTCCTCTAGTTGTTCTTCTTCATAAACTCCACCACCCCAAGGGCAACGTTGATTATTCATTTCGGCAACTATATAAGCACCAAGCATCAATTTGAAATCAAGTTTCTCTTGCTGAATAACTTTAATAACAGTTAAAGCGTGTTCATCGCAATCATATAATCGAAGGTATTTCCAATGTGATTGTAGAATTAATAAATCCTCTTTTATTTCATCATAAGAAGGAGTTATGCCACCAGGTTGTTGACCATCTCTAAAGCCAGAATAACATATGGCTTTAGCAAACGGTAAATTAAATTGATCGAAAAAGTTATTCATTAATATTTTAGTTTTTCATTTTTATCCCATAATCCCCAATAAGCTCCAACATCACCTTCCGGACCTACTTTCCAAGATTCATCAAAGGATGCGAAATAGAAGCTTTCAATGCTATTTGAATTACACCAATTCTGGCAATCTATAAAATATCTCATAGCATTTTCTTCATTTGCTACAGAGGCTTTAAACGCTCCACCTTGACTAGGCCAACCTGTTTCTGTAATTATCACTCTTTTACCTTGTCCGGCGTGTCTAGCAGATTCATACATACTTCTCATATGTTCAAATGAATATTCGATAGGGCAGCCTTCCCAATAAGGATAGCAATTTGTTAAAATAACATCACAAATTTCTGTAATTCTTGGTCGATGAGAGAACTCATAGTATGCGTCAACATAACCTACAGGTATATGTGGAATTGCATCTTTAACTCTTCGTATATATGCTAGTAGTTGGTCTTCTGTTAAGTCTTTTCTATACATCACTTCATTACCCACAGCGGCCACATCAACTAATCCTTCATGCGCCATTGAAATCAGAGATTCTATTTCTCTTTCATTCAATTCTAAATCATCTCCTAACCATGCTCCCACAAGAGTTTTCATGCCATGTTTTTTTGCCATACTCGGTACATGTTCATTTCCTTCAATGCATGAAAATGATCGAACCCATTTAGTGTATGGTTGCAAAATTTTAATGCGTCGTTCAACTTGTTCTTCTGTAATAATTGATCCGGGTTTTTGACCATCCTCATAAATACTAAAGCAAATACCATGCATGCCAGCTTTAAGAGTTTTGTGCCAAATGTTTTTTAAATCATCACTTGAAAGTTGAGTATAATCAACATTAATATGGATGTTTGATTGTTTCGATTTAGTGTAAATCGCTTTGTTTTCTTCAGTGAAAAAATGGCCCTCTCTATATGAACTAAAAGATTGTCTGTTTACTTCATTCTTAATTTCTGAATGATGAAATTCTTCAACTTCTATATTGTTATTGCTACTATGAACAGACACTTTGTTATTATTTAAATTTGAATCATCAACTGATGTATTTAATTTCCCTGTTAAATCATCTGATGGTTTATTTTCTAGTTTAGCCTTTCGAGTATCTAGTTCTTCTTTAATTTCTCTTGCTTTTTTTTCTGTTAGATCATAATTCCACATTACCCACATAGCGATTAATGTACCTGCAATTGGCACTCCAGAAAAGAACAGTCTTAATCCGGTTACTGCTCCTTCTGGTTGAGTAGGTGCACCAGCTTTGAAAGCAACGACTGACATAATAACGCCAGTTAATAAACCTGCAATTGCGAAACCGAATTTTACCATCCACCAATATATTGCTCCAAACACTCCTTCACGTCTTTTACCTGAATCTAACTCATCCATATCGCATACATCCGCAGTCATTGACATCATTAAAGTAAATAAACTCCCTATACCAAAAGAGAAGAATGGCAATGCAAATAAAAACATATACGGCTTACCCGGAATAAAAAGAAACCAAAGTAAAATGTATCCCAAAATGGAAATACCTTGACAAATTAGAAAGGCTCTTTTCTTTTCAATTTTTTTAGCTATCCATGCTACAATTGGAATTACAATAAACGTTGTGGCTAAGGCACCTCCGCAACCAAAAAGAGTAGGCCAAATCCCAGCAGCAGCTGTGTCACCATCGAATAAATAATATACAACTATGAAAAATGTAAATCCCGCAACTGTATTAAAAGCATTGAATATAAAGAATGTTGCTATACATAATTTTCTAAATGGCTTATTCGCAAATGCTTCTTTGAAACTAACTAATATTTCTTTCAAACTACCACCAATAGTTTTATAGGTTAGTGGCTGTAAGGTATCATCAAATTTTGTCGATTTACTTTTGATAAATATTGCTGGCACCATCGCTAATAACATAAAAATCGATCCAACCCAAATAGCTAAAGTTCTTGTTGCAGTATCGGCATTTGGGAACCATTTCGGATCATACATGATGACCCAGAACCAAGGAGCAATAACCCATGCAAACTGACCTATCCATTGTGAGATTGCCATTATACTTGTGCGTTCATGAAAATCATCACTCATCTCATATCCCATCGCTACATATGGCACACTGAAAATTGAAAGTCCAATGTGAAATATTAAAGAGAATGTTAAGAAAAATATAAAATTATACATCACACTATCTTCTCTATATAATTGCCACATAATTATAAATGCAATTCCCATTATTATAGATCCTACAAATACATATTGTCTTCGTCGTCCGTAAATAGATTTAGTATTATCTGAAATAAATCCCATGATAGGATCGAAGAAAGCATCTACAATTCTTGGTACAAAAAATAATACGCCCCACATCCATGATGGCATACCTAAATTCTCTACTAATACAACCATGAAAATTCCTAAAGCAGCAGGAAACATTTGATTAGCCAACATTCCAAGTCCGAACGCTATTTTTTGTCCGAATGGTACTTTATTTGATATTTGCTTAGTGGACATATGTAATATTTTTAGTTAAGTACTATTGTTTGTAATGCTTTTGCATCTATGGTAATTTTTTTCAATCCTTTGTTATCTAAATTTATTTCTAAAGAATATTTTTCATCTGTCGGATTAAACACAGCAATCACAACGCTTCCGTCAGTATTTTGAACAGCTGTTGTCATCACCTCTGTGTGATTAATCGTACAACCTATTTTCGTAGCCTCAGGTCTCATAAATTTACTGAAATGAGACATTACATAATATAACGGAGTAAAATAAACTTCATCTTTTTCAGGGTCAACTATCACAGGAGCTACACACCAGTTTTTAAACCAATTCGGACCTCCTTGTGTGTCTAAAACCATATTCCAATCTATCCAACCGTTCACATAATTATTCAGACATCCTATAATATCTGTAGCATATCTATTTACTGGTGCATACTTCGGATGTAAATATTTTTCTTTTTCACTCGCCCAATCCCAACCCCAATCTGTCGCTTCTTTTTTCCAATACCAAGCATCGTCACGCCATTTAGGTATTTCAGAATCTACACATCCTTCAGTCTCTATTAATAATTTATTTGTTGCTTTATGATGAGCATATTGTAATGCCTCCGGGAAATAATCATACGTACTTTCATACCAATGTATAGCTGTACCTGCAAAATATTTTGATGATTTCTCATCTCTATACATTTCATCTACCCATTCTTTTAAGCCTGCTCTGTTTTGATCATATCCGAAAATGTTGATGCTCGACCAACCGTCTTTTTCTAACTTCGGACCTAAATGATCTTGTACAAAGTCGGTCATTTCTTTCGGTGAAAATAATGTGCTCTCCCAATTATTTCCATTACCGTGCGGTTCGTTAATTACCGTTATTCCCCAAATATCAATTCCTTCATTTTTATATGCTGATAGATATTTCGAAAAATATAGAGCAAACGCATCGTTATATTGCGGCAATAATTTTCCGCCAACATAACTTTTATTGTCTTTCATCCATGGTGGTGCTGTCCATGGTGATGCTATGATTTTAAATCCATCAATTGATACTTTTTGAGCCTCTAATATCATCGGAATTAAATCATTCTTATCATCTTCAATCGTAAAATGATTCATCTCTAAATCATTCTCAACTTTTGAATAGGTATAATTGCTCAGTGAAAAATCACATGAAGCAATATGTGTTCGAGTTAATGAATATCTCGCTCCATCTGTACCAAAATATGCTTGTAATATTTTCTTTCTATTTACAGGTCCTAATTTGTTTAACAATGAAGCAGATGCTTCAGTGAATGAGCCACCAAAGCCAATTATTTTTTGATATTTCTCTTTCGTATTTATTTGAATAGTTAATGATTTGTCAGTTGGTTTGAAATCTGTGAGTAATGTTAATGCATTTCCATTTTCTGAAGTCTCATATACATCAATATTCATTTCTTTTGTATTTGTGCATTGTAGATGTACAACACTAGTGATTCCTATAAAAATTAATTTTAACGAATTGATGTGTTGTTTTGTATTCATATTATTTATTATTTTTTGGTATTTGAACACTTTTTAAAAGAGCTTCTTTATTTCCATCAAATGTTTTTTCAATACTATTCCCATCACGTTTTAATTCTTTAAAAACTCCCTCATCTACTTTATTCCAAACTACATACTTTGCTTTCCCATCTATTGTAAATAATCCGAAATAATTTTCAGAACCATTTGGGTTTTGTACATCTTTCCATTTCTCATCAAATGCTTCGAAATAAAAACATGTAATATTTTCTTTGTTTGTCCAGTCTCTAATCAATTTATAATACTTCCCAGATTTGTATTCATCACATGCTCTCGAGCCATCGTTTCCATAAAAGCCATCAGAACTCGAAGCCCAACCTGTTTCACCAATATGTATAGGTTTGTTAATACCAATTGACTTCATGTAATCTTTTACACTTTGGTATTGACTTTTGGCATGATTCAATGCACGTAACATTATCGAGTCAAGTTTTTCTTCTTTCGATAAATTCTCTTCGGATGGTTTCGTTCCCCAAAATGCTCCATTATAATGAGTGTCGTGCATAGGGTAGGTGTGAATAGAAACATAATCTACTGCAGTATATAGTTTCTTTAAGTCATCAACATGATATGTAGAATCAGCACCACCCCAAGATGCATAATTATCTGATGATGTGATCCATAAATCTTCTGGTAGTTTATTTTCTTTTTTTAATTCTTGAAGATAGTTTACCCATTTTAAAATGATCGAAGGACTTACATAATAACTGCTAGCCCAGTGAACCATTGCTTCATTACCCACTGAAATTATTTTTATGATATTGGGGTAGGTATTCGCAAGTTCAACAGCTCTTTTAATTTCAGCTGTATTTTCAATTAAGTTTTCCTTTTCGTGATTTAATACTTTGTTTGTCCAGGCATTTTCACAATCTATCCAAACGCCTAACATCACATACATCTCGAAATCTTTATTTTCATTTTGCAATTCTGTAATTGCTACTAAGAGATTTCTTATTTCATCGAGCTTTGTATTATAAGTGCGAATTATTTTGATACCCATCGCACTCATTATTTTCAAATCTTCTTTTATTTGCTCTTTACTTGGTTGAAGATCGCGAGTATTACTGCGATAGCCACCATAGCAAATGGCGAGGTAGTTTGTATCTCCTAAAATCTCTGATGCTTTTTTTGTGCTTAAGTTATTGGACGAACTACAAGCTGTTAAAATGAACAGGCAAGAAATTATGAAATAATATTTTAATCTACCTTTTCGCATTCTTTTATTTTAAAATAGATTCTTGAACATATACAGTGATTTTACTTATTTCACCTGTTCTATTAAATATTGATAGACTTATTTGTGAATCTAAATACAAAGAATCTGTCGTTATCAATGTGCCATCCTCTTTTTCGATCTCCATTCGGTTTTTATCAGATAGACGATAAATAATTGGTACTTGACAAAATGTAAAACATAATGAGCCTGGAGATGGTGCGTATGTTTTATGTTCTTTGTTTATGGTAACATAATGAAACATCCTATCTTCTTTGGTAAACTCATCTTTTCTTAATAAACACGGATTGAAATATAGTGTGCCATTTAAAACAAATACTCCTAACTCACCAAATCTACTAATGATGTCTTCTTTCACTTGACCAGTCATTCCTGGTTGTTGTGCACCCTTATTGCTTGGTGTATGCGAGTATGGGTCAGTCGGAAATGCGCCATAAAGTTTTGGTGATTTATGAACTCCTACACCTGCATTTATTTCATAATAGTGTTCCAGTAGTTTACCTATAACTTTATCGCTCTCTCCATTTTCGATTGCTTGGAAACAAACTTCTTGTACCGCTAATTGAAGTTTAGAAACCATATGCCAATAGATAGAGCCTAAGCCTTCGTATCCATAGAATGTGCCAGAGCGGCCTGTAAATGATTTATGGTCAAATACGGCCTCGAAAACATCTAATAAAGCAGTTCTTTCTGTTTGCAGGTATGAGCCATATTTATTTATGTCTAATTGATCGAGAGCATTACTCAAATCAGCTGCATTTTTTAAATTTCCATTAAAGTGATATTCTCCTTTAATATCTTTCTCAACAATAGACTTTTCACCATCAGCAAGCAATACGTCAACAAGTTTTAATTTCTGTATCGACTCTGAAGGTATTTTGTTTTTCTGTAAGAATTTTGGAAGTTGTTTGTTTGGATAAAGTAAATAACTATACTGATCGGGGCGAAAGAGTGCGCTCTGCTTCATGCTATCTAATAACTCTAGTGCATTTTTGGGAGATAGATAACCTGAACTTAAAACTGCCACTTGTCCTTCTAGCATTTCACTCAAATAAGAAATTTCAACTTCTTGCTCAGCTTTAATACTCATTAAATTATAAGCGTGATACATATTATCGTCGCGCTTGTTCGCATTAATAGTATGTTCAATAAATTGTAAGCTGACTTTTATGAATGATTTAAGTCTTCGATATGAAATCGTTCTTTTCTCTGACCAAAATGAATGATTATAGATGTGTTCTCTGTAATCACTACCTGCTGTACCTAAACTATCTAATATTGCTTTTCTATCGCGATCATTTATTTCATTGTTCAACAATGCAACATTTTCTTCAAGTGTCTCATGAATTGATTTAAAGAAAATAATTAACTCATCTGATAGTTCTACTCTTTCTTCTGTTGTTTGTTCTACAATTTTTTCGAAAAATACTAAGAATCTTCTAAGGTAATATAGAGTTACCATCGACACCCCGTTACCAACAAGCGCATTATTCGCATCATTCCATTCTGGGCGTTGTGTATTCATCCATATACCTGCACCTGGTATAAAATTTGAAAGTTTAGCTAATACAGTTGCTAATATTTTTTCAATGAAATTGACAGTATGTATATCTTCTTTCTGAGTAAATAGTAAAGCTGCGTCTGAACCAAAATTTTTAATGTTCTCTTTTATTTTACGATCTAATTCTTCGTCAAATTCAATCGTATCTTTTGCATTCTCTAAAATCTCTTGATAGCTTTTTATTTTGTAGGGCACATTTGCATATACAAATTGCTCTTCATTAAATTGCTTACTCAGTTGACCTGGGAAATATTTTTCATTTAACTCTAAAAGTTTAAGCAGATAGATGATTTGATGATCACCCCAATAACCTATATAAGACCAAGGGTTGTCGGGCTCTACTGTTTCCCAATCAAATCCGCTTTTTGTTATTCGATAAGGGTTATAGCCATCAAAAGTTGTTGCATTCAAAAACTTATGAATCATACTACGTGTAAATCCCGGAAAAGAAATAGCTAAGGCTTCCCAATTTTGAAAAATGTCACGCCAATTTCCTTCGTAATCAAGTATTTTTTTCGAATAGTCATCAGCTCTACGTGTGTTGATTGAAAACTTATTCCATGGTCTGCTTGGGTCACCATGTCTTCTACTAAATTTCAATGGTAAGTATTCTGTACAAAGTCTCTTGAAATTTTTGTCTTCAACTTTTGCACATATATGCTCTAACTCAAATACAGTAAATGTATCACTTAAACTTTCTAATAACTCTTTGTGTTTATTATGTACAGCTTTGTTAGCAGCAGATAGATAATTGATTAATTCTTGTTTTTCTATTTGATAATTGAAATCAAAAATTCCACCTCTCATTATATTGAAAAGTGTATTCGAGAAATGACGGGTATCTCTGTAAACATCTGCAGAGAGCTGTATACCATCTGATGATGCATTGAGTTCCCTTAATAATTTTGAACCTAAATTGATATCATCTTCAATTTGTTGCTGTAAATTTTTATTGTTTTTGATTTGATCGATGATCGATACAACATCTGCTTGACTTTGATTTACATCACATACAATTGTCCATTTCTTTTTTTCTTCTGGTAATAAAGTAATTTCTTTATTTAAAAAGTAAGCTCCTTTCTCTGCTTTTATATCTTCTTCTTGTTCTATTGCTAAGCCTTTTCTAAAGTTTTCTATTTGTAATGAAGAAAGTAAATACTTCGGATGTTCAAGACCTAATGACCATGCAATATTTGCTTTTAATGCTTCACTTGGCTCTGCTCTATCAACTATGATTGCACTCAGTGCGAAAATACCAACACCCGATTCAAGATCTAATTCATTACGTTTATAGGCATCAACTAAAATACTTGTTGAATTTTGCAAATCACTATTCACTCCATCAGGCATAATGTTTTGAATGCCATCTATAATATTAATTTTTAATTTTTTATCACTCTTATTTTCTAGAGAAGATTTACGAACGAAACCATAAATATTACTTGTGTTCCATTCATATCTAAATGTAAGATTGAAGTTGTGATTTATTTCTTCAAAGATTATTTTATTACCTATAGCATTTTTGTATAGGTTTCTTGAAATTTTGTATAAGGTATTATTTCTTTCAGAGAATGGTTCCCACACATATGTTTCACTTTCATCAATAATTTGAAATATTGATTTCGAACCTGTGGTATCGTACGACTCTGTAATTTTATCGGCAGTATAGTATGGAAACAATGCATACTCAGCACTCTTTCTTCCAGCTGATATACCACCGTTACTTGATATAAAAAGCCAATGATTTGAATCACTTACCACGCTCATGAAAAACGCGCGCATTTCGTTGTGGTTCGAAATACAAAAAAAGTTTTCTCCTTCTATTTTTAATCTCTTTATTTCTACTCTAGACTCTTCTTTCATTTTATTCTAAATACTTTTATTTCTATTTCTCTCAGTACTCAATACTCAGTACTCAGTACTCAGTACTATTTCTCCTTATACACCCTTACATAATCAATAGTCATTGTGCTTGGGAAAGGTGTGTTACTATTTGGTGGGCCTCCAAAATTTCCACCAACAGCGATGTTCATAATTAAAAAGAAAGGTTGATTATAAACCCACTCACCTGGTACCTCAGAAGGAGTAATTCTTTTGTATAGATAATTATTTACAAAAAAATCAATTTTATTAGCGTTCCATTCTATTGCATACACATAAAAATCAACATCGAATCTACTGTTCTGCAAAGCATATGGAGTAGTTATGGCTTCACCTCCAGAGTAACCCGGACCATGGATCGAGCCGTAAGTGATATTTGAAAATTTCCCTTTCTGTTCCATGATATCAATCTCACCACATTGTGGCCAAGTAACGCTATCAATGTTACTACCTAACATCCAAAATGCTGGCCACATACCTGTGCCTGTTGGTGTTTTTATTCTAGCTTCTATTCGACCATATTTTTGTGTAAAAATACCTTGAGTTTTTACTCGAGCAGATGTATAGTTACCGAACTGATCTTTTCTCGCCGTGATTACCAAATTTCCATTACCATCTAGGGCTACATTTTGAGTACTTTGAGTATAGGTTTGAAGCTCATTATTTCCCCATCCGTTTTGTCCGGTACCTAAATCATATGTCCATTTCGTAGCATCAGGTGAGTTACTTGCAGCACCTTCAAACTCATCACTCCATACTAACTCAAAATTTCTTTCAGGTAATTCTTGTACAGCTTCCTTTTCACAACCTGCTATCATTATAGCAACTGCGCTTATTAATATTATCTTATTCAAATGAATCATAGATCTAAATATTTAATAGTTTTATAACTAATTTTTTTATCGGTAGAAATAAATATTGTCAAGAATAAAATTAGGTCCGCCTGTCACAATGATTGCTCCTAAATTACCTTTCTGATTGAGAATATTTCCTGTTAGAGGAATATCAAATGATTTCCAAACTCCAGTTTGAAATCCAGTTAAATTAACTCTCAAATCTCTGTCATCACCAAGCGGATTACCGGTATTGACATCCGTCTCAATAATTTTATTAGCACCTATATCTCTAACTTGAATACCAATCGTTGTGTTTGCATTTTCTACATATACATCAATGTGTAAAAAACCTAGAGGTGTTCCATTGATTGGTTCTTCAACAAACATTATTCCTGTATAATTATTGGTGCTGTATTGTAATACTTCGCCTGATCCAGTATTTAATATTTCTGTAACTGTTGTAGATCCACCAAATCCTGGAGTGAAATTACTTGTAGTTGCATCAACATATGCATCACTAAATATTGATTTTACGTCTACTTGAGGGCGAGTTGGAACAGGTGCACCTGGTAGGTCTCCTTTAGAAATGATTTTTAAAGTTCCAATTGCTGGCGTACCTTTTACACTTGCTGTAATTTCTGCGCTTCCTTGTTTTAGAACACTAACAACTCCTTCATCATTCACTGTAGCAATCGATGTGTCAGAACTGAAAAAATCACAATATGCAGTAGTTGAATTCACCTGCACATCTTGACCATTTACTAGGTTAAATACATGGTTGATGCCAGTTACATTTACAGAAGCACCAACAAAAGTATTTACGGTGCTTAATACGCCTCCCATAATTTTAGAAGTAGGCTTCCCTACATTACCTAGTTTTTCAAATTTTATTTCATCAAACCAAAGTGCATAACCTGATCCATTTGTTGCTTGGGTTCCTGCTGCAAACCAAAATACTCCACGTTCACTTAAAAGTATTGATGGATCTGGAATAGGTATAATTACTTTTGTCCAGCTTGTGCCAACATTCACATTTTGAATCGAAACTCTGTTCTTGTCACCTAGGTAATCAATGCCAAATCCGACATCTCCAAGTAATGTGCCTGTCGATGCTTTTACATAAAAAGTTAATGCATCAAATTCTGTAAGATTTCGTCCTACACCATCAACTCTAAAGATAGCACCAGCATAAGTTCCAGAAGGGTCAGTTTCATTGGGCACATCAATTCTTATTGATGAATTACTTTGATAACCTTCTGTCATATCTACTGAAAATACATCTGGTTTAGCATCACCAAATGGTAAATAAAAATCAGAACCTAATCCGATAAAATTATCTGTAAACACTTCAGCAACTTTCGGGAAAGTAGGCAACACTGCTTCATCACTAACTTCTCTTGTGCATCCCATAGGAGCAGTAATGAGAGCTGATGCAAGACAGATTAATATCGTTTTTTTACTTAAAATATTCATCTTATTTATTTTTAATCTTAATGAATCTTATTAATTATTAATATTGATTTGTACATATGTACGGAACTCCCATTCATTGCCATTCGGGAACCCAATTGCATTAGGGTCTGGTACAAATTGTCCGAGATTGTTCATCGTCATTACTGGTGAATATCTGTTAGAGTATTTGTCTAACGTACGATAAGTTGTTCTTAATCCGATTTTTGTACCTGGTAATAAGAACCAATCTGGTTTGCCAATTTCCATTGACCAATCGCCGATTAACTGTAATGGGAAAGTTAAGTTGAAATCTCGGTGATAGTCAAAGGGACCCCAATCATCAACTTTAACGATTGTTGCTAATTTCATCTTTTTATAAATTGTTCGGATGTCTATTCCATAGCGATTGATTGTACGTGTATCACTACCGTTTGCTTGCGCATTACCAAAGTATGCGTTTGCAATTATTCCGAAATCAGGATTTATTTTTGAAACCAATCTAATGTTTGTTTCCCAAAGATCTTGAGCTGGTGCTGAACCCGGGAATACAAATGTTGTACGACCATTGCTCAATATACCAATTGCTGCATCTTGAACTGTCGGTAAATGACGATATACAAATCCTGTGCTCATCGCAAACTTCGCATCTTCCATTCTGTCATTATCCCATTCATACATCCATGTTGCTGGGGTAGGGTCGTAGGTTAATAAAATTTCTCCTGCTACTGTCTCACGATTTCCTCTTACTGAGAATGGGTCATCTAAAATATTTCTTGGTCTTGCAGGGGCAGCAAACTCAGGACCTATAGGGCCTGCCAAAGGTTTTTGGTATAAGAAGTTGGGTGCAATTTGTAACTTACCAATGTTATAAGTGAAACCTGTTAAAGCATTGTACATATTACCACTACCAATGTCTTTTAATACCCAACCAGTAAAGGTCTTTGTTTGATCAACACCACCATTAGCAACTAAGCCCATGTATGATGCAAGTCCGTACCAACGTATTGGTCCAGTAGAATAAGTGATCTTTGCTTTACCACCAAAATTATCTGAACTTTTAATTTTATCTATGTAAACTACATTGTCTTGCTCGATCTCAAACGTTCTACCATTTAATGGTTGTCCGGCCCAAATACCACCTACATCAAAAGTTACTTTCTCCATTTTCTTGCCAATAGCAAAAGTTAATCTTCTTGTTTTTGGTACTGGTACAGCAAATGAACTTTGCAAGTTTGTACGTTGTACTAAGTCTTCATGAAAAATACCTGTCATGTCTAAACCTGCAAATTTTCTGCTATACTTCAAGAGTACAGCAGGGTTGGCTCCCCACCATAATTCAGGGCCATAAGCAACTTTTAATCCTTTTAATGTTTTCTTACCTTCGAATTCAAATCCGAAAGGTGCATTACCGTTATACAAGTCGATATTCGGACCGTAATTCGCTTCAGGGTATAATCCGAAGAAATCACCTTCATAACCCCAATGATAATGGCCTGTTCTATAAAAGCCAGTAAGTTTAAAGTCTTTGGCATCCCAACTATAATCAGCTTTATATAATTGAATTCTGTTGTTAGAATTCATTTGAACCGGACCTGTTGGTGTTGAAACAGTCACTGGTCTTCCTCTATTTTCATAAAAAACTTCATCGATCGGATTAGTAGCAACATTGCCTAATACGTTAAACTGAACATTTGCTTTCATATTAGGAGCAGGTCTTGCAGTGACACCAATATTAAAAGATTCCATATGATCAAAACCTTGAGCACTAGGGTATGATGTACTATTCGGACTTGCGTTACTTGGTGTAGTTATTAAGCTTCCACCTGTATAGTAAGTATTAAAGTTTGCTTGTAAATTACTTAAGTATAATTTGCCTCTATCTTTTGCTGCTAAAGCTGCTTTGTCGCCTCTAGCTTTCAATGCCGCTTCGGCTATAGATATATTATTAAATGCGGATGTTAGGTTGTTTGAAGATTCTGTATAAGGATTGAATTTATGTACTGATTGTAAAGCATAATAGGCAGCTCTAGGGTATAAGTCATAAATTCCGCGCTCATTGGTTTGACCTTTAGCACAAATACCAAACCATTCTTCATTCATGTTATTCTCACCAAGAATAAAATCGTTGCTATAACCTCCGTTTGACCAAGATGCAGTAGCATCATGTTCATCTAAATTTAATGTTTGTCCGGTTTTCCACCATCCATCACTAAATTGAAAAGTAAAACCACCTAAGCTATTATTGTTCTTACCAAGTCCTTCAGCATTATTATAAATTTCTTTCCAATTACTTATTAATACTTTTGCTTGATATTCTTGGTCTTCTTGATTAGCGATAGTATTATAAGCATCAGAACCGAACTCAGTTAGAATAACTGGCATGTTTAATTCTTTTCTAACACGATCATATAAATCTGTAAAAGTTAAGCCTCGGTAAACATTAATACCTAGGATGTCAACGTTTTTGCACTCCTTTGCTATAATTTCAGAAAACAATAAATCGCCATTACAAATTGCAATTGGGTGATTCTTGTCAATTTGCTTTAATTCAATCGCAGCATCGTTAAAAAGCTTATATAAATGATAAGCAGCTTTTGTAGAATTACGATCTGCAAAAGGAACGTCTTCAGTTTCTGCACCTTTCCAGAAAAGCCCGTAATTATTCTCGTTTCCAAGTAAAAAGAGTAGAACTCCCGGGGTTTCTTTATATTCAGCCACCATTGCTTTCGTTTCAGCAAGAATTATCTCTCTTACTGCAGGGTTTGAGTAATCTGTATTAGGCTCCCAATTACCATTAATTGTTAAGCCATAACGACCAAATGCGTGATTTAACATGGTATAAATGCCATGTTTCTCATAAATGTACTGCACCCATCTTGCAGGTACACCCGTATATTGCCTAATCACGTTTACCCCCATGTTTTTAAGTAAGGGCATTTCATTGTCTAAGGCAGCCATGATTACATCATCAGATTGCTTCCACAAACTGTAGTTGTAATTAGTACCAATCGGAAAATAATCCCAGTTCATTCCGTTGATGAACATCTCTTTTCCATTAACTGAAAGTTTAAATCCATTGCCTGAATTAATCACAGACACTTCATTTTTTTGTGCATGTGTAATTACTGGAATTAGTAACAAAATCAGGGGAATTAGGAATTTCTTTATTATGTATTTATTGCGCATAAAATTTATTTTTTAATGAATTAAATGTCTTTACAAAAAAATTTCTCTATTAAAATTTAAGAGGATTTACTTAATTAAATGAACGGGTAAGCTAATTTTATATAATGGTAAAAATTACCATAAGTTTATGAAAATATGAATTTTTTGGAATAAGTGCCAAAAAAAATCAAGAAAAGTTAAATTCTATTAGATTTTTAATGAAGGTAATTATGAAAGCTTCAATCATAAGATAATTAGCAACAAACAGTCTTTAATAGTTTTTTACAACTATTTTAATTCAGATATACTAGGCAAAGCTTTTAAATTAAAGTCAAATAGGGCTTGATTTTCCCATGTTGAGGCGGTAGTAGATTGCTTACCTTTCCATGCAATCAATTCTGCACCCCAATAGCACAAGCCAACTCCGTTTGGGGTGTCTTTTACTACATTTTTTATGTCACGTATGAATTTCATCTGTCCCTCAATACTAGCAGGGTAGTCAGGTAATATAAGTTGTTCGTTAGTACCCACTATATTGTTTGTCCAATCATTCCATTCTAAAGTAAATGGATAAGCGGTTTCAGCAATAAGTATTTCCTTATTATATGTTTCACTCAATTCTTGAATTTTTTTCTTAAGATCTATTATTGATTTCCCATGCCATATTGGATAATATGATAAACCGATAATATCATAATCCACAGTTGAAATCTGATCGAAGAACCAGTTAGAATTTTCAATTCCGGCAAAATGTAAAATTATTTTGCATTGAGTCGAATTTTGTCTTACTGCTAAGCAACCGATTTTGATTAGTTCAATAAAATTATTTTTATTAGTAATAATATTTCCTATTGGATGTAGAAATCCAGAGTTTATCTCATTTCCAATTTGAATAAAATCAGGATTAATTTCTTGCACAACTTTTTTGGTATGTTCATATACACTGTCTTTGGTTGATTCGAAACTTAATCCTTGCCATTTTAATGGAGTCTCTTGATTTTCTGGATCGGCCCAAGTATCTGAATAATGAAGTGTCAGCCAAATTTTAAAGCCCTGTAATTTCAATATTTGAGAAAATTGTTTTACTTCGGTTATACTCGAATGTTGACTTGTTGGGTTAACCCAAATTCTTAATCTGATTGTATTGATTCCGTTATCTTTTAATATATCAAGAAAATCTTTTTGTTTGCCATCTATGTCTTTAAATACCGGATTAGAAATAGATATTTCAGGGTACTGAGAAATATCTACAGCTGAAACAAAATCATTTTTCACAATAATATTTTTTTCATCTTTTTTACAAGAGAAAATTAAAATTACGTTTAGAATAAATATTATTTTTATAATTCTCATACAAAATATCAAAATTAGACATTCTTAATTTATCGTATTCGATCATTTATAATGGGTTATTATTATTGTCCATCAAGGTTTACAACTTTTTTTGCGCTTCTTTTTTTCCCATCTATAATAGTTACAGAACAAGGCTCAGTTTGTTCAAATCTTTTTTTGATAAATTCTCCTTTTTGATTGTAAACATAAGTTGTGACATTACACAAAGTCCCATCTTCAGAACAATAAGTTTCTTGATGAATTTGTCCGCTTGGTTGATGATACGAAACACTATAATACATTTTGTTAGGTAACTGTATTTCATAGTGAGTTTTTTGTTTAAATGCATTGTAGCGTTCTGTGTATAAATACTCTGGGCACCAATTGGTGAATTTTCTATATTCTCTGATATCACCATCATCAAACCTTGCGATGTATTCATTATATAGATCAATGAATTGATTATAGAAATACTCGCCTTTAGGTAATGAGCAACTATCAGGCGGTAGGTTAGTAATGTGAACACAATCAGTGCTTGTATTTATTTTCGCTACATATTTATCAAAGTAATAGTACAAATAGCCATCAGATTTGATAAAATATTTTTTTCCTTCAATAGAAATAAGCGTATCGGTACTTCTTTTGATTTTCAAATTGATCATTTGAGAGATTTGTCCG
>JACCDI010165907.1_pt1 | contig 18868 bp, 17 predicted proteins | sample 7442791 | NCBI WGS metagenome assembly JACCDI01 (sample SAMN15323434, study PRJNA562643) | freshwater metagenome | isolation source: river surface water | place: USA:Blue River Watershed | collected 2017-08-15
GATCGCCCCGCATATCGTGCGTGATGCCTTCACCCAGCGCCACGATGTTTCCCACAATCTCATGGCCTAGCAGCCCAGGACAGGGGCTAGGGCGATGGCCTTGGTAAGAGTGAATGTCCGAACGGCAAATGGTGGACATGCTGACCTTGACCAAGGCTTCATCAGCCCGTGGCTCACGAATGGGAAAGTCTTGCACCTGAAACGGTGCATTGGGTTCTGTGTAAACAGCAATGCGCCCGGATGCTGGCAAAGTCATGAGGCAGCCTGTACGCCGTTAATGGCAAAGTCAAAAATGTAATGACTCTTCAAGGTGCTTTCGGCTGCACGCTTGGCATAGCTTGCATTTAAGGGGCGGTTCAAGATGAACGGAACTCGTGCTTCAGCGACGGCACCGTGGCTGCGCAATCTGGCATCTGTCAGGTTGGACAAATCGTGCTCGGAAGCGCTGGCGCCAATCACGGTGCCTGCATCGCCAATGACTGCTACGTCACCTTCGCGATCTGCTGGCAGTTCAAACTGTTGGCAAACCTCCGCTTTGGTCAATGCCAATTCAACGCCTTCAATACTTTTGACTTTCTCGATGATGGTACTGGTGGACAGTTGAGGATCACGAATCCAAATTCGCACAAATCCGCCCAAAGCGCCGTGGTGTCGCACAAACGCATCGGTGATGGGGCAAATCACTTTGGTCGATCCTGTGCCAAATGCTTGGTCCAAGATGTCTTGCAGGTAAATCACTTTTGGTGTGCCATCGGCTTGCGACTTGTCGTTCATGCCGTGGTCAGCGGTCAGTGCCACCACAGCACCCAATGCAGCCAGGCGTCCAAAGGCATCGTCTAAACGTTTATAGAATGTATTGGCTACTTCATCACCGGGTGCGTATTTGTGTTGAATGTAGTCGGTCAATGACAAGAACAAGAGTTGCGGTCTGTCGCGCTTCAGCAGCTTGATGCCCGCCTCAAGGACGAACAAAGACAAATCCATGGAGTACATGTCGGGTTGGGGCATGCCCACCAACTCGAGCACATTTTCGATGCCGTTTTCTGCAAGCGTGCACTGGCTGGCAAATTCAGATGAAAAGCTCACATTGCCTTGGGTCAGGTCTAGGCCTTTGCCCAGTTGTTTGCGCAGCTTGTCTTTGGCGGTGATGGAGACAACCTTAGCGCCTGCATTGGCAAAGGTGGCCAAAATGGTGGGGCTGCGAAGCAACTCAGGGCCCGTCATGACAACGGCTTCGCCTTGCTCATTCAAATAGTAATTGCCTGAAATGCCATGCACAGAGGCGGGTGCGCCTGTGATGAGCGACATGTTGTTGGGGCAGGTAAAGCTAGGCACCGTGCCGTTGGCAATACCCGCGAAGCCCTCATTCATGAATTTTTCAATGTTGGGAATGATGCCGTCTTTGATGCCGCGCTCAATGTATGCGGGGTCGCCACCATCGATGCAAACCACCACAACAGGTTGTTGTGGCCATTGGTAATTGACGCCGTTTAGTTCAAGAGTCTTCATGGTGTAAAAGTAAAAATTAAATGCTCCAGCGACGAACGCGAGCGGAGACAACATCAATCAAAGTGACGGATGCAATGATGATTAACAAAATAGCGCAGGTCTCGGCATAGTCAAAACCACGAATGGATTCGTGAAGGACAACACCAATGCCACCGGCGCCCACCATGCCTACAACGGAGGCCGAGCAAACGTTGGATTCAAATCGGTACAAAGAATACGAAATCCAAAATGGCAACACTTGTGGAATGACGCCATACAAAATTTCTTCAAGTGAATTGGCACCCGTCGCGCGGACACCTTCAACAGGGCGAGGATCAATGGCCTCGACGGCTTCTGCAAACAGCTTAGCCAGTACGCCAGTGGTGTGAATCCAAAGCGCCATCACACCCGCAAATGGCCCCAAGCCAACAGCCACAATGAACAACATGGCAAAGACCATTTCATTGATGGCTCGAAACGCGTCCATCAAGCGGCGCATAGGTTGGTAGACCCAAGCCGGCGTGATGTTTTCAGAACACAACAAACCAAACGGAACAGCGCAAACCACGGCCATCACGGTGCCCCAAATGGCAATGTGGATGGTGATGATCATCTCGTTGAGATAGATGCGCCAGTCGTGAAAATTAGGGGGGAAGAACTCTTTGCTGAAGACAGCCATATTGGCTGAATCAGCAATCAGAGCCATGGGGCGCATGTCTGCACCTTGCCATGACCAAATGAGCAGCATCAGGAAAAGGCCCCATGACAATTGAGTTCCCAGGCTGGTGGCTGGGGGCGCAAGGGGAATGTCTTTGATGGTGGGTTTTTGAATCATGACAAGTGCATACCTGCGTCAGTCGTTACGTGCGCAATTTATTTTGCTTTGGCCAATGCGGACAATTTGGCGTCGATTTCAGCAAGCTTGGCTTGCTTCTCTGCAGCCGACATGTTGGCATCAGATTCAAATTTCAGACGATCTTTGAACAACTCGAGTTGGCGAATAGGGGTCAACTGCGCATCGGTCGATGCTTTGAAACCAGCCAAGCGGTACATGTTCTTCAGAATTTCTTTTTCGCGTTCGTTCTTGCCATAGCCTGTGACGAAGTCTTGAACCTTTTTCTTCACATCAGAAGGCAAATCTTTGCGCCAGACCAAGGGATCGCGAGGGATGAGAGGCGATGTCCAGAGAATGCGAATTTGCTCGAGTTTTTCAGGTGACTTTTCCTTCATTTTCTCGGTCATTTCGCTGTTGCTGGTGGCCACATCCACTTGCTTGTTCAATACGGCCAAGAAGTTACCTTCGTGGTTAGACGAACGCATCACTTTGAAATGTGTCTTGGGATCAAGCTTGTTCAAAGAAAAAACATAATAAGTGGGCACCAAGGTACCAGAGGTAGAAGAGGGGTCACCAATACCGAAGGTGTACTCTTTGCCATTCTTCAGCACTTGATCCAAAGTTTTGATGGGTGAATCTTTGTGGGTAATTAGGTAAGAGTAGTAACCAGGTGTGCCGTCCAAGTCGATGAATTGCGCAAACACTTCACCTTGTGCACGGTCTACAGAGTCAATGGCGGCCTTGTTGCCGTACCAAGCCAGTTGAACTTTGTTGAAACGCTGCGCTTCAATCACACCAGCGTAGTCAGTGGCATAAAAGCCATTGATTTTGATGCCTGTGGCTTTGGTCATGTCTTCTAAGAAGGGCTCCCACATTTGCTTCATGGCGCCTGCTTTTTCAGTGGCAATGATGCCAAAGTTTAGTTCTTTAACGTCGTTGGCACTTGCAACTGTGGCTGCAGTAATGGCCACTGCTGTAAGCATCGTTTTCAGTTTTTTCAACATGTGAATTCCTTTGAAAGGTTGAGAAGAGGAAGATTAAATGGGTGCGGCATTGCCCAGGGTTGCCGCGAAGTCTGGGCTGGGAGAATCGGAAGTGTTCGGTTTAAAAAGCTCATGAACACTGCTGCCATACAACTTGGCCAGCAATTCAGGTGTGAGCGCAGAAGAGGGACCGTCGTAAACCACACGACCTGCATTGAGTGCAATGGTTCTGGGGCAATAACGAGTGGCAAATTCCACTTGATGCAAGGAGACCAGTACGGTGCATTTGTGCGTTTGATTCATCTCTTGTAGTAAGTTCATCACTTTGCGTGAAGACTCGGGGTCGAGGGAGGCAATGGGCTCGTCCGCCAAAATAATCTTGGCTTTTTGTACCAAGCATCGTGCCAATGCGGCGCGTTGTTGTTGGCCGCCAGAGAGTGTGGAGGCGCGCTGCCATGCTGTTTGCTCTATGCCCACAGAGGCCAGAGCTTCTAGGGCATCTTGTCGCTGTGCCTTTGTAAACCGCATGAACAGACTGCGCCACCAGGGTGTGGCGTACAACTGTCCAATCAAGACATTGGTAATGACGGGCAGTCGATTGACCAAATTGAATTGTTGAAACACAAAGCCAATGCAGCTGCGAATGTGCCTGAAGGAGGGCGTTAATTTTCCGTTGGCTTGGACCATTTGTCCAAGTACATCGATCTCGCCACTGGTGGAAGTGACAAAGCCAGGCAAGTGTCTTAACAAAGTAGATTTACCAGAACCAGAAGCTCCCAACAAGGCCACCATCTCGCCGTCGGCAATTTTGATAGACACTTTGTCCAATGCCAAACAGTTGGCAAAAGACTTCGTCAGTTCGCGGGTTTCTACAGCGTAGGCCATGGTTCTCGATTCAGTGTCATTGAATTGCAATGAAGCGAGCTTAGAATTTGTTTGTGTCAAATTGTTGACAATCTACGATTCAATTCAAATTTTCTGAATCCCTCTACCCATATGACAATCGCATGACATACGCCGAAACATTGGGGCTGCTTAAAAATAATTCTCTGCCCTCATTGGTACAAGAAGAGCTTGAAGCCATGCTGCGTAAAGGCGCTTTTACGCCTGGCGAGGCTTTGCGTGAAGCCACACTGGCCCATCAATTGGGTGTGTCGCGCGGACCCATTCGGGAAGCCTTTCGGTCCTTGGAAGAAAAAGGGCTGGTCAAGGTTGAAAAGAACCGTGGCGTTTTTGTGCGCGTCATCTCCATCCAAGAAGCCGATGCAATCTTTGAAGTTCGAACCGTATTAGAGAACCTCATTGTTTCGCGTTTGTGTCAATCGCCAGAGTCATTGCTTGACTCTGATTTGCCGGCTCTGCTGATCAAGTCAAAAAAACTAGCTGCTAAGGGTGATGTTGCAGCTTGTCATGCACTCAACATAGAGTTTCATGATCGTCTGGCAGAACTGGCAGGCAATGTGACCCTTCTCAATACCTATCGAAAACTGGTCAATGAACTTGCATTGTTCAGGCACGAAGCCCATGCCAGTCAACCCGATGCGTCTAGCTTGTTGCAGTCTGCCGCAGATCATCAAGCATTGTTTGATGCCATCACCCAGTCCAACAAACGACAAGCCTTGGCAATTTTGAAGCGACATGTCGATGAAAGTCGCAAGCGTTTAAAGAAACTCCTCACCCTCACTCCCAAAGACGAACTATGAATTTCCACACAGAAGCCCTGCGAATTGGCGGTCAAAGGATCAGCAAAGATCGCGTGATTCAGGTCATGAATCCCTTCACAGACGAAGTGGTGGGAACGGTTCCCAAAGCCGATGTCAGTGATGTTCGCCATGCGTTTGAATTGGCAAAGGCTTATCGCCCACGCTTGAGTCGTTATGAGCGGTCCAATATTTTGATGAAAGCCGCAGAAATCGTGGTGTCGCAATCGGAGCACATCAGCGATTTGATTACCTTAGAGTCAGGCCTTTGTAAAAAAGACAGCTTGTACGAAGCAGGGCGAGTGCGCGATGTTCTGATTTTTGGTGCCAATGCAGCTTTGCAAGACGACGGACAAATCTTTTCATGTGACATTACGCCCCATGGACGTCAGCGCCGTGTGTACACCCAGCGCGACCCTCTGCTGGGCGTGATCAGTGCCATTACCCCCTTCAACCACCCTATGAATCAGGTGGCCCACAAGGTGGTGCCCTCAATTGCCACCAACAATCGCATGGTGCTCAAGCCTTCCGAAAAGGTGCCATTGTCTGCACTCTTGTTTGCAGATATTTTGTACGAAGCAGGTTTACCGCCCGAAATGTTTCAGGTGATTACCGGCGATCCACGAGAAATTGCCGATGAACTGTTGACCAATGCCAACATTGAGTTGGTCACTTTCACGGGTGGCGTTGCCATTGGCAAACACATTGCCAAAACTGTGGGTTATCGCCGCATGGTCTTGGAGTTGGGGGGCAACGATCCCATCATTGTGATGGCAGATGCCGACCTAGAAGAGGCGGCCACCTTGGCGGTCTCTGGTTCGTACAAAAATTCTGGTCAAAGGTGTACAGCTATCAAGCGCATGTTTGTTCAGTCTTCTGTGGCTGAGGAATTTGTACAAAAGGTTGTCGACAAAACCCGTCAATGGCAGTTTGGCAACCCCTCAGACCCTAAAACAGACATGGGCACCGTGATTGATCAAGAGGCGGCCATGTTGTTTGAAGCCAGGGTGAATGACGCCATTGCCCAAGGCGCTCAATTGTTGGTGGGTCACCAACGGCAGGGCGCTTTGTATGCGCCTACGGTGTTGGACCATGTCACCACCGACATGACGCTGGTGCGCGAAGAAACCTTTGGCCCTGTCTCCCCCATCATTCGATTCAGTGACATCGAGGACGTCATTCAAAAGGTCAATGGCACCGCCTATGGCTTGTCTTCTTCAGTTTGTACCAACCGATTGGATATCATTACCAAATTGGTCAACGAATTGAACGTTGGCAGTGTGAATGTGCGAGAAGTCCCTGGCTATCGTTTGGAGTTGACACCTTTTGGCGGCATCAAAGACTCGGGCCTGGGTTACAAAGAAGGGGTTCTTGAAGCCATGAAAAGCTTTACCAATGTGAAAACTTACTCATTGCCCTGGCCCGCCTAATGTCTGGCGGTCTTGTTGCACTGGTTTTATTGTCGGCATTGATGCATGCCGGCTGGAACTTCTTGGTGAAGCGAGGGGATGACAGTCATTTGGACACAGCCCTAATTGCCTTAGGAAGCAGTTTGATTGCGGCAGTGTTATTGCCCTTTGTGCCAGCTTTAAATCCAGCTTGCTATCCCTTGCTCATCCTCTCCATCGTTGTTCATGTTGCCTACTATTTGACCTTGGCCTCTGCCTACCAGCACGCTGACCTGTCATTGGCCTATCCTCTCATGCGCGGCATCGCGCCTGTGATGTTGGCATGCTTTGCGGTGATGACAGGAGAAGTGTTGACTGCCATGCAGGCACTTGGCATTGCGTTGATTGCCTCAGGCATCGTGATGCCAGCATGGGTTGGCAAGCCTTGGAAAAATAGAAAAGGGGTTTTATTTGCCATTCTGAATGCCGCCATCATTGCGACATACACCTTGCTCGATGGCATGGGTGTGCGACTTGCAAACCAGGCGGTGTCTTATATTCTTTGGCTGTTCTTTTTCAATTCTTGGGCTATTTTGAGCATCTTGATTTGGCAACGAGGGTTCTCGGAAATTGTGTCGCAGTCACGTATCAGATGGCGTACAACATGGATGGGTGCCGGCATGAGTATGGGGTCGTATGGCATTGTTTTATGGGCCATGACCCAAACGACCATCCCTGCCGTAGCTGCGCTGCGCGAAGTGTCAGTGATCTTTGCAGCGCTGCTAGGCGCGTGGTTCTTAAAAGAATCGATGGGGCGCTGGCGTATTGTGGGGGCCAGCTTGGTGGGTTTAGGTGCTGCAGTGATTCGATTTAGTTAAGCACCCACTCAGTTCATTCAGGTCACTTTTTTTGAAGTGATTTAATTTCAGATTTGATTTTCTTCATTTTTTCTTTAAGGCGCTTCAAAGCAACTTTCTTAGTTAGCTTTGACGAATTTTTTCTGCGGGGCCAGCAAGGTGCCTCTGCATTTTGTACTGCCACACCAGCAAGGGTATTGCGCGATCAGTTTCTTGGTGATGGGTTCATCAATGATGAGGCCATAGTCGTAATTGAGCTCTGTCCCTGCGGGAATGTCTTTTTTAGCCTTGATAAAGACCCGATCCTCGATCACTTCGGGTTTGCAATTGGGTGTGCAGCAGTGATTGATCCACCTGGATGAATTGCAGCCATGCAAAGCATCAATCACCTTGTCGTCGTCGACTTGGAAGTAAAAGGTGTGATTGGGATCGTTGGGATCGTGGGGGTGACGATCTTCTGCTTCTTGGGCCGTGATCATTTCGCCCTTGTATTCAATCAGAGTTTCGCCTTTGGCAATATCGCTGCTTGCAAAGACACCTTTGCCATGAACGCCTGATTTCTTCACTTGAATTTTTCGATGTAAAGTTTTGAGTGGCGTATCGATTGTTTTGATTTGAGTCATGAATTCATCTTGCCAGAAATCAACTAAAAACTAACAGCGTCGTCTTTTGTCGTTATAAAAATAAGCACTCATGTCATAAATATTTCATTCATTTGCAACATGCTTGAAATGCATGTTCGAGATCATTGTCTTCCAAGTCAAACACAACTTGGAGAGACAGATGAAAGAGCTACCCAACCCCACTTTCCCAATTTCTCAAATCTCATTGCCACGGGGGTTACTTCATCCAAGCCCTCAAGATCAAGGTCACGCCAACAGCACTGCTCTTTCGAAACCTGCCATCGAAGTTAGTTGGGCGCAGCACCAAGACGAAGTAAGAGAAGCGCAGCGACTTCGTTACCAGGTCTTCGCTGAAGAAATGGGTGCCAGACTGCCAGCCACAGTGGCAGGTCACGACATTGATTTGTTTGACGATTATTGCGAACACCTCTTGGTGAGAGATGGCAACACAGGCGCTGTGATTGGGACTTACCGTGTTCTCACGCCTGCTCAGGCCAAACGAGCAGGCGGCACCTATACCGACACTGAGTTTGACTTAACCCGCCTCCGCCACGTCAGGGAGCGTATGGTGGAATTGGGAAGAAGCTGTGTTCACGCAGACTACCGACATGGTGGTGTGATTTTGAGCCTCTGGGGTGCATTGTTTGAATTCATGTCTCGCAACCAACTCGACACCATGATTGGTTGCGCCAGTATTCCAATGCTTCACAACGGCATGATCAGCGGCGACCTAGCGGCCAGCATCTGGCACCAATTGAAACAAGAAGCACTAGCTTCGGTAGAGTTTCATGTTCGCCCCCGCTTGCCTTTGCCGATCGAAGAGTTAAATTCACAACTCAACGTAGAACCCCCAGCACTGATCAAGGGTTATATCCGTTTGGGTGCCAAGGTGTTGGGGGCCCCCGCTTGGGACCCCGACTTCAATACAGCGGACTTGCCCATGATGATGCGAGTCAACGATATGCCGCGTCGTTATCGCAAACACTTTGAGGGGGTGTGATGCGCTACGCTAAATACAACGCGGGTGACAATGAAATTGTGCAATCCAACGTGTGGGTGACTCAATCCAAAACGCACTTTCGTTCGATTTTCATTTCTGACTTGCACCTGGGTACACCCGGCTGCCAATCTGAAGCGCTCTTGGTCTTTTTGAAAAACTACACCTGCGACAACTTGTATCTGGTGGGTGACATCGTGGATGGCTGGCAATTACGCCGCAAATGGTATTGGCCACAAAGCCACAACGATGTGATTCAAAAATTGCTTCGCAAAGCTCGAAAAGGCTGCAAGGTTGTTTTTATTCCTGGCAATCATGACGAGTTTGGCCGCCAATACCTAGACCATTCCTTTGGTGGCATAGAAGTGAGAGATGAGGCCGTCCACGTGACCGCAGATGGCAAGAAACTCTGGGTCATTCACGGCGACTATTTTGATGGCGTGATTCAATGCGCCAAATGGCTTGCTTATGTGGGCGACAGTTTGTATGAGTTCACTTTAAAACTCAATCGTTATCTGAATCAGTTGCGAGCTCGTTTAGGCATGCCCTATTGGTCCTTGTCTGCGTACCTCAAACTCAAAGTGAAGAAGGCCGTGAACTTCATTTCTGACTTTGAAGTGGCCGTGGCCAACGAGGCGCGCAAGTTGGGTTACCAAGGTGTGGTCTGTGGCCATATTCACCACGCGGAAATTCGTGACATCGATGGCATTTTGTATTGCAACGATGGTGATTGGGTGGAAAGCTGCAGCGCTTTGGTAGAGCATGCCGATGGTCGTTTGGAAATTTTGAAATTCAATGTCCATGGAATTTCAAAAAACTCTGAAGCTGTTCAGGCTGATTCAGAGATCAAGGCTGGTAAATCAGAGCAGTGGGTGGCCGCATGAAACTCTTACTCATTACCGATGCATGGATGCCGCAGGTTAATGGGGTGGTAACCACCTTGGTTGAATTGGTGCGTGAGTTGTCGCAGCTGGGTCATCAGGTTACCGTGGTTCATCCGGGTCTGTTTCAGACCCGACCTTGTCCTGGCTACGCAGGCATTGATTTAGCCGTCAAACCCAAAAAAAAGTTGGCCGCTTTAATGGATGCCGAAAAATTCGATGCCGTTCATATTGCCACTGAAGGTCCTTTGGGTTGGGCTGCCAGAAGTTTGTGCTTGAAACGTCGATGGCCCTTCACGACCGCTTTTCATACTCGGTTTCCAGAAGTATTGAAAGCTGCCGCAGGCATTCCACTTTGGTTAGGCTATGCTTTGTTCAGGTATTTTCACAAGCCATCGGCAGGTGTGATGGTCCCCACACAAGGGGTGATGAACTTGTTGAAGGCAAGAGGCTTTGGCAATTTAAAACTTTGGACGCATGGTGTTGATACAGAGCTGTTTGAATTTGCTGATGAATGTCTTGCTTACCCAGACTTAGCGCATTTGCCCAAACCCATGAGCGTCTTTGTGGGGCGTGTCTCTTATGAAAAAAACATTGAGGCTTATTTGCAAATGCCTTTTCAAGGCAGCAAAGTGGTCTGTGGTGTAGGACCCTTAGAGGCAGATTTAAAGGCTCGGTATCCAGAGGTCACTTTTTTAGGCTTGTTGCCCAGGAAAGAATTGGCGCGTGTCTATGCCTCGGCCGATGTGTTTGTATTTCCTAGCCGCAACGAAACCTTTGGTTTGGTGATGCTAGAAGCCATGGCCTGCGGAACCCCAGTGGCAGCGTTTCCTGTCGATGGCCCTTATGAAGTTCTCACATCAAGCACTGGCAGGGTGGTGGGCGGTGTGTTGCACTCCGACTTGGCCGAGGCCACACGTCAAGCTTTGAGCGTTCCTCGAGAAACAGCCAGAGCCCGTGCTGATGACTTTAGCTGGACAAAGGCATCTCATTTATTTCTAAGTTATGTGCGCCAGATCACAGTCTAGTGATCAATGGTGAGTTAAGTTGAAGTCAAAAGTTCATGGCCTTGTCATCATTCTGACATCAAGTCTGGAAAGAATGACCCCAATCTGGTGCCTTCCATCAATAGAGGTGCCTGTAACAGATGACAAAGTGAGGTTTTCGTGCTGCGCTCGAATTCAAACGACATAAAACTTTCAGGCCAAACCAACGTTCAATTGTTGGACCGAGACGACAGTATTTTGGCCTTCAACGAGCGTGTTCTTGATTGGGCTAAACGACCTGAAGTGCCGCTGTTGGAGCGACTTCGATACCTTTGCATTGTGTCCTCCAACCTCGATGAGTTTTTTGAGGTACGCGCCGATTTGCACATGGCCGCCTTTAGAGCCGACGATGCCAAAGGCACCTACAGCCAAGAGACTTTTCTCAACTTGTACGAGCACGCACGCACGGTAGTGAATGAACAGTACCGTTTGTACAACGATGTCTTGTTGCCCAAGTTGCAAAAAGAGGGCATTCAAATTCTGTCGCATGGCGAGCGAACAGTAGCGCAGCGCAAGTGGGTGGCCGAGTATTTTCAAAGAGAAGTGAGACCCTTGTTGGTGCCTGTCGGTCTCGATCCAGCGCACCCATTCCCACAGGTTGCCAACAAATCATTGAACTTCATTGTGCAGTTGTCTGGCAAAGATGCCTTTGGCAAAACAAACGACATTGCCATTGTGAAAGTGCCACGCGTTTTGCCACGCGTCATTCCTTTGCCTTCCAAGGTGGCGGGTAAATCGATCTCGGTTGTTTTGCTCTCCAGTGTCATTCGCGCGCACTTGGCCGACTTGTTCCCTGGTCGTTCAGTGGTTCATTTCTCTCAATTCCGTGTGACACGCAATTCCGATTTGTCGGTTGATGAAGAAGATGTTGAAAATTTAAGAACAGCGCTTAGGCGTGGGCTTCAGCACCGACAGTACGGTCAGGCTCTGCGGCTTGAGGTGTCAGACAGTTGTGAAGTTCACTTATCCGATTTTTTGCTCAAACAATTTGACTTGCCTGAACGTGCTTTGTTCAAAGTGGCGGGTCCAGTTAATTTGGTTCGTCTGAGTCAATTGATTGACTTGGTAGACGAGCCTACCTTGTTGTTTTCGTCTTACCAGGCCTCCTACCCCAAGCAGTTGACCAAAGGTGCATCGGTGATGGCGCGTATGCGCCAAGGAGACATCCTGATCCATCAACCCTTTGAGAGTTTTGACGGCGTTTTGGCTTTTCTCAAAGAAGCGGTGGAAGATCCACAAGTTTTGGCCATCAAACAAACCATTTACCGCACTGGTAGTGATCCTGCCATGATGAATTTGCTGCGCGAAGCGGTCCGTCGCGGCAAAGAAGTAACAGCTGTTGTTGAGCTAAAGGCCCGATTTGACGAGGAAGCCAATATCAACTGGGCAGAGCAGTTGGAATCGGTCGGTGCACAAGTTGTCTATGGCGTTGTTGGGCTTAAAACGCATGCCAAGATGCTCTTGGTGACCAGAAGAGAGGGGCGAACTCTGAAGCGCTACGGTCACTTATCAACGGGCAATTACAACCCCCGTACCGCCAAGCTCTATACCGATTTAAGTTACCTGACGTGCGACACCGCCATGACGGGTGACATGGACCGCTTGTTTGTGCATTTGGCCAGTCCCTCTCGTTTGAGCAGAATGAGTAAGTTGCTCACTGCACCCTTCCATTTGCAACGCAAGCTGATTGAAAAAATCGACCAAGTGGGAGCCGCAGCGGCTAAGGGCTTGACCGCACGCGTTGTGGTGAAAATGAATTCTCTCACTGACCCGCAGTTGATTCACGCCTTAATCCGTGCTGGACAGCAAGGCGCGCAAATCGATTTAATTGTGCGGGGTGCCTGTATGTTGCCTGCAGGCCTTGCAGGTCAAACAGACAACATTCGCGTGCGTTCCATCATTGGGCGTTTCCTCGAGCATTCACGCGTCTTTTATTTTGAAGCAGGTGATGTGCAAGAGCTGTATCTATCCAGTGCCGACTGGATGAGCCGCAACATGACACGCCGCGTTGAGTTGGCTTGGCCCGTGGTCGATCCTGTTTTGCGCAGACGCATCATTGATGAATGTTTGCTGGCTTATCTTTACGACACCCGCAATGCTTGGACTTTAGAGGCTGATGGTCAATACCACCGCGTTGAGAAAAAAGGCCAAAAGGTGCAAAGTGCGCAGGCTTTGTTGATGACTCAATATGCAGGTCGCTCATAGATTTGGTACGGCATAGATCATGGATCTCATTTTTTGGCGACATGCAGAAGCCTTGGATGCCATTGACGGCCAAGAAGACTTGCTGCGCGAGTTGACGTCCAAGGGCGAAAAGCAAGCTGCCAAAATGGGTACTTGGTTAGATCGCCAATTGCCGGAAGGTGTGCGTGTGATGTGCAGCCCTGCAACGCGCGCTGAGCAAACAGCCCGTGCTTTAGGCCGTAAGTACAAATTGAAATCGGAATTGTTGCCTGATGCATCTGCCCTTGAATTGTTGGAAGCCGTGGGTTGGCCCACCTCCAAAATGTCGGTGGTGGTGGTGGGGCATCAACCCGTCATAGGTCATTGCATTGCGCACATGCTCGGTTTGCCGGCAGGTGAGTTGACCGTTCGAAAGGGTGCGCTGTGGTGGTTACGCAGTCGGGTTCGCGACGGTGTGCCGCAAACCGTGGTGGTCAGTGTTCAGACGCCAGAACTGATTTGAAACGAGAGCTGCCAATTGGATTTGGACCACGCGTCGCATTCCTCTTGGAGTAAATGCACAGACTGAGGCCAGCTTTGTGCCCATGAATCACTGCATTGCAACTTGAATTCGGTGCCATTGGCGGATCGACGCAAAGAAAGGCCTTCCAAATCTGGTTCACGACGCGCGTGGCACAGAATTGCGGCCAATCGAATGCTGATCAGCTGACAAACAAATTCTTCTTCACGCAACTCGGGTTCTAATTTTTTCAATTTACCCCGGTGACCCAAAATCAATTGACTGATTCGGTGCAATTCAGACATGGAGAAACCCGTTAAGTCGGCATTGTCCAAAATGTAAGCGCCGTGCTTGTGGAAATCACTGTGTGAAATGCGCGTGCCAATCTCCAGCAATTGCGCTGCCCAAGATAATTTGTGTTCCAGTTGAATGGTACGACTGGATTTTTTGGCGCCTGCACTTTGCATGCTTTGGAAAACCCACAAGGCCGTTCGGTTGACTCTGTCTGCTTGTGCCAAATCAACTGCAAATCGGCTGGCCAGAGCCGTCACCATGGTGCTTCTCAAATCGGTGTTGTCATCTTTGTCGATGCGACCCAAAAGGTCTTGCAACACACCTTGCCTCAATGCCCCTTGTGCAGCATGCATCTCCTCAATGCCCAGCAAATCAAACAGCGCATAAAGAATGGCCAGGCCACCACCAATCACGGGTTTTCGGTCGTCCTTCACGCCCTCCAATTTGAGCGCATCGACACTGCCGACCTTGATCAATTTTTCTTTGAGCCAGTCCAAACCTTCTCGGGTAATTTTTCCAATGGGCCAACCGGCTGAAGCCAGCGCATCGGCCACGGCACCTACGGTTCCGGATGAGCCATAGGCCGTTTCCCAGCCGTTTCTGGGGTACATGCTGAGCGCTTCGTCCAACACCGCTTTGGCCGCTACTTCTGCTTTGGCAAAAGCCGCCGTGGTGAACTGCCCGTTGGCAAAATACTTCATCGACCACTTCACGCTGCCCACCCTGTATGACTCTAGGGTGTTGGGTTTGTAAGCCCTTCCCAAAATCATTTCGGTGGACCGACCGCCAATGTCAATGACCAAGCGTTTTTCGTTGGACTGGGGCAGGCTGTGTGCCACCCCCAAATAGATGAGTCGAGCCTCTTCCCGGCCAGAGATCACCTCAATGGGAAAGCCCAAAATAGTGGTGGCTTGGATGAGGAAGACATCGCGGTTTTTGGCTTCTCGCAAAGTTTGAGTTGCCACAGCGCGCACAAACTCAGCCCCAAAACCAGAGAGCCTTTCTGCAAATCGAGCTAAACAATCCCAACCCCTCTGCATGGCTTCCTTTGAAAGCATGCGATCTGCATCGAGGCCATTGCCTTGCCGGACCGTTTCCTTGAGGTAATCGACACGGCGAATATGGCCGTCTTCATAGACGCCAATTTCAAGGCGAAAGCTGTTAGAGCCTAAATCGATAGCGGCGACAAGTTGTCCGTTTTGCATGAGGGGGTGACTGCGATGGAATTCTGAAGGTAATCCGGTATTCTGTGACTGTTTTTTGTCAATTTGATGACGCTAGCCAAAAATGTCCGGCTTGGTCAGGTTTGGAGGGGGCTGAAAAAGGGAAATAAAACAAGAATGAAGGCAATTTGACATGAATTTGTCACAATCGGTCACTAAAGTTGCCTTGTGACTGAAGCACTCTGAAGAGCTGAAGATGTCATTTAACTCTGAGTTTTAACCTCTGAATCAAGGATTCAACATGCTAAAGATCAAAAATTGGGTAGCCGCTTTGGGATTGTCTGCCATTGCCGTGTCTGCCTTTTCTGCTGAAATTACCGGCGCTGGCGCTACTTTCCCTTTCCCTATTTACGCCAAATGGGCAGAAGCCTACAAAGCTAAAACAGGTAGCAGCATGAACTACCAGTCCATTGGTTCTTCTGGTGGCATCAAGCAGATCAAGGCAAAGACAGTGGATTTCGGTGCCACCGACGCCCCTGTCAGCTTTGAAGATTTGGAAAAAGATGGCATGGTTCAATTTCCGGCCATCATTGGTGGTGTGGTGCCTGTTGCCAACATTGAAGGTGTCAAGCCCGGTCAAGTGAAATTGAGCGGTGAGTTGTTGGCCGACGTGTTTTCTGGTGTGATTGCCAAATGGAATGACAAGCGAATTGCGGACATGAACCCTGGCGTGGCTTTGCCTGATGCGGCCATTACCGTGGTGCACCGCGCTGACGGTTCCGGTACCACCGCTGTGTTCACAGATTACTTGGCCAAAGTTAACGCCAACTGGAAATCGACGGTGGGTGCTGGTGCTGCTGTGAAATGGCCAGCTGCTTCCTCCGTGGGTGGTAAGGGCAACGAAGGCGTGGCTGCAAACGTCAGCCGTATCAAGAACGCTATTGGCTATGTGGAGTACGCCTACGCCAAGAAAAACAACATGACACACATCAACCTGCGCAACCAAGCGGGTCAAGTGGTGGCACCTGATGACGAGACTTTTGCGGCTGCATCTGCCAGCACCGACTGGTCAAAAGTGCCAGGCATGGGCATCTATTTGACCAATGCCCCTGGTGCAAAGTCTTGGCCCATCACTGGTGCTTCTTTCATCTTGATGTACAAAGACCCTGCCAACAAAGCCAACTCGGCTGAAGTTCTGAAATTCTTTGACTTTGCATTCAAAGAAGGCAAGAAGATGGCTGCAGATTTGGAATATGTGCCAATGCCAGACGCCACAACGGATTACATTCGTAAAAACGTTTGGAACAAAATCAACGCTAAATAAAGTGCATCTTTCAATTTGCGCTTAAGTAGAAGCTAGCTATGAACAATGTAGACGACTTGATGACCTCGCACCGCCAGAGTGTTTTGCGCTGGCAGCGGTGGCAAGATTTTTTCTTTGAGAAAACCACCTTGGTTTTTGCCTTGTCCACCTTGGTGGCATTGACTGGCATCATCGTCTCGTTGTTCGTGAGCTCCATGCCGGTGTTGCAAACATTTGGCTTGAAGTTTTTTTACACCACCGAGTGGGACATCATCAATTCCCAGTTCGGTGGTTTGATTGCTATTTTTGGCACCGTCATGACGGCAACCATAGCCATTGTGATTGCCTTGCCACTGAGTTTTGGCATTGCGGTGTTTTTGACCGAAACCTGCCCTATGCAATTGCGTCGCCCACTGGGGACCGCCATTGAGCTGTTGGCAGCAGTACCCTCCATCATTTATGGCATGTTTGGTTTGTTTGTGTTTGCCCCATTGTTTGCGGAATATGTTCAGCCCGCTTTGGCATCCACAGTGGGTCAATTGCCCGTGGTTGGTATTTTGTTTACCGGCGCTTTTAACGGCATTGGCATTCTGGCAGCGGGCCTGATTTTGGCCATGATGATTTTGCCGTTCATCGCCTCCGTCATGCGTGACGTTTTTGAAATCGTGCCCCCCATTTTGAAAGAGTCAGCCTACGGTATTGGCTGTACCACATGGGAGGTGGTCACCAAAATTGTTTTGCCCTACACCAAGACGGGTGTGGTGGGTGGTGTGATGTTGGGTTTGGGACGTGCTTTGGGCGAGACCATGGCCGTTACTTTTGTCATTGGCAATGCCCACAAACTTTCTCCTTCTTTGTTCTCACCGGGCAACTCGATCGCCTCCACCTTGGCCAACGAATTTGGCGAGGCTGAACCAGGTTTGCACTATTCCTCCTTGTTTGCTTTGGCACTGGCCTTGTTTGTGATCACACTTGTGGTGCTGTCACTGGCCAAATGGATGCTGCTGCGCGCAGAAGCGAAGAAAGGTCTCAAGACATGAGCAATATGGACCCCAGCATTTACGCAAAACGAAAACGTGTCAACTTCATTGGCATGTTGCTCTCCATGACCGCCATGGCGGTGGGTCTGGGTTTTTTGATGTGGATCTTGAGCATCTTGTTGCTCAAAGGCTTCTCAGCTTTGCATCTTTCATTGTTTTTGGAAAGCACACCAGCCCCGGGTTCTGATGGCGGTGGCTTGGCCAACGCCATTGTGGGCAGTTTGATGATTGTGTTGTCTTGCGCATTGATCAGCACGCCCATTGGTGTGTTGGCGGGTGTGCATTTGTCTGAGTACGGTGACAGAAGCCGCTTGGCCTCCATTACCCGATTCGTCAACGACATCATGTTGTCAGCCCCGTCCATCGTGATTGGCCTGTTTGTGTACGCCATGGTGGTGGTGCCCAGCAAGCACTTTTCAGGTTGGGCTGGTACTGTGGCTCTCACCCTCATTGCCATCCCTGTGGTCGTCAGAACCACAGAGAACATGTTGAAGCTGGTACCGGTGAGTTTGCGTGAAGCGGCTTTTGCTTTGGGTGCACCCAAGTGGAAGGTTTCGACTTCAGTGGTGTTGAAGGCAGCGCGCAGCGGCGTGATGACCGGTTTGCTTTTGGCGCTGGCGCGTGTGAGTGGTGAGACCGCCCCCTTGTTGTTCACGGCGCTTAACAATCAATTTTTCAACATGGACATGAATAAACCCATGGCCAATTTGCCGGTTGTTATTTTCCAATTTGCCATGAGCCCCTACGAAAACTGGGTCAACTTGGCATGGGGTGGCGCCTTGCTCATTACCCTCACAGTGTTGGCTTTGAACATTGTGGCGCGTGTTGTGTTTCGTGAAAAAGTAGCGGCTTAATTAAACCTATTTAAAAATGAATTCAATCCCTGAATCCAAAGAAACCATTTTAGAAGTTCGTGATTTGAACTTCTTTTACGGCGCTTTCCAAGGTCTGAAAAACATCAATTTGAACATTCAAAAGAACACCGTGACGGCGTTCATTGGACCCTCAGGTTGTGGTAAATCAACCTTGCTGCGTACGCTCAATCGGATGTATGACTTGTATCCCGGGCAGCGTGCTGAAGGTCAAATTTTGTTTGATGGCAAAAACATCTTGGAGCCCAAACAAGATTTGAACTTGCTGCGTTCACGCATTGGTATGGTCTTTCAAAAACCAACGCCTTTCCCCATGTCCATCTATGACAACATCGCATTTGGTGTTCGCTTGTACGAGAAACTTTCTCGCAGCGATATGGATGATCGTGTGGAATGGGCTTTGCAAAAAGCAGCCATCTGGGATGAGGTGAAGAACAAGCTCAATCAAAGTGGCTTGTCTTTGTCGGGTGGCCAGCAACAACGCTTGTGCATTGCACGCGGCATTGCGGTCAAGCCTTCTATTTTGCTGTTGGACGAGCCCACCTCCGCTCTTGATCCCATTTCAACAGGCAAGGTGGAAGAGTTGGTTCACACGCTCAAGAGTGAATACACCGTGGTGATCGTGACGCACAACATGCAGCAAGCGGCTCGTTGCTCGGATTACACGGCCTACATGTATCTGGGCGATTTGATGGAATTCGGTGACACGGAAACC